>Ga0315541_1001827_pt1 | contig 18867 bp, 10 predicted proteins | sample SalMarSW160190MG_FD_203095 | JGI IMG/M metagenome (GOLD analysis project Ga0315541, IMG submission 203095) | Salt marsh sediment microbial communities from the Plum Island Ecosystem LTER, Massachusetts, United States - Salt Marsh Sediment SW1601-190 ...
ATCCGCTTTTTTCTTTTTTTGGCATTCGGATAGGCAATCTTTAAGACTTTCTTTTTTTCCATCTCTCTTGGCTCAATTTCAAGTTTTACCGAAAAACCATACTGGGAAAGACGGTCAAGAGTCGGAACCGGATACGGCTTTGCTATTGCCCCCGTGCACCGGCAGACAGAAGGAACGAGGGTTGGTGTAACATATCCGTCATCAACACCTATGTCAAAATTTCTCTTTTTCATGCTTACCAAAAACATAATGTGACCTGAAAACCATTTTCCTCTTACCTTTGCAGACGCATTTTTTGCTGTTTGGGCCGGCTGAACGGCCAGGTTTTCAAATTCCCGCTCAATAGCCAACGTCATCGCATCGTCATATTTATGGTAGGTATCCTGAAAGGCCTGAGCTGCAATATGAGTACCAAGCAGATTTGAAAACGAATCTTCCCATGAAAAGGCTGATGGATACTCCGGAAAAACTCCTATGCACTTATAGCCGAACCACGTCATGATCTCGTGCCAGGTAGTTGCAGTGAAAGCTAAGTACTGCCCAAGCTTGATGGCGGCCTCACAGGCGACCTGTTCCTTAATCTCTTTCGGCAATTCTGCCCAGTTGTCCGGGTAATCAATTCGGACATAATATTTTGAACGGTCTGCATTTAATCTGAATGAAAATCTGTTATCGGCCTGCATCAAGCATTTAAAACTTTTTATTGCAAGATATTCCGTCCAGTCAGCGGCTATCCTCAGATGCGTAACATCAATATGCCCTGCATTGCAGGTATAGACTATCCCATTCTTTTCCAACAAATTAAACCTGTACCGATGTGATCCAAGATGTTCGGGATTCAGGAACTTTGTACCTATTGTGGTAGTAGGATAGCATCCTAATCGCGGTCGCGGTGCACTGCTAAATCTACAACCGCCTGCTCCGAGTAAAAGAAATGGTAAAAAATTCAAAGCCAACAATCGTAATGTCACGTTACCCTCCTTGAAATTGCATATCCTCCTGAGATCAAGTAGCTACAAAGCTGCTCGTAGCACATAAATTGCCCGCCCTGAGCAAGGTCGAAGGCTTGGCTTGCTGCCAATCCGTCGAAGACGGAGACATAATATAATAATGAGAAAATGAGGTCAAGAAACCAGTCCTAAAAAGCTGGTTTTCTGAGTGATTTTCGAATGTAAGATGTGTCTTGAAAGTAAGTTGTAAATTTCTTACATATTTTTTTCCTGTGTGTTAAATTCACACAGACTACCTGTGTGTAAATCCGTCTCCCCGGTTACACTCTGCTCCGGATTCTCACTTGGTGGAACAACATAATGCAGGTTTTTTGTGACTCTCCACCGTGCTTATAGAAGTAAAATGCGGATATAACTTCTTATAGAGAAGGAACCTATATGTCCTATATTTTCTAAAATCCTCCGCGGATCTTTTGCCATTGAAATATTTGGCGTACACGCGCTCTATCTGTTTTTTGTATTTCCATTGCAGAAACCTTGCCATCAGTTTATATCTGCCGTTTAAAAAGTCCAGGCTCGCTTCCAATGCAGGGGCAGCCACATTCTTCATTGCAGTATCGAACAGGTCAAGATTTGGGGCCGTTTGAGGTGTAATATCAATGTCTTTAACAAGCTCAAAAGGATGATGTGCTATCAGGTCATGTAATTTTTGTAGTTTGTGTCCGCCGCCCATAACACCATTTCTGCCGTTATCAATTCCCTCGACCGCGCTCGGGACAACCTTGAAGACATCACATATTAGCAAGCAACCTCCGGCATTGAGCAAATCTGTAATGTTTTCCAGTGCTTTGCCCATGCCGACATACTGGAAACTCTCACTGAACAAAATGAGGTCATATCTATGGTCAGTTTTTAACTGTTCAAACATACACTCAAATAAATGTGCTCTATCTCCTAAAAGCGCATGGACCTGCTCACTAAGAAAAGGACTCGGGCTGACACAATCCACGTTATAGCCTGCATCCATCAGTCTTTTGGCGATATGTCCTGTGCCGCATCCGACATCCAGTATCGTTTTTACCTCGTGCGGAATGTGAGATATCAGAAAATCCGTATATTGCTCCTGAGCCTTATGCAAATTGGCTAAGTCTATACTCAAGTCAAGAGTCCAATAGCCGTAATGCAGGTTTTCAAGCTTGAAAAAATGTTTGCCACAAATCGCGGCTAATTCCAAGCCAAGCTCACGCGATGATTTTCCTTTTCGTCTGCTCATAAAAAGTTCCGTTCGTTGTTGGTGCTACGCTGATTTGCACTGTTGCTAAAAGCACTTTTAAGGTGCTATCGACTAACTAAAGCAAATCTCTCAAGGTAAAATAAAATCCCTTTTTGTAACAGGGAACGGTCAAAATATTGTATAGATTTTATCAATATTATCATAGATGATTTTATCGAACTATTTATTTACGTTGTTTATGCTATTCAGCAAAGCTCCTGTAAAGTAATAAAAATACGTAGTTTCCACAAGAAACATTTTTCATGCGAGATGGTACTTATTAATGGGACGGCAAGGAGCACGGAGGCTCACGCCTATCCCTTTACAAAGATATCTATCTATCACTGAAAATAAACTGACAAATAAGTTTTTGAAGCTAAGCCTATTAACTACCCTCAAGACAGGCCTATTTTGTTGTTTCCTGTTTTAATCGATCCTCGAACACTCTGTAACTATCCCGGCTGAATAGACAAAAAACGACTTTTTCCAGTCTGGTTTGACCTTTAAGATAATCGATAGTGACCTTCAGCATTATATCGGCGCATCTTCGGACAGGATAGCCAAAAATGCCTGTGCTTATAGCCGGGAAGGTAATGCTCTTTAGGTTATTTTCATCCGCTAACTTCAGTGAATTGAGCGTGGCATTTTTCAATTTGCTGTCTTCGTCACCTTCACCCATTCGTGGCCCGACCGCATGAATCACGTACTTTGCCTTCAGGTTGCCGCCGGTGGTAATCACGGCCCCGCCTACATAAGTTCCTCCAATCCTGTTGCATTCCTGTTGTATCCGGGGGCCGCCATATCTGCTGATTGCCCCCGCTACACCGCCGCCAAGGATTAATTGGGCGTTAGCAGCATTAACAATAGCCTCGGTTTGCATCTCCGTAATATCACCTTCGAGAAGCTCTAAAACACTATTTCCTATATTTACTCTCACAGTACAAAGCTCCGTACGCTCTAAATTTTATTAATGAAATCCTTTGTTTATTTCTGACTTTTCCACATATACATGCTACAGGAAAATCCTCTTAGGGGCAAGCCAAAGTGAATGGTCAAGTTCAACAATCTTGTCATTTCCCTGGCAGAGATTCAGGAAATTCGGGGATGGTTTGTAAAATTTTTGGCGCAGAAAATCTTTGTATAATTTTGCTTTTGTTTTTGACAGCCAATTCTGTTTTATTGCAATGCACACGTGGTCCTATATAATATGTGTTCATGACATAATTCTTTCAAAATGATGTTAGAGCCTATCCGAATAACCGGGTCGTTATGAGGCCGAGCGAAAAGTTCAAGGCCAAGGCGGCAGGCCAAAAAGGCTCGGAGGCGTGGTTTACTCCACGCTGAGAACGTTTTTGACCGACAACGCAGGCATCGGGCTTTGCAGCCGGCCGCAATAGAGCGGGTTATTTGGATAGGTTCTTAGTACATGATAGGTTTTATAATGAGAATTTAACACATGGTAAAACTCAAAACCAGAAGAAAATCATCTGAGAGCCACAAAATCAAAAAGATTTCACGCCTGCGAAAGCCGGTAGATATGCCTTTGGAGCAATGGCAGATTGTTTTACGCAAGCAATTTGCACAGAAACAGAATTTTCTTCTTAAGAACATTGGCAATGAGCCAATTTTCTCTGAATTTATTGTTACAAATCCAGAGACCGGTGGCGAATATCGCGTTGCAATTCGCGGACAAAGAATCGGCGATAATTACTGCTCATGTTCGGATTTTGCAGTTAACACCCTCGGAACCTGTAAACATATCGAGTTTACACTTGACAAGATTCAGCAAACACGCAGAGGCAAAAAAGCCTTTGCCGAGGGCTTTAAGCCCACCTACTCAGAAGTCTATCTGCGTTACGGTGCCAAGCGGGAAGTAATTTTTAGTCCCGGTACTGATTGTCCAAGACCTCTATTAGAGCTTGCCTCAGATTACTTCAATAAAGATGGAATTCTAAAGCCACAGGGTTACTCACTATTCGATAGGTTCATGAGAAAAGCTGCGACAATCAAGCATGATTTGCGTTGTTATGAGGATACAATAAAGTTTATTGCCCAGGTTAGAGATCAGGACCAACTAAAGAAACACATTGAGAAAGCTTTCCCAAATGGCGCTGACAGTACTGCTTTTAGGAAGCTGTTAAAGGTTGAGCTATATTATTATCAACGCCAGGGAGCTTTATTTGCGGCAAAAGCAGGAAGAAGCCTCATCGCTGATGATATGGGCCTTGGTAAAACCATTCAGGCAATTGCAGCAGTAGAAATATTGGCCCGCACAGTCGGCCTTGAGCGCGTTTTGATTGTATCTCCCACCTCGCTGAAGCATCAATGGAAACAGGAAATCGAAAAGTTCTGTGGCCGCTCAGCCGAAGTTGTGGAAGGATCAATCACAAAACGAGCTGGTCTTTACGCATCTGATTCATTTTATAAGATTACCAATTATGATGTTATCCACCGCGACCGTGAGTTTATTGGCAACTGGGCACCTGAAATGATTATCCTTGATGAAGCACAACGGATCAAAAACTGGAAAACCAGAAGAGCACAAAGCGTAAAAAAACTTGATTCCAAGTATGCTCTTGTTCTTACCGGAACGCCTTTGGAGAATCGACTGGAAGAGCTACATTCCATCGTTGAATTTGTCGACCACTTCCGCTTGGGGCCTATGTTCCGTTTCCTTGCCGAGCATCAGCATGTAGATGAAGACGGCAGAGTGATAGGGTATCATAACCTTTCCAAGATTGCCAAGTCATTAGAGCTAATCCTTGTTCGTCGCACTAAAAATGAGGTCTTGAAAGAGCTGCCGGAACGCTTGGAAAAGAATTATTTTGTTCCAATGACTGGTGAACAGATGAAATATCATGAAGAAAATCGAGAAACTGTTGCACGTATAGTAGCCAAATGGCGACGTCTCGGCTTTTTATCTGAGACAGATCAGAGAATACTTATGATTGCTCTTCAGAATATGCGTATGAGCTGCAACAGCACTTATCTGCTTGACAAAAAAACCGATTATGGTGTTAAGGCTGATGAGCTGCTTTCAACGCTTGAGGAGATATTCGAGTCCGGCAGAGAAGGAGATGCAAAGGTAGTGGTCTTTAGCCAGTGGTTGGGAACGCATAAAATAATTCAGGATCGTCTTAAATCATTTAAACACAATCATGTGCTGTTTCACGGCAGAATATCGAGCCAGAAAAGAAAGGAGCTAATAAAACGATTCAAGAATGATCCTGACTGCCGCTTATTTCTCTCAACAGATGCAGGTGGTGTGGGACTGAATTTGCAAAACGCTTCAGCAGTAGTTAATATGGATTTGCCCTGGAATCCGGCGGTCCTTGAACAGCGTATCGGACGAATCCATCGCCTTGGCCAGCATAGGCCTGTACGGGTGGTAAACTTTATAGCCCAGGGAACAATCGAGCACGGTATGCTTTCGATATTGTCATTCAAGCAATCCCTTTTTTCAGGCGTTCTCGACAATGGTATGGACGAGGTTTTTCTTGGCGGGACAAGACTAAAACGATTTATGGACTCGGTGGACAAGGCCACAAGCGCCATTCCTGAGCAAATGCCCCAGCAAGCCAAGGCCGGCGGAGACGGTAATGGCTTAGAACAAGAGGTTTCGGTTGAAGCGGATACAAAAGATGCGTCATATACTCTTCAGCAGCAAGCACGGGGCGATCTTGTTTCGGCAGGTTTATCATTCCTCAATAAGCTTGGCCAAATGCTCGGTGATGAAGGAGGCAAATTACAGCAGCCTGCTGCGGAATTATTTTCTGGATTAAAGATTGAAGCAGATGAAGCCACCGGCCAGCGTCATCTAAAAGTACCGATACCTAAAAGGGAAATTCTTTTGGGTATTGCCCACCTGCTTGAAGAATTCTCAAAAAAGATATAATACCAATTGTAATTAAATGTTGCGCTTTGCATAAACGACCAGAAAGCCATCCCCAAGCTTCGCTTGAGGCTGCCACCGGTATGTTCTAAACGCACGAAGCGCAGTAATTTATACAATTGGTATAACGCCTCTCCCACGGCGGATATGTCAGACTTCGCCGAGACATGGCGGAATGAAAATGGGCCGGGGTGGATTCGAACCACCGTAGGCTCACGCCAACGGGTTTACAGCCCGTCCCCTTTAGCCACTCGGGCACCGACCCAAAAACATGCGGAAACCAGCCTGATAAATTTTATTTAGTGTACAGGTAAACCAAAAACGCTGCAAGAGAAATAGAGTGCAGCAGTTATCCATCCCCAAGCTGCGCTTGAGGCTGCCACACGCCATTTATTATCTATAATTCCTCGTCCCTCATTTCTTATTTGGGTGGCAGCCCCAATCACGATTTATCAAGATTGGGGATGGTTTTTCCAAAACAAGCACTTTTTGCCTACAAAGATGATATGCACCCTCATCCTTTGGACCAGAATCAAGACTTCTGCGGCAGGCCTTGTGAGCTAAGCTATTGCCGCCCATACTTTTCCCTGAGCATTTCTCTCTTTTGATAACACTGCTCAGTGAAAACCGCAATCTCCGAATCAAGATTTGCGCTTGCTGAATCGCCAAAGAAGGCATGGATTATTGGAAAAACCAAATCTGGTTTTCTTTTCCTTAATTCTTTTGCCATCCCCTCGATCTTCGCCGTTGCAACTCCTTCCTGCATACAGGTAAAAGGTCCCACATGGAAGATGCCTGAAATATACGCATCAGCCTTAGGCCTGATCAGCTCATTCATAAAATAATACGCAATCCCGGTGCTCAACGGGGATTCGCCTTCGATATTTCCATGAAATTCATGCTCAGCCTCCAAAGTCTCAATGATTTCCATCGGCTTTGGAAGAACATGCCTGCCATCAAGCACCTCATGAAACGGCTCAGCTATCTTTTGCTCGACGTAAGACATATATCTGCCCTTAATAAAAGACCTGGCAAACTTAGCTGATTGCTTGAGTGTCCTGGCCGGATTAAGCCCTTTAATCCCCAATTTAATATCCCGCTTTGCATTTCTCTGGTTCATCCGGTTTACGTAATCCAGCCAATCGGTAATAGGGTCCCTTATTGCCTCCAGGCCGGAATCCCCTAATTGCCTAATTACATAGTTTGTATATGGGTCATGCTGCCTCATGTAGATTTCACCTATATAAAGAACAAGAGGAAACCTCTCGCCGTTTCGCATATTAATTGCTTTGAACAAAGATACCGTTTCCTCGCCCCACCGCAGGAGATCCGCCGTCACGGCGCCTTTTTCCACTACCCTTTCCAGCTCACCGAGTCGATCTTTTTTGAGCTTCTCTACTTGTTTTTTATCTTGCGCGTAAGGGTAAAATCTCAAAAAGGTATCTTCCAGCAGGTCGGAGGCCTTTATTGCCTTAAACAAGATTTTCTGCAATTTAATTTTGTCTGCCGAGCTACAGCCGCTCGGTAGCGGAACATCAATGTAATCTGTTTCTGAAGACGGGCCTAACACCGGGATCTTTGATAAGCCCCGCTGGCTTATAAATTCTCTTAGAATTTCCGAGTACTTTCCAAATCTGCACGGGCCGCTGGTCGTCGGCAGCAAAACAAGATATTTATCTTCTACGTATGTCTTGGACCTTTTTTCAATCTCCTCATTAAGAAATCCGAGCGCATCACCAACAACGCCCTTTAGGGGATGGCAAACTTCCGTGTAAATATGCTGCCTGGCTATTTCATTGCCTCTCTGCGTATTAGTAGGCAGCACCTTAGCATCGATTCCAAAATGCTTAAGCCCCGACACCGCAAGGTAGCTGGCATCTCCCATATAAGGTATCAACCAGGTCCGGTTGGCACTGCCGTTATTCGAAGTCATCTTCAGATCTTCAATCCTCAGTGGTTTCGGCCTGCTCTGATTCACGACCCTTTCATGGGCTTCCGTTCTCGTGACAAAGGGCGCGTTGTTCGTCTGGGCATCCGTCAACAAAGTAAGCAAAGGCTTATTAGCCGACTGCTGTATCTTTTCCTCCTGGTAGATTTTTAAGCTGTCCGGCCCACAGGCGAAATTCATCATCCTTACAGCGAACAAATTAGGATGATTAGCCACAAATAAATGCGCCTTGAGTATTTTGACACTCTCGACCCAGAACTCGTTCTCCACGAAGCCATCAAGCGAGACATTCTCGAATTTATGCTCTAAGAAGATCTGTGGTATATAGTTCAGTCCGCGCACCTGGGAAAACATTGCTCCTGAATTGGAGCTTGCCTCCGGATCAAGCAGGACATAGTCTCTTCCAATTCCGACATACGCCTTTTGGTCGGCCTGCTCAATTCTCTGCAAAAACTTGTCACCCTCTTTGTAAAGCTCGTCCTTGAAACCGTCCTCCGCCTCATCTGCATACCTGATTACCTGCCTTATATGTTTATCCGTAAATCTAAAACCTAATCTTTCGAACTCTTTTTTTATTTCTCCAACAAGCAGCATTAAATCTCCGAAATGCAAAATTGGATTTATCTGTTTGCTTTTATCGAGGGAAAGGACGTCGTTTAAAACATAACCTTCGGATTCCGTATAGATACAGTATTTAAGGTCCGGGGGAGCTTGTCTTCTGTGCTCAATGAAGCTCGGATTAAATAAAAACTCCACATCCGCGCAGGCATTTAAAATAGATGCGTGGCCCGTTACCAGCTTTCTGGCTATGCAGAACTCGGTCCTTGAGTTATCAACTCCTATCTTGGCTATGTCTTTATCGCTTCTTGGCGATACAACCGGATGAAAACCGAGCTTTTTGAATAACGCTGCGCTCCAGATTCCCTTTTCGCTGAGCGTCGCAGTGCTTCTTTTGATTCCTACCGTCCTAACGGCTTTATCACTTAGAGAAGAAATCTCCTCCAGCAGACTGCCGTACTTCTTGAAGTGTTTTTCATATATCTTGTGATATTTTTCAACGTAATCAGTTTTAGGCTTGCCGGCAGATTCCGAGTTGCCCCTCGGACAGAAACCACCTGTAAAAATTTTGTCATCCTCGATAGAGAAAACTTCAAGCTGACAATCTCTCATGCCGCAGGACTTTTCTTTGAATAACTCTCTACATGAGATCTTTTTCTTATCAAAAGACATATCAACCAAGGACCACCCTCTGAATGCGGTCTCACATTTTTTCCCCTGCTGCTCCAGCCGCTTTATATTCTCAATGATGTCGAGCGCCTGTCCCCAGGCACCAAACATCTCCCGGTGCGGATAGGCCTCGATTTCCTTATCTGTCACCTGGGCAAGGGCTGCAAGAAAGGCTGTGCCTAATGGAGGGCCGCCTTGAGCAGAACATTTCAGTCCAACGTGCTGAGAGCCTCCTACGAACTTATAAAAATAGCTTGCGGCTGTCCCCCGCACTATAGCGGCGGCTATTTCCTCCCTGCTGAAACCCTCGGCGATGAGCCTGTTCTCATCCATCTCCATAAATACGCCGCAGGTAGAGTCGATGATGGGGACCCTCTCAGCCTTAAGAGCTGCTTGCTGCAGGGAATTCTCAACATTTAGATTTATAATGTCCGCCATATTATCAAGGGTTTGGCCTGAGCCTGCCTGGCAGCTATAGTTCATTTTTGCCTGCTTGACCGTTTCGTCTTTAGCAAAAGTGGTGAACTTCATATCCTGTCCGCCAACCTCGAAAATCGTATCTATACCGGGATCGTAATGTTTTACGCCAAGAGCATGACATGTGATTTCATCTGTGATTCTGTCTGTTACTTCCACACCCTTATCTACCAGCTCTTTTAACTTCTTTTTACTAACTAATATCTTCTCATATAACTTTCTGGCAGAACCGGTGGCACCAACCCCTCTGACAATGACCCTGTCCTTGTGCCTGCTCAGGTATTTTATAACGTGCCTCAAAGATTGCTCTGGATCCCCATGGGTCTTGATATAAAGTTTATCTAACAGTCTGCCCGTCTTTAATTCAACAAGGGCGCCCTTTGTTGTAGTGCTGCCTCCGTCTATTCCCAATACTACCTCTGTGCAATTCTCTATTGATTCATTTAGGCTGACGCTTTTTTGATGAACCTTATCAAGATATTTATAAAGGGCAGGCGCAAACTGCCTTTTCTCCCGGCCATACTCTGTGACCTCCTCAAGCCTGCCTGGAGCAAGAATGAACGTAGAGCCTTCTTCCATCCCCTTAAGGGCGGCACCAATTGCAGCTATGCTGTGATGATGCTCAGGTCTTATTAACGGTATTCCAACGAGACCCTCCATGTTCTTTTTAATTATATCATTAGTAAGAACTCCTCCTGAGATGATGGCGCTGCTGTGATTATCTAAGCTATCGAATTCCCTCGACCCCAAGACGTCGATCTTATAATTCCTTGCAACGGTTTTAAAAAGGCCTGCTAAATTATCTTCTCTTTTTGCCCCCTCATTTTGTTTATGAATTAAATCCGACTGAATAACCACTCCACAACGAGCCAGAAATTCGCTTGGTTCTTTTGATTTGTATGCCTCGCCCTCAGCTTTTTGCAGCATCTGCTCAAGCCGCACTTGTAGTTTTTTCCTGTTTTCAATCCTGATTTTTTCTCTTTTCTGCTCGATTCGAGCAGTATTAGCGTCTTTTAAGCTCGGCTCTTTAAACTCACCTTGAAATAGTCTTCTGCATTGTTTTTCTATTAACGTACCGGAGCCGCCGCCGCACTTGCTTCCTGTCCGCCATTCCTGAATGATTCGTTTGCCGTTTACTGACTTTATATGAAAGAAATAGGAATCCTTAGCTCCTATGTGAAAAATATATATGGCTTGCGGTGCTAAAATCTCCGCTCCTTTTGGAATTGCCACGCTGTCATACACGCACGTTACATCCTTGAAAACCATCGGAAAATGTGAAGCTCCGCTTCCAGTAAAAGCAGTGTTTTTAATGCCGCTCTCATGGAATCTCCTCGTTGTATCCAGCCAGGCCTCTTTTATTGCACCGATAGGATTCGCAAAGTGCATAATAGGCTTCGGACAGTACAATATTTTCTTGTCCTTGTTAATAACAGCATAATGAATGCTGCTGCTGCCAATGTCAAAGCCTACAAACAAATCCTCCGCCGTCCTTTTTTTCTTTCCTTTATCACTACGCTCCATTATCTCTCCGTTATAAGCACATATTAGTACTGTTAATAAGCTGTTAAATTCTATGCGAGGATTTATACAAAATCATCAGGCAAACAAATGTAAATAATCTTAGCTGTTAATTTTGTCAAGCAACCCACAGGAAAACCAACAGCTGTTCCACATCTGAATTCGCCCCCATAAAACACCTATCTATCTGTTATATAAGGCCTTGGCAAAAAATGATCTTAAAATCCAACAATTTCACTGGTTATAATATTTATAATACTACTTTTGATTAAAATAATATAAATCATATATAACACGAGTTCTTTGTTATAAACCAGATATATACGTATACATTTCAGTGATTGTTTTTTATCTATTCAAAACGAGCTAAAATCGGTATTTGTTTTTTCAATAAAAAGACTGTTATAATACCTTTTTTGCTGGAAAATATTCCTTTATTAGTGTAGTCTTTCAAATTATTATTTTGTTTTAAGGGAGGCCTTTAATGAAAGTAAGCTTTAATAAAGAAACCCTTGCTGATGCGTTAGGTCTACTAACATCTGTAGTACCGGCACGAACACCAAAGCCGATCCTGCAATGTGTTCACATAAATGCTGGAGAAAAGGATGTTTGCATATCAGCCACGGATTTAGAGACAGGGATCAGCTGTTTGCTGACAGAGGTACAAGTCGAAGAAAAAGGTGAGATCGTAGTTCCAGCAGATAGATTAGCTGGTATAGTGCGCGAGAGCAGTGAAAGCGTGCTGACGGTAAAGACAGAAAATGGAACATGTGAGATATTAGGTGCTGACAGCCATTTTACTGTCTATGGGCAGGAGCCGGAGCATTATCCTTCAGTGATGACCTTTGAGGGAGAAGCTGACATAACAATGCCGCTTGATAATCTAAAAACCGGCATTGAGCAGTGTCTATTTGCTACAGCCAAGGAAACAAGCCGTTATGCGATTAACGGTGTGCTTTGGGAGTTCAAGGGCAAGAAGCTGATTGTAGTTGCTACGGACGGCAGAAGATTAGCACGCTCCAGAGTCAATCTCAACTCATCTCCAAGCGAGAAAATTTCCACACAGAAAATTATAGTTCCTGCCAAGACCATGGCGTTGCTTGCAAAAATAAGTGCACACGACAAGGATAACCTTGAGGTGAAACTTATTGATAACCAGGTAGTTTTTAGACATGCAAATGTGGTTATAAGTTCGGTTCTTGTAGAAGGAAAATTCCCCAACTATGAGGACATAATCCCCAAAGACTATAGTAATAAGATTGTTTTATCAACCGAGGTGGTTTTAAGTGCTGTTCGTCGAGCAGCCTTATTGACAAGTGAAGAGTCAAGAGGTATCAAGCTTTCTATAAGCAAAGATAATATTGAGTTTTCAAGCCGAGCGCCTGAAGCAGGTGCTGCACAAGTCACTTTTCCCGTTGAATATGATGGCAAACCAATTGATATTGGTTTTAACCCACAGTTTTTGATTGATGCACTGCGGGCCATGCATACAAGTGATTTCGAGATGCAACTGGGCCAGTCGGATACGCCCGGTCTTATAAAAAGCGGAGCGGATTTTCTTTATGTTCTGATGCCGATAAGCCTTGGTTAGCAACTGAACCAAGTCACAAACTAATGCTCAGCGAATCCAACAAGGAACCACGAAGCTTCAGGATTCTATATTCGTAAAATATGCGTTTATAGCGATGAATTAATTTTATACGTAAAGGTTAAAAACGGATGTTGGACAGCACTTATTTCTCTGAAAGACAGGCGAAGGAGGCAGCAAGGCTCAGTGATGTGCTTGTGGTGCTGATGGACAGCAAAATAGCGCCGCAGCAGGAGCGATTTTCTTCTGTATACGAGATCTGGCAGCAGTTACTGCCGCCCGAGCTTTGCAGGCACTGCCGAATCGACGCTATTTCCAATGGACAGCTAAAAGTGCTTGTAGATTCATCTTCTTATATGTACCAAATTCAGTTGTGCCGATCAGATATTCTGGCGGGATTAAAAAGTTATTGTCCACAGTTTCGCATAACAAAGCTTAAACTTTCTGTTGGTTGAATATCAATGTAAACCCCGTTAGAAGCCCTTCGTCCTTCTAACGGTACTTACGGGGCAATGAAGGCCGTGTAGCCGCTTCGGTGAAGGCAGGCCATGAGGCTTTCTAACAGGGTAAATTGTAAAGCTAAAACAGAGAAAAGTCCGATTTATTACTTAAGCACCCCCGTTCCTGTCTTTAACATAAGACACGGGGGCAGGATAACAATTCTACACGGCAGGTTTATATGGATACACATAAATACGATGCAAGTAATATAAAAATACTTGGCGGGGTTGATGCGGTCCGCAAACGGCCGGATATGTATATCGGTGACCGAGGCGTTGGCGGCCTTCACCATTTGGTCTATGAGGTGCTGGACAATTCTATAGACGAGGCCATGGCTGGCTTCTGCCAGAATATAACTATCAGGATAGGTCCTGATGGCAGTTGTATGGTGGAAGATGATGGCAGGGGAATACCAGTGGAGCTGCACAAGGAGGCCAAAGTCAGTGCTTTGGAGGTTGTCCTTACGACCCTTCATGCCGGCGGCAAGTTCGACTCGGATAGTTACAAAGTAGCGGGAGGTCTGCACGGCGTAGGTGTCAGCGTTGTTAATGCACTCAGCGAATGGCTCGAAGCAGATATTTATAGGGACGGCAAACACTATCATTTTGGATGTGCTCGAGGCAAGAGAAGCGGACCAGTGAAGGAGATAGGAACAACAAATAAAAGGGGTGCGAAAATAACGTTTATGCCGGATGAGGATATATTCGGCGATACTGAGTTCTCATACGATACGCTTCTGAAGCGAATACGTGAGATGGCATATTTAAATGCGGGCCTAAAGATCACATTTTGTGACGATCGAATAAAGAAAAAAGAGGTATTCAAGTTCGATGAGGGCGTCAAGGCCTTTATAAGACACCTCAACGAAGGCAAGGAAACACTGCACAAGGATGTAATCTACTTAGCCAAAGATGACCCAGGGTCGAGGCTGAGCTGTGAAGTGGCTATGCAGTATAATGATGGATATACCGAAAACGTTCTGGCTTTTGCAAACAATATCCGGAATATCGACGGCGGGACACATCTTTCCGGCTTCAAAACCGCCCTGACGAGAACTATGAACTATTACGCCAAGACGAATAACCTGCTTAAAAACGGCCAGGCAACAACGGGCGATGACTTGCGTGAAGGCTTAACTGCGGTAGTGGCGATAAAACTATCAGAGCCCCACTTTGAGGCACAGACGAAAGTCAGGCTGACCAATCCCGAAGCCGGCACTTTCGTTGAAACCACCGTTAATGAGCAGCTTGGACATTACCTGGAGGAACACCCAACCGAGGCCAAACGTATTTTAAATAAGGCTATCCAGGCTGCGGCTGCAAGAGAGGCTGCAAGAAAAGCGCGTGAGCTTACACGGCGTAAAGGTGCTCTTAGCAGTGCCAATCTGCCCGGCAAGCTCTGGGACTGTGCCAGCAAGGAAAAGACCTCTACAGAAATTTTCATCGTAGAAGGTGACTCAGCCGGCGGCTCGGCAAAGGCCGGCCGGGACAGGAACATCCAGGCAATTCTGCCTCTGAAAGGCAAGATTCTAAACGTGGAGAAAGCCAGACTGGAGAAGATGCTTGCGCATGATGAAATCAGAACTATGATAAGCGCTTTGGGAACCGGCATCGGCATAGATGAATTTGATGTGCAGAGATGCAGATATGGGAAAATAATATTGATGACGGATGCCGACGTCGATGGTGCACACATTAGAACATTATTGCTAACTTTTCTATTCAGGCAGATGCAGCAGCTGCTTACCGAGCGTATGATTTATATTGCTCAACCGCCGTTGTATGAAATCAGGATCAAGGGACAGAGAAAGTCTGAATATATCCTAAGTGAAGCTCAGATGCGAAAGCGTATGGTTACTCGCGGCCTTGAGGGCACAACACTATTAATAAGGAACGTTGAAGCAGGAAATAAACGCTCTAAGTCACGGCAAACCGAAAAGGAAGAAGGTAGACAAATCCGTAAGGTGGAAGATAAACAAATCGCTGCTCTTGTAAAACTCTTAGCTGATGCCGAAAGAATTATCAACGTTCTTACAAGGCGGGGGATCAATTTTGAAGAGTTTGTAAGTGCACATTATAATCCTGCAAAAGGTGGGCTGCCGCGTTTTATTATCAAGGTGCAGGGCCAGCGCGATGAGGTTTTTTACGAAAAGGGCGAATATGAAAAACGATTAGATAAGCTTGGTGAGTCCCAGGAATATGACGCCGAGGAGCTGCACGAGCTGGTTCGTATTAATCAGATAAATGATAAGCTAAAAGATGAATTCAGCCTGGACCTGAGTGATTATCTGTTAAAACTGGTTAAAGCTGTTTCCGGCGAGGCTGTGCCGACCAAGTTTAAATTAGTCAATGACAAGGACGCTTATGAAATTGCATCGCTTGGTGAAATCTGCCCGTCGATCCGGCAAATTGGCGGCAGGGGAATTGAAATAAAACGCTTCAAGGGTTTGGGCGAGATGAATGCGGATCAGTTGTGGGAGACTACAATGAATCCTGCCACGCGGACGCTATTAAACGTTCGTGTTGATGATGCAGGCGAAGCCGACAGGCTCTTTAGTATATTGATGGGCGACGATGTGGAAAAGCGCCGGAACTTCATTCAGGAACACGCGCTCGAAGTCCAGAACCTCGATGTTTAAAAAGAAAACCCCGCAATAAATTGCGGGGCTAAATATATAGGTCACAGAGGGTGGTTTTGTAAATTGATTATCAACTACTTACTGTGTAAAAATTAGCACGCGTTCACGGAACTTATCAAAATCCAGGTCACCCTTTGCAAAGGATTCGATGTCAGACTTTTTCGCTCGAATGATAAGAATTGTAGGTGAGGAGGACCCTAAGTCGCCTGGTAAAGTTGGCGTAATTATGCTCAATGATTTGTCCCCTTTGTTTTGTACGATGGCTTGACCTCTTCCGGAAAGCGCCATACCATAGCTACCCCTACTACCATAGCCGCTGTAGGACGAGTCGCTTCCGGTGACCATAAGAATCACCGACTCATCAGGTTTTAAGTTTCGGATGTTTGTCGCGTGTTTTAGTGCTTTAATAATGTTTGTTTTGAGATTTTCTACCTTCTCGGCATCATATTTTTCTTCTTCGCGTTCCGTCCTGCGTCTTCGCTCCTCTTGCGGCTCATATATTTCCTGTCGCATCTGCTCCCAAACCGGGTCAACATCTTCCTTTGGGGTTTGCTTTTCTTCTTCTTGCACCGTAGGTCCAGGTGAGAGTGGAAAGCCCACTTTATTTAAGAACAGCGCGCCGTAGCCTTGAAGGTACATGGTTTCAGCCGTTCGGCCGCTTTGGCCCATAAAATGTCCAGAAAACCATGATGGTGGTCTGGCCTCATCCTGCTCAAGTTGTTTGTCAAAGATGCATGCCATAACAGTCATATCTTCCACTATCGTAGCGAGGTCTTCAGCCTTCATTTCTGAAGTTGGAATCACAAAGACTGTGCCTGCACCGCTGCGAGAAAACGGCATTCCGATATTAAAGCGAAGCTCCGTGATATCTTTTGTCAGCTTAGACAAAGCCTTTCCTCCCGTGTTTTTTGCGCGTTCTATCTGCTCACGTGTAGTATCCATCTGCCATCGTGAAGCTTCCATCTGTTCACGAGCGGCCTCCAATTGCGCCTCTTTCGCTGCAGTCTCAACTGCTTCTACTTGTGCCGGTTCCGGAGTGGTAGGCGCAGGGGCCGGCTCGGGTGGTGTCGAAACCGCTTGAGCTAATGCAAGACCTGTCACGGTCAAATTGAGAATGGCAAATACAGTAATTGTTCGGACTAAAGATTTCATTTTTTGCTCCTTTCATTTGTATTGCTTGGATTTCTAAGTTCTTCCGGATTTAGGCTGCTGGGTTGGTTATAAGATAATAGTTGCACCATATCCTGTCTGGTGCGCTGCAATTCATCTTCCGTTTGTAGGGCCAGCGTCTCTAAGCCGTCTGCAAGCTGGTTTTTGTCCTGCAGGCGATTATTCTCTATTTGTTTAAGAGCTGTTGCGAACCAGCGGCGATCCTGAGTTTGAGCGGTGTTGATAGCATCGATAAGCTCCTGGAGGCGTTGGTTTGTCACTGTACTTGAGGCGGCTAATGTCTGAATCGCAAAGTTGCTTAGGTCACGACGGTATTGCTGTTGAAGCTCATTTTTAAGTTGAGCGTATCCGCTTACAAGGCCTACCTGCATATACTGACCCATCTCCTGGAGCAAATTCTGTCGAATGGCAGGTTCAATAGCGGAGCGAAGCTGTTCTATATCCGGCGATTTAGGGGCCGATAGTCGGCCAACGGTATAACCGCAGGCGATGAGTAATACTGCTGCCGCGGCGAATTTTATCAGACCTTTCGTCGGTTTAATTCTGTCAATAAACCTTATTGTCTTGAACTCATCCTGTCCCCCTTCTTGCTTTCGCAAGAAAGCAGGGGGGCCTGCTTCCTTTAGTTTCGCAACTGTTGCATCTGTTAGTTCATGTGGCGGGCCTGGCGGAACATCCGTATTTGCAAGGGCGTCTATCGCCTTATCTAAAATATCTTTCGGTTCTTCCATAATTAAACCTGCCTTTCTTACGTAACAGCAGCCTTTTCAAGATGTTGCCTCAGTTTTGTTCTGGCTCGGTGCAGCAATACACCGGCGGTGTTGGCTTTAATGCCAAGCTCTTTAGCGATTGAGCGGTAGCTCATATCATTCAAATATCTCAAGCAAAAAATTTGTGCTTCCTGTTGAGGTAGTTGAGCCAGCGCTTCTCGAAGCCCTATCGCCAGCTCCTGTGCTTGTACCTGCTGATATGGTTCCACATCACTGCCTGGTATGGCTGCACAGTCAGTAATATCAGTACTGATATTAGGCTCACGCATCCGCTGACGCAGACGATCTATCGCACGGGCGGTGGTCAGACGGGCCAGCAGCGCCGGGAAGCTTCGCACATGCTGGCGTCGTGAAACTTCCAGGGCACAAACAAACGTGTCCTGGAAGCAGTCAGCCGTATCTGTATGGTTGCCCAGCAGCCTGTATGCGGTGTTCCATACAATCGGGCCGTGTTTGTTCACAACTGCCTTCCAATCAATTACCTGCAAACTGCTCTCCTTCTGGATAACTCAGCCTTTTCAGTATATTAGTCGACACAGGATGGCTTTTATTACAATATTATGACCGGATTTTTCTGATTAAACAGAGCCGCGAAAGCCTGCCCTGAGCGTAGTCGAATGGGTCAGGGAGTAGTTTCACTCTGTTGATTTAAACATGCTTAAAATACTATTGCTGCGTAGCCGACGCTTTCGGCGCTTGTCGTGCCCATCTTATAGAGCATCACCTCGTTGCTGTTGGTGTGTGCGAGTAGCAGCCCCTTGGCTTTTCCGAGGCTTTTCGCCGCGGCGACCGTCGCCGCTGCCGCACCGGCACCGCAGGCGTTGTAATTTTCAGCGGCGCTTTTGAGAATGGCCTGCGGCTCCATCTTTAAGGCCAAATCAATAAATTTTCTGTCGTTGACTTCATTTGCCC
>Ga0315541_1001830_pt1 | contig 18855 bp, 25 predicted proteins | sample SalMarSW160190MG_FD_203095 | JGI IMG/M metagenome (GOLD analysis project Ga0315541, IMG submission 203095) | Salt marsh sediment microbial communities from the Plum Island Ecosystem LTER, Massachusetts, United States - Salt Marsh Sediment SW1601-190 ...
CTCAGCGCTTCTTTTTTGGCCATCGAGTTCTCCTTGACTGGCGGTTTACCACCATAATACACAAGTACAGGTGACCAGGAAGCGCTGTCATCTGCATGACTAGGAAGTGCTGTCATGTGGCCGTTTAACAGTTACGCTACACAGTTGTGTTGTAGTGGAGAAATCAGGCAGCTACGAATACACTATTAATTATACACTTACAAACAATACTCCGGATCAAGCCATAGATGAAGGTTCCTTTAAGATGTACTACGCAAATGAAGCAGATGGACTGCCTCAATATGGTTTCTTTGGCAAGTTGTTCCCTGGGGATACAATGGATCGTGCTTATACATTCGAGGAACTAAAGAGCAAGCCTTTTGATCTATTAGAGTATCACCACGATAACTTTTTTAGTTCGTCTCCTTTACAGGATTCATTAAGGTGGTCAGTTGAGGTTCCGTAGCAGGAAGCTAATAGTATCATCTACTCAATAGCGGCCTTGTAGCTGATCGTCTGCGGCACTCCTTCGCCACGGACCTCTATCGTGAGACGAGCAAGATCCACCTGGTACAAAAAGTTCTCGGTCACTCAGACTTGTCGACGACGATGATCTACGCCCACATCTTCGACGAGGAGGTGGAGAGCGCTCTCAAATCCTTTCGTGCGGAAGCGGTAGTAGCGTAGTGGAAAGCGACAGAACATGAAGGAGGAAAAGAAGGTGTCTCTATCTGGCACAGATCCAAGACCGCCGGGCCTCGCCATGCTGAAGGATCTAGGCCTAACCAAAGAGGAGGAGAAGTTCCTCAACGGGCGGTACAACGGCGAGTCGTTGGTGACTGCAGCAAGGAACATTGCTGATGTGTATGTTGCGAAAACGGTACAAAACGCAAGCAGCGAAGTAATCGAGTCGAACAAGCGCCTGGCGCGATCGAACGATCGCCATGCGCGGGCAATGCGCTGGTTGACTGTAGCGCTTATAGCAGTAGGAGTTGCCCAAGTGATCGTTGCGGTAATCTCAAACGGCTCAGCCTAGCCGCGCCTGTACTCACACCGTACCCTGCATCTACACGCACATCGTCGATGAGGACTTGGAGGAAGCACTTAAATCCTTTCGCCAAGCGGCGGCGGTAGCAAGTTGAGATGCTGTCCTAATGACGGCCACGGAGAAGCTCTTTGAGCCTAATCCTCAACCTGTACGCCGATATCCCTCAGTGTTCTAGCTGGGATCTTCTTCTTATACTTTGCTCTGCGATGATGGCGCCATATCCACGTCCTATACTCTACGACAAGATTTGTATCGACATCACCAGTTACCTTACAAGCTTTTATCCGGTCACGCGGTCTGGCCTTGAAATCAACCCAAGGTGGCCGTGGTACTAAGTTTGCTGGGGGGACTATCCTAGTTGTTGCATTTGGCGTTACATCGAAGTCCTTTTTCCCGAAGAGTCTATTGGCTTCCGGCCACGAAGTCTCAATATAGATAGGAACTTCACCTGGATTCTCCAAATGCAGCTTGATTTCTAAATAGGGACCATCGGAGTCCCTTTTACTGTTGATCTGAATACCAGGTCCTCCGAACAGAGGTTTAGGCCTAGGGGACTTGCCCTTTAGCAAGAGGAAAAGGCTCAAGAGACTCAGAGCTAGAATAGCTCCCGAGATACCCACCATAGTATTAATCCCCCTTCCCGCTTCAGATACTGCAGGATTGCTTCCACTACCAGGTAGTTGACCGAACGTTCCTTCTTGTCTCCCAGCTTTATCAACCGCTGAACGGGCTTCTGGGCCATCTTCGATTGCGGAATGTAGATCGACAGCTTGTCGGAGAGTACCTTCTTAGCCATCCGTCACCCCCTTATCACAGGCTACCTTAACTGTTACGCGGGGGTACGTCAATAAGTTGTCAGTGTGCAAAGCTGTGCCGCGAGTAAGCCGCTGATACTCGCGTTTGGAACACTGGTTACCGCATGAACTTCCGCCCGATCACGAGGACTGTTAAGGCCATCATGATGCCTCCCAAGACCGCTTCTGCAGCCGCGAGGCCGCTGGGCAATCCCGCCGTAGGCCTTATATCCCCGTAACCCAGAGTGGTAAACGTGATGACGCTGAAATAGAGGGCGCCCCAAAAGCTGGTTATCGCTTGACCCAAGCCCAAAACACCTGGGGCTTCGAGCACGGAAAACCCTTTGAGAATAAGCGTCGTGTACGCTCCGGCAAACCCTCCAATGATGACGGCCCAAGTGACAAAGAGCCGCAATAGGCTTGCCCCATAGGCGGTGGGCCACCTGAGGAAGAGGCAATCGAAAAACCACGGAAAGAGGACGATTCGGGATCTTCTTAGTGTCTGGTAGGCTCTGTTCCACCATCGCCCGCAAGCCAAGAAAGGTCAAATGGTGCTCAGGCACACCGACCCCTCCACCACCATGATCTGTACACACATTCACGACCCGGAGGTGGAGGAGGCTCTCAAATCCTTTCGCCAAGCGACGGCGGTAGCAGCGTAACCTCGCCGTCGCATTAGCATACTCGACGGCTAAGCCGTTTGGTCACCCCGTAAGCTACCCATCCGCTCCAGAAAGCGAGACCCAATACAATACAGCAGAGGGAAAACAATAACAGACTGACAGGTAGTGCTGACGAACTCAAGCCAGACTCAGAAAACAGCTTAAGACTCCCGTACAGGAGAAGGCCTACCGCTGGCAAAAGGAACGGGCCAGCACTACCAAATCCCGTGGAAATGTACGAAGCTTTACACTTATCCCCTTCAGCCATTCTGTAGCGTTCCCATCCATACAACTCTTGTCCGTCACACTTTGTATATATTTCAGCTAAACGTGGCAGGATGCTGCTTCTAATATAACTAGAAGCAAATGTTGACACAAAATAAACACTCAAAGCCTTGTGACCAAGCACACTAAAGAACACTGCTAATCCCAAAACAACCGGCGCTTCCCATCCATTAAGCTTGCTGTAAATCGGGCTACTTAATAATCCAATGAAACTCGCCAGCACTACCAAGGCAAAGCCCGTAAGGTGTTGATGCAACTCGCGAGATTGCGATATATCGTTACTGCGTTGCCTTAAGTCTTCTAAAAGCCAATCCTCTTTTCCCATAGGAACCTCCAATGCCCAATCTCTTGAGCGATTTGACAAGAAAAACCAATATCCTTCCCCTACTTGCCCCTTCTAGAACCAATTTAACACAAACTTCGATGCAAAATCCATGATCGTCGGCAAGGGAATTGTCTCCAGTGGTGGGGGACGGTATCCCAAGCTGTTGCGTAGTCGAATTTAGCACTGTACCGGACACGTTTCGAAGGGAAAAGGTCAAAAGGATTGCGGCTGCAGCAACCGAAAATCGCTCCTGTTCCGACAATCTGGAAAAACATGCTCTCTGCGTACGTGATCAACCCGGAGGTGGAGAAAGCCCTCAAATCCTTTCGCCAAGCGATGGCGGTAGCGGTATAGCGTAATCGAGCGGGGGCACGCATTTTGCCTCCATTGGAGGCGACCGTTATCCCCTTTCATTGACCACTCAACATAATGCCTCGTTCTCAGTACAAATGTTGAGCAGTTTGCCAAGTGGATAACTTTGGGCCTTGGTTCAGAATCGCTAGAGAGCTGTTAGCAAGGTAATTCTATACTTCCGACGGAGCGGGGCAGGAGCTCAACACAATGTATATTGTGTTGCACAGCGCAGCGTGCAGAGGGAACTATCTCTTCTCCTGTGTCTCCGGCCAACGTCCACGTTGAGCTGACGCGACCTTGTGCCAACAACTCATGAAAGCGGCCAGCTTGAGCGTGTTATTGGGCGGTCTCGCCGCTACTCCGCCTGTTCCGTCGTTGGCACCCAGGGCACGAGGAACTCATCCGTACGACGAGTAACACGTTCCCGTAACTCCGGGTCGGCCTCCAATGCGTCCATGAACCGCTTCAACCCCTCTGACAGGGCGTCAAACAGATCCTGCGACACAACGGTAACGTATTCTCCCGAGACGAATTGAGTCGTGCCACGCGCGGATTCATCTAGAACTCCAATGGCATAAACGAGCTTGCGAGCCCTGCCATCACGGGAGTGCCGTGACTCAGGAGCGTAGGTGTGCAGGAGGCCACACCGGGCTCCCCAGATGTCGTCAGCATTGCACTTGAGGCGACTGCCGGGTAGCAGGTATTGGTCCACCCAAGCCCGGAAGTTCGCACCGCTCGTCTCTTGGGCGTTCGCCGGGCGGGCGAGTGCAGCGAGAATGTCGATGGCCGTGTAAGTCATCATCACAGACGGGATATGAAGCCCATTCCTGTGGAGAAGGTGCACGGATTTTACAAGTTCCGTGATGGTCCTCCATAGGGTATCTGTCGTCACAGCTCACTCCTCCATGATTCGCACAACGGACAGCCGTTCAGCGGCGGGCCGCATAGCGCGGACCATCCGCTGCAACGGCTTGTTAGCTGCCATCAGTGTCCGCCTCTGCGTCCGCGACTGGGCTCCGTTCTGACCAGTAGTGCCATAGCTGCGTGTCCTTGAGCCTTCGCTCGGTCTGCTCCCGCGGATACTTATGCCGCTCGTCGAGATTGCTGAGCCTCAGCTGGCGGGCATCTTTCTCGAAAAAGGAGAACGCGGCTCGTTCAAGACTTGCTGATATGGCTATGAAATCCTGTCGGATGATGCAACCAACGGAGAGGTAGTCGTCGCTTGGAACAGACTGCAAGTAGAGATGGAGGGTCATGAGGTAGTCTTGGAGGAAGTTCGCCTCTCGCTTGGCATCAGTGGCCAGCCAAGTTGAACCTGCCACCGCAGTACTGATGGCGCGAGTGAACCACTGCTCAAATGCCTCTTGAGAGAGCAACACCCGTGGGGCCCTGATAACCTCACCCTCCTCATCAACGGTGCCAGGGGTCACCATCACTCGCATCTCCAGGGCTACGTTGATCAGGTTCTCATGCGCCTGGATTCGACGCTCTATGAACTTGTCCCAGAGACGTAGATCGTAGTCTCGCTTTCTGAGTAGCCACCCGACGACCAGCGATATGAGTGCACCTCCCACGGCACCGCCAAGGCCGATGAAGATACTCGCGTTCGCCTCTAGAAGTTCCTTCACAGCTTCCCCTTCCTAGCGCAGCAGCGGATGGTAAACCGTAGCCCCGTTGCGAGGGCGCGTAGCGTCCTCGCAACAATGATTAGGTTGCAAACCTGCAACGTAGTACACGGCAGTTGAGACATGAATCCATTCCTTGCCCTCTATCGTCACGAGTTTTCACTCTCTGATATCGAGGCCCGTTTCCTTGCAGGAGTATAGATCTCCGACTAGACCCGAAGCTGATCGACACCTAACTCGCTCATACGTATAATCTCTCACAGATAGGCGATTCGCCCGTAATTCTTGTCAACGAACCTCGGGAAACGCTGATATAAGACATCCTACACCCATTCTCTCCTTGGCTCAAGCAACACTCCTCCCCGCCGACGATGGTCATCCTCCCTCTCCTCTTGCTGCACGACATAGAGTTTCAGAGATTATCTGTGGTCAAACCTTGCCCTTTGTATTTAAACAAGCCGCTCATGTTCCACCGAGCTGATGGCGCATTGGCCTATTCCTTTAACCTGACCGCGGTTCCATAGGCGAGGATCTCGGCCGCACCTGACATGGTTTGCGAGGTAGTGAACCGCACTCCCACAACGGCGTTTGCGCCAAGGCCTTCTGCCTCCTTCACCATCCGCTCGATCGCCTGGTCGCGTGCCTGGGTGAGCATGCGCGTATAGTCCTTGATCTCGCCTCCGACAATGTTTCGCAGGCCGGCCATGACGTCTCGCCCGAGGTGGCGGGCACGGATCGTGTTCCCACGGACAAGACCAAGTACTTTGTCGATCTTTCGTCCCTCTACACACTCAGTCGTCACCAGAAGCATCATTTCCCTCCTTCTTCCGTTCCAAGATCAAACCTAAAACCACGATGATCAACCCGGCCGCTCCGATGAGGATCACCACCTTGAAGAAGATCCCGATCCCCGGTGCGGTGATAAGCAGGCGAATGAGAAAGTAGGCGACATACCCGCCTAAAAGACTCCCTGCGACGATCATCAGCCAATAGCCAAGTTTAAGCATCTTCGTGCCTCCTTAGAGGGGATCTTATAGCTCGCCCCAGTTCTTACCACACACAACCTTCACTTCCAAAGGAAGGCGAAGCCCCATCACCCCTTCCATCTCCTTTTTGATCCTCGTCATCGCCTTCTCACAGTCTTTTTCCTTTGCCTCGAAGATCAGCTCATCGTGGATCTGTAGAAGCATCTTCACCTTAAGGGCACCGCCATCGATCAATCGATCGATCGCAAGCATGGCAAGCTTGATCAGGTCGGCAGCTCCCCCTTGAATCGGGGTGTTGACAGCGTTTCGCCGGTCAAAGTTGCGGCGAGGGACGTTTTTTGAGCTTAAATGCGGAAGCGGCCGGCGACGGCCGAGGAGCGTCTCGGCATAGCCACATTCCGTAGCAAGGGCGACCATCCGATCGATATACTCCTTTGCTTTGGGGTAGGAAGAAAAGAAGCGGTCGATGTAGGCCTTGGCCTCTGAGCGGGAGATCCCCAACTCACGAGCAAGCCCGTACGGGCTTATCCCGTAGATGATCCCAAAGTTAATCCGCTTGGCCGCATCGCGCAGCTTGGAATTAACCTCCTCCTCGGGAAGGGCAAAGACGCGGCTGGCGGTCATACGGTGGAGGTCCTTCCCTTTCTTAAACGTCTCGATCAGGGCCTCATCCTTAGATAGATGAGCGAGAAGGCGAAGCTCAATCTGCGAGTAGTCGGCCCCGATCAAAAGCGAGCCTTGCGGGGCGACGAAGGCGCGACGGATCCGCTCCCCCACCTCCGTACGAATAGGGATGTTCTGCAAGTTGGGGTCAGAGGAGGAGAGCCGGCCCGTGGCGGTGGAGGTTTGATGAAACGATGTGTGGATCCGGCCGGTTTCCGGATTTATCGCCTCCGGCAACCGTTCGATGTAGGTGTTTAAAAGCTTCTCAAGTTCCCGGTATTCGATCAGCTTCCCCGGCAGAGGGTGCTTGACTGCCAACTCGGAGAGGACACGGGCGCTCGTAGAGGGGCCGGTCTTGGTGCGCTCGATCACAGGCAGGCCAAGGCGGTCAAACAGGATAGTAGCCACTTGCTTGGGAGAGCTCGGATTGAACGACTCACCCGCGATCTCGTATAAGTCCTCCTTGATAATATTCAATTGTTCCCGAAGATCCACCCCTTGTGAAGCGAGGATCTCGCGATCGATGAGGATTCCGTTTTGTTCCATCCGGGCCAGTACTGGGATGAGAGGAACCTCCACCTCGCGAAAGAGCTTTGTCGCGTTGACCCGTTCAAGCGCTTCCTCAAGCGGTCGTTTAGCGCGAAAGACGATCTCAGCGTCCTCGGCGGCATAGAAGGTCGCCTTGTCCAAAGGAACAGCGGCGATCTGTCCGTTCCTACCAGCAAGCTCGCTGTAGGAGAGCATCTCGTAACCTAAATAGACCCTGGCAATCTCCTCCAGGTTGTGGCGCCGCTCCTGCGGACGGGCAAGGTGAGAGGCGATCATGGCATCAAAGGAAATCCCACGCGGGTGTAGTCCGTACCGCCTGAGGATAACAAGGTCATACTTAAGGTTCTGCCCGAGAATCCGTGGGGTCTCTTCCTCGATCAGGGGTCGCAGTGCATCCATAACCTCGTCTAACGCGAGTTGAGCGGGAACCCCGAGGTAGTCGTGCCCAACAGGGATATAGTAACCCTCATACGGTCGCGGAGAAAGAGCAATACCAACTATTTTAGCCCGCATCGGGTCACGACTCGTCGTCTCCAAATCAAGTGAGAATTCCTCCCCTTTTAAAATCTCCGCCACTAGGCGGTCGAGTTCGCTTTTTTTCAGGATCGTTTTGTAGGTCGCTTTCCCCTCATCTTTTGTCACTTTTTTGAAAGCGGTCGTCTCTTTAAATCCAAGCTCGTTTAGTACGGAATGGAACTCAAGCTCGCTTAGAAGTTGGGCCAACCCCTGAAGATCAACTTTGCCCAGGCGATAGTCCTCAGGGATCTTCCCCACAGAAACGTCCTTCTTAAGAGTGATCAACCGGCGGGCGAGAAGGGCGTCAGCGGTATGGGTCTTAAGGTTCTCCCGCACGCGTGCGTTTTTCACCTGCTCGATGTTTCGCAAGATCGCATCAAGGGAGCCAAACTGCGCGAGAAGACGGGAGGCAATCTTCGGACCGACGGAAGGGACCCCAGGGATGTTGTCCGAGGTGTCACCGACAAGAGACAAAAGATCAACGAGCCCCGCCGGTGTAACCCCGAACTTATTGCGCACCTTCTCTTTATCGAGGATTTCACCCTCACTATCCGGTCGATGGCCGGTCGGTTGGATGATAGACACTTTCTCGTTCACAAGCTGCGCTAGGTCCTTGTCCGAGGTGGCGATCAACACTGTCAACCCCTTCTCTGCGGCGCGGCGGGTGATACTGGCCAGGATGTCGTCAGCCTCGATTCCTTCCTCAAACCGCACGTTCACGCCTAACAGATCGAGCAACTCCTGGATAATTGGAATTTGCGAGGCGAGCTCACCTGGCATCTTCTTACGGGTCGCCTTGTACGACGGAAGAAGCTCGTGGCGGAAGGTCTTCCCCCCAGCATCGAAGACGACGGCAACATAGGCGGAAGGGAATGAGCGCATGATCTTAAGCAAAGCCCGCCAGAAACCGTAAACCGCGTTCACAGGTCGACCATCGCGCGTGGAGAGCTCGCGGATGGCGTAAAACGAGCGGTAGGCGAACGAGTGTCCGTCAAAGAGCAAAAGCCTCTTTTCGTCGGGCTCCTCCGGCAAGTTGAGAAGTTCTTTATAGGTAGTCACATTCACCCCTGTCTATCCCTTGCAGGTCGAGCATGTAACAGAGCGCAAGGGCAAGCCCGTCAGCGACGTCATCCGGGTGAGGGATCTCATTAAGGTGAAGGAGTTGTTTCACCATCGCCTGCACCTGCCCCTTGCTTGCCTTTCCGTAGCCGGTGATACGTTTCTTTACCTGAAGCGGGGTATAGCCGCGCACGGGGACGCCTACCGTGGCCATAAGGAGCGCCCCACGCGCCTCAGCGGTGAGCATTGCCGTGCGGGCGTTCCTCGCCAGGAAGACCTCCTCAATTGCCACTCCATATGGATGATAGGTCGAAATCAGGGCACACGCCTCCTCGTAGATCTCCCGCAGCCGCTGTGCTCGAGGTATTCCCTTCGTGGTCTCAATAATCCCCCCGGAGATCACCTCCCAGCCATCAGAAAGCGCGTGCACGACCCCATAGCCGGTAACAGCAAGGCCGGGGTCAAATCCAAGGGTAATCGCCTCACCCTTCACGTCAAGAAATCCCGCAGCTTGCGATGCTCTTCATCCGCGTCACGGCAGGTGTGGTCAGGATGCTCGTTTAGATTGACACCGCAAACCGGACACAGCCCGCGACAATCGGGCCGACAGAGCGGATGCGGGTCGAGCGAGGCAAGGATAAACCCCACGATCTGCGGAGAAAGGCCGAGGATATCCACCCCAGCAGGAATGGAAACCTCGAACACCTCTTTAAGATCTACCTGCGTGTGCACTGGGGCGAGGCAACGGCGACACGGTCGCTCGATCACGGTCTTGATCTGTGTGTCGAAGTAAAGGGTGCCAAGCTGGGCGAACGCCTTTCCACTCACTACAATATCCTCCAGAAAGCGAACATCCTCAGACAATGATGCTGTCTCCTCCGCGCTCAGCCGAAGGTTTACAGGAAATCTCTTCCCCGAGTTGTTGAGAAACTTGACCACGTTAAGGTTCATCATTCCGTAGACGGCGTGCGACATCCGCCGTCCTCCTCCCCTCCTTAACATCATGAACTCGGATGATATCCGCTCCGTTGATCACTGCCACGGCGTTTGCCGCGATCGTTCCCTCCAGCCGCTCACCTACCGGTAGGTTAAGAATTTCGCCGAGGAACGACTTGCGCGAAAGACCGATCAAAATTGGTACATCAAGGTCGGTGAAACTGGAAAGCCCCCTCAGGATCGTGAGGTTATGCTCTAATCTCTTCCCAAAACCAATCCCAGGGTCAATAATAATCCGCTCTCGGGGAACTCCCGAATCGAGTGCTGCCTCAATCCGCTCAGCAAGAAAGGATTTTATCTCCTCGACCGGGTCGGCGTAAACAGGGTTATCCTGCATCGTCTCCGGCTTTCCCAACATGTGCATCAACACCACGAACACTCCGCCCTCAGCAATTATGCCAGCCATCTCAGGATCGAAGCGAAGAGCGCTGATGTCATTCACGATCGACGCCCCGCACGCGATCGCCTCTTTGGCTACCGATGCTCTGGTTGTGTCGACAGAAAGGAGAACATCGCTTCGATTGCGGACCCCCTCGATCACTGGCATGACTCGCTTGAGTTCTTCAATGGATGAAAGCGGTTTTACACCTGGCCGGCTCGACGCACCGCCGACGTCAATTATATCAGCCCCCTCCTTTCCCATCTGGAGGGCACGCTCAATAGCGTCAGTTGGCGTGAGATACCTTCCGCCATCATAGAAGGAATCTGGGGTGACGTTTAACGCCCCCATCACCAACACCCGGTCCCTCTCTTTCACCCAGCTTGCTAGTCGTCTCATCTTCCGAAATCCAAGTATACCACAGCGAAGCGAACGGTGACGGTGTTTGACGGCACAGCCAACGCTCACTACAATCCCTTGCAAGAGAGCAAAAGGGGTGATGACAATCGTTAGGGTATTGTTGACAACAACCATTGAGTCGGTAGGGCACATCGGCGAAGTAGTGGACGTGGCCGATGGATATGCGCGGAATTACCTGTTCCCCCGTGGGCTCGCCACGAAGCCAACACAGCACAACATCGCCCGCTATGGAAAGCCGAAAGCAGCTCGCGAAACACATCTTCAAGAACGGGAGGAAAAAGCACTCCGCCTGCGTGACACGCTTGCCGATCGCACGCTCGTCTTTACGCGCAAGGCACACGACGACGATCGTCTCTACGGGTCGGTGCGAGTGGAGGATATCGTCTCGCAGATCGAGGAAGAACTAGGCGAGCACATTGAGCCTTCACGGGTGCAGCTAGAACAGCCAATCGAGATGCTCGGCCCACATGCAGTGACGATCAACCTGTACAAGGATATCGCTTTAGAGCTCCGCATCCGCATCGATAATGAGACTGGCCTCGAGGGGGCTAACAAGGAGGAGTAACCCGCAATGAAAAGCGGGCGATCAGGGGGGATTGCCATTGTTTGCCTTGCTGTGTTTGCGTTTGTCGCAAGCGGTGTCGAGGTTCCCCTATTCGTCTGCGGCGAACCGGTGTCCCTCATCCACGAAGCTTTTTGGGATGATGATCAACTACTGGTCCCTTTGAGTGAGTTTGGTCTCAAGTTGGGGATTGAGGCCACATACATTGATGAAAAAGACTCGATCAGTGTCCACTTTAGCGGGGGAAGACAGTTCTTCCCCACTGATCACTTTAAAACCTACGCCGGAGCTTGCTACATCCCGCTTGACGAATTGGCCGACCTCGTCGGGGCAAGGGTGCATACGATCGGCAAGGAGATTTACGTCGAGGCCGAACCTTCGTACCTCACTTCGCTTGAGGCAACCGCAAAACAAGTGACCGTTCGTTTCGATACTTTCACCCCCTACAAAGCGATTGTGGGAGAACCGGGGACGATTCACCTTCGCTTCTACCACTGCTCTCTTGCTACCGCCCCGCGCCGACTCGCTGTGATTGGCGGACCAATCCTCTCGGTCGAGCTTTTGGCAGGTCCGCAAAGCACGGTGGAGCTGGTAATCGAGGTATCTAGCGACTCCCTTCCTCAGACAAGACGGTTCGAGGCACCTGGGTTCTATTCGGTCTCGCTTACCTTCGACCATCAACTTCTAACCGAAACGCAGGAGGAAATCTCACCTTACATCACCTCCCACGAGATCGAGACCGACTTGGGTGAGGGACCGGTGAGGATCAAATACCTGTACGTAAGGGAATGGCGAGACCACTACCGCTTAACCCCTGCCATTCCTGAAGGCGGTGTGGGCACTATATCACCCTTAAAGGAGATGGCCCGTGCACACGGCGCACACGCTGCGATTAACGCCAACTTCTTCGACACAGCAACCAACAACCCGGTCGGGCTTCTGATCGTAGATGGGGTAGTTCTAAGCTCCAACTACGAACGCCGCGCAGCGTTGGGGATCGATTTATCTGGCCGGTTAACCTTCTTCAATCCGATCGTTAATCTCTACTTACGCCGTGGCGCGGGGAAGATCGCAATCGACGATGTGAACCGGCCGATCAAGTCGGATGAACTGATCGTCTACACCGAAGATTACACCGGTCTTACTGCACGCAGTGCTTCTCAACCCTTTCGTGTTGTCAAGGTGCGCGGCGATCGCGTCGTCGCTGTCCAATATTGCCCGTACGTAGTTGAAGATCGCTCCGCCACCCTCCTTGTGGCAAGTGGTACGGCACGCGCGCGGTTGATAGGCATAACCGTTGGAGAAGAGGTGAACGTAGAGTTCACTCTCGACCAAGGGGATCTCCTCGTCACCAACGTGGTTAGCGCCGGTCCGCTCCTCATCTTAAACGGGAACGATATTCTCGACCTTAGAAGTGAGAGCTTTCAGCCGGAGTCCTATTTAGCAAGCGGACTCGCCGCTCGTAGTGTGTTAGCCACTGACTACTACGGTGGATTGGTCCTGCTCACGGTGGTGAGGGACGAAGGGAGCGTGGGAGCGAATTTCGACAACCTACTGAGCGTCCTTCACAGTCTGCCACAAAAGGTGAAGGACGCGATCGCGTTCGATGGTGGTCATTCGAGTTCGCTCGTGCTCAAGGACGGTGGCACTTACTGGGAGATCTCAAGTGGAGGACGGGTCGCGGTCGGCCTCCTCCTCGTCCCCACTGATCGATGAAACGCCTGGCTCGCGATGTTCTGTTAATGGCCCTGGCAACCGGCATCTCGCGAGTCTTTGGCCTCTTCCGCGACGTTACGATCGCCGATCGATTCGGGGCCAGCGGGGCCTACGACGCATTCCTCGTCGCTTTCTTTCTCCCTCACTTCCTCCGCCAGCTCCTTGCGGAAGGGGCACTCTCCACCGCATTTATCCCTGTCTTCACCGAGTCATTGGTCGCCGACAAGGAGGCAAACCGGTTTGCCAGCAACGTCCTCTCTATACTTATCATCCTCTTCCCGATCATCGTCGCTTTAGGAATCCTTCTTGCCCCGTACTATCTCCCTTTTTTGGCAAGTGGCTTCTCTGAAGAGAAGCTCGCTTTATCCATCCACCTGGCGCGCATTCTTTTTCCCTTTATCGCTCTTATGGGATTCGCTGCGGTGTTCATGGGAATCCTGAACGCGCACCATCGCTTCTTCGCCGCGTCGCTCGCACCGGTGTTGTTCAACCTGGGTATGATCAGCGGCGCCTTGTTCCTTTCTTCCAGTTTCTCGCTTGAACCGATCTATGGATTGGCCGTAGGGGCCTTGCTCGGTGGGGGGGGACAACTCCTCTTTCAGATCCCAGCCCTGCGCAGTGTTGGGTTCCACTTTCACTTCACCCTGACACCGCTTCATCCGGGAATCCGCCAAATGGGAAGATTGATGATTCCAGCACTCCTCGGGCTGGCCGTCACCCAAATTAACCTCCTCGTCGACAACAAGATTGCCTCACACCTGGGGGATGGAGGAATCTCCTCCCTGCAGTATGCGATGCGCCTGTTTCAACTCCCGCTGGGAGTGTTCGCAGTGAGCATCGCTTCCGCTCTCCTACCGCGTTTCTCGGCCGCCCTCGCCCGTGGTGAGCATGATCGCTTCTCGGTACACCTTAAGGATGGAATCAGTTCCAGCACGTTCATCCTGCTCCCAGCCATGGTCGGCCTGTACGCCATCGGCCCCGACGTCATTCGTCTGTTATTTGAGCATGGCAGTTTCTCCCCGCCCGATACCTTACGCACAGCGCACGCCCTCTCATATTACCTCGTCGGTGTCCTCCCCTATGGGCTTATGTACATATTCACCCGTGCTTTCTACGCTATAGGGCGCACTACCCTCCCACTTCTCGCCTCCTGCTGCGCGGTGGCAGCGAACATCGCCTTCGACCTGCTTCTTGTCGGACCGATGCGCGAAGGAGGACTCGCCTTAGCAACCTCGATCGCTGGGAGCGTCAACGTTGCGATCCTCTTCCTGTTCTTGTGGCGGACGATCCATCCCGATGGCATACTGTTAAGGCGATTAGTGAAAATTGCTCTTGGTTCTGGGCTTGTCTTTGCCGTCGCCTGGGTAACGCGACAGTCAATCGGTGAGGGATCACGAGCGCTGGCGGTCTTCCTCCCCACGCTTGCAGGGATCACGTTCTACCTGGTTTACGCCCGCACAAGCGGCCTATGGGAGCTTCTCAGATCAAGCGGCGAAAATCACTCGGGGTAACGATTAAGCCGCTTTGTTCCTGTTGTTCCTCTTCGGGAAGAAGCCCCTCCAGGTGGGCGAAGAGCCCTTGCAGGAAGGCGCGCGGTACCTCCGGCTCTCGTAATGAGGCGACCATCTTTGCCAGGCGGGTCAGCCCCTCCTTGAGGAGCTCTCGCAACAGTCTCCCTTCCTCTAGCTGGGGCGCTAATTCCTCCCACAGGAGGCGTCCAAGCAGGGAGGGAGCCTGAGTGACAAGTTCAATCGGGCTCATGCGGATGGTGAGTTCGGTAAGTGCTACTTCTACGTCGGCGTCGGTCAGCCCCTCAACCCCTTCAGCCACCCGCTTTAGCAGGTATTCAAGGGCGATAATCAGTTTAAGGTCTGCTTCCCGCCCGCGCAGGTCCTCGTTGATCTTCAACCATACCTCGTGGTAGCGAGCGCCCTGCTTATCACGTTGGAACGCCTCGTGGTGCTCGAGGTGCGGGCAAGTGGATGGGCAGGAGATTCTCACAAGACGGTTCTCCCCACAGCAGCGGCTGCAGATCGGTCCAGCGAGAACCGGACAGTAGCGATTGCCCCGCCTTTTACCACAGCGAAGGCACTTCTCCTCCATATTCTAGCCGCTGTAGCCAAGCTGTTCCTTGGCCGTGTCGGAGAGCAGATCCGGTGTCCAGGGAGGGTCCCACACCAGGCTGACCTCCACATCGACCTCCTCAAATACCTCACGAATGGCCTGTTCGACGCTCCCGGCAAGCATCCCCGCCATCGGGCACCCTGGGGTTGTGAGGGTCATATCGACACCGATCTTGTTCCCTTCTATCTGAATGTTATAGATAAGCCCCAGATCGACCACATTGATCCCCAGTTCCGGGTCAATCACATCCTCCAAGCAAGATGTCACCATATCAGTCGTGATCTTCATCGTCCTCTCCTTGCAGTTCCGCCACCATTATAAAGGGGATAAAGCTACCGATCAAAAGGAAAGATACCTTGCCGCTTTGCGGGCCCAGCGGTCGGCAGCAAGAAGCGTGGAGAGAATCACCTCATCTTGGTTTCCCGCATCGGAACTAATTTCCTTGAGGTCAGCTTCGGCAGATTCCCAGCGGGAGAGAATCGTCTGCAGCCCACTGGCAATCCCGGTGAAGGGGATCCCCCCTTCCAAGAACCGCTCTACGAGGACTTCATCTGCTGCGTTGATTACCGCAGGCGAGGTCCCTCCCTGCTTTGCTGCTTTAAGCACTGTCGCGAATGCAGGGAAGTGCTCATGGTCAAGCGTCTCAAACTCCATCCTTGATATCTTCTCAAGGTCAAGTCGGGGAAGTCCCGTCTCCACGCGTTTTGGGTAGGTAAGGGCGTACTGGATTGGGATACGCATATCCGGCGAGGCAAGCTCGGCAAGAAGGGAGCCATCGTGGTACTCGACAAAGGAATGAATCACCGAATCGGGGTGAATAATGATTGAAATCCTCTCGTAGGGAAGATGAAACAGGAAGTGAGCCTCGATCACTTCAAATCCCTTATTCACCATCGTCGCCGAGTCGATGGTGACCCGGGAACCCATCGCCCAGTTGGGATGACAAAGTGCCTCCTCCGGGCGCACTCGATCCAGTTCTTCCTTGTGGACACGCAGGAACGGCCCCCCGGAGGCGGTGAGGATCACCCGTCGCACCTCAGAGAGCCTCCCCGCACGCAGGCACTGGAAGATGGCGTTGTGCTCGCTGTCGATCGGGAGGATCGCTCCCCCATACTCATCGAGGAACTTGGTCACTAACTCCCCACCGACCACCAAACTCTCCTTGTTCGCTAGAGCAACGGTGCGACCAAGTGAGAGCCCATCCAGGGTTGGGGGAAGGCCGATCGCTCCAACGAGGGCGTTCACGATCAGGTCAACCTCATCGAGTCGAGCGAGTTCCCGCAGACCTTTCTCACCGGTGAAGACCCGCACTTTGGGAAACCGCTGCCGCAGGATCTCCCCCTCTGTTTCCTTTCCTATACAGACAGCGTAAGGGTGGTAGCGTTTGATCTGTTCGGCCAACCGCTCAACATTCTTCCCAGCAGCGAGCCCTACCACTGAAAACGCGTAGCCTCTCTGGTTAAGACGCTCGATTATGTCGATTGTCTGCGTGCCGATCGAGCCGGTTGAGCCGAGGATGATAACATGGCGTTCAGGGCAAGGCATCAAACAGCGGGTGCAGGCATCAACTCGGCAAAGAGGGCATCAAGTTCGCTCCCTGCGATCTCTTCGCGCTTGAACACCTCACTAGCAAGCCGGTCGAGGGCCGAGCGATGCTTCTTGAGGAGCTGTTTTGCCTTTTCATAGGAGCGGATTAGAAGCCCCCGAATCTCGCGATCTGCCAAAGACGAGATCTCCTCGGAGTGCTCGTGGCTTTTGACGATCTCCTCACCGAGGAAGACATCGACCCGCTCGCGCCCCAGGCTGATAGGTCCGAGCTCCTCATTCATGCCCAATTTGATCACCATCTTTGTAGCAAGCCTTGTCGCGTCCTTGAGATCGCTACTCGATCCAGCCGTGAACTCGTTAAACACCAACTCCTCGGCGGCTCGACCCCCGAGAGTACAGACTAGCTCGTTCTTGTACTCTTCCTGGGTAGGCAAGTACTTTTCCTCCAAAGGCAAGGACTGAGTTACCCCCATTGAGTAAGAACGAGGAAGGATGGATATTTTGTGGACTGAGCGATCCTCCCTTTGCAGCAAGTGGCCGAGCAGAGCGTGGCCGCTCTCGTGATAGGCGGTGATCCGCCGTTCCTTCTCCGTGGGTACAACACTCTTGCGCTTGAGGCCGAGCCACACACGATCGGTAGCTTCCTCAAAATCGGCCATGTCGACGACGGCTTTGTTCTTCCGGGCGGCCAGCAACGCCGCCTCATTACACAGGTTTCGCAGGTCCGCACCGACGAAGCCGGGCGTTTGCCGGGCGAGTACCCCTGTATCGATGTCCTCAGCGATCGTCTTACCACGAAGGTGGACCTTGAGAATCTCCTCACGGTCCTTTAGAACGGGGTAGGGAACAAGGATCCGGCGATCGAACCGCCCCGGACGAAGGAGTGCCGGATCGAGGACGTCCGGTCGGTTGGTCGCTGCGAGAATGATGATCCCTTTATTCGGCTGAAACCCGTCCATTTCCGCCAAGAGTTGGTTTAGGGTCTGTTCACGCTCATCGTGCCCGCCGCCCAGGCCCGCACCCCGTTTTCTGCCCACTGCATCAAGCTCATCGATGAAAATGATGCACGGGGCGCTAGTCTTAGCTTTTTCGAACATATCACGCACTCGCGCCGCCCCGACGCCGACAAACATCTCCACAAAGTCCGACCCGCTGATGGAGAAGAAGGGAACGTGCGCCTCACCAGCGATCGCCTTCGCCAGCAGGGTCTTCCCGGTCCCCGGCGCTCCGACGAGGAGGATCCCCTTAGGAATCTCCGCCCCCAGACGGGAGAAGCGCTTCTGATCCTCCAGGTAATCGATGATCTCCTCCACTTCTTCCTTCACCTCGGCTAACCCAGCAACGTCGTCGAATGTCACCTTAGTCGTGTCAGGACGGACTAGTTTTGCCTTCGACTGGCCAAAGGCAAGAGCCCCACCGCCCTGCGTTCGGCGCATGATGTACATAAAGACAGCAAAGATAAGGAGCACAGGGAGCAACGAGATAACGATAGTAAGGAACCAGTTGCTCTCCGTTGAGGGTTCAAAACTCACCTGGATTCCATGCTCCTCTAACAGGGGCATATAGATGCTCGTGCCATCGGGGGGGAGTTGGACGAAGATTGTCCCTCCGTCGACCGTCATCGCCTCGGCACGGTTGTCCTTGATCAAGACTGAGACAATCTGGTCACTCTCCACCAAGGTAGTAAACAACGTATACTGAATCTCGTTCTTTGTCTTGCCTCCGCCAAGCCAGGACTGAAGAAGGATCAGCCCTAGGATGACGATGACGGTGATAAACGCGATATTCCGCAAGTTTCTATTACGTAGGTCTCTCAACGGGTCCTTTTCCATGATCCACACCTCAAGGTATCAAAGAAGATTGTAGCACCACACATCCTATCCGTCAAACTGCGTCCTGCACCGAGATTTCTCGCCCTTGACCGGGGCTTTTAAAAAGACTCACGTACCCTTTAAGAGTACTCTATAAGGAAAGCCTGGATTCAACTTCCAAGTGCAACTGTCAAGGGTGTCTTCGTGGAGAAGAATACTTCATACGGGGTTCGGAATCCAAGTGTCTTCCTCGGTCGGTGATTGAGTCGGTCCGCCACATGCTCGATTTCTTCCCTGGCAACAGCCGTCAGCTCCTGGCCCTTGGGGAAGTACTGGCGAAGCAGTCCGTTCGTGTTCTCGTTTAACCCACGCTCCCATGACGAGTACGGATGGGCAAAGTAGATCTCTACTCCCAGCGCCTTGGCGATCTGCTCATGCTCGGCGAGTTCCTTCC
>Ga0315541_1001832_pt1 | contig 18853 bp, 18 predicted proteins | sample SalMarSW160190MG_FD_203095 | JGI IMG/M metagenome (GOLD analysis project Ga0315541, IMG submission 203095) | Salt marsh sediment microbial communities from the Plum Island Ecosystem LTER, Massachusetts, United States - Salt Marsh Sediment SW1601-190 ...
AAGCTGGGAAGAACAATAGAAGACAGAGAAGGGGCCAAAGAATAAACGATTTTTGAAGAACCCTCTCCGATTTGCCGGTAAAGAACCTTTGGTTAATCTGAGGAAAGCATATCACTCCCAGAGCTGTGCTGATCGCTGCCGACCACATCATCTGAGGAGTCCACGGCTCACCCAGAGTAAATACCCTCTTCGCCTCAGATAGAATCTTTGAGGCGACAACTATTGGGCTACCCACGCCTCGTCCGATGAATATGAGAGCTAGCCAAATCGCGACAAGCATGAAAAGACCCTGAAAAACATCCGTCCGCACCACAGCCCTCATTCCCCCGATTACCACATACACGATCATAAACACGGTAATGAGACCGGCTCCCACAGCATAAGGAATGACTCCCCGTGTAAGACCGGCTAGAGCATAACCACCTCCCATTTGTTGAAGCATCAAATAAGGAAAAAGCCAGAAAAGGGAAACCAGGGAAACTACTACTCTCAAAAGGCAAGAACCAAACCTTCCCTCCAGCATCTCTCCCAGAGTCATATAGCGATGCTTTTGCCCTAACTTCCACTGTCTGCTGCCGATAAGGTACCAAAGAACAGCCACCAGGAATCCGTCCATTATTCCCATTACTAGTAGCCATTCCATTCCAGTTGAGTAGACCTGTCCCGGACCACCAAAGAAAGTAAAGGCTGACATCAGAGTGGCGAACATTGTCAATAGCAGGACAAGGGTTCCCAAACTCCGGCCAGCCAGGAAGTAATCTTCTGGCTCTCTTTTGACTAAACGAGACCCCTTCAGGCCAATAGAAAGAGCGACAGCCATGAATACGAGCACGATAGCTAGTTGAACTATCCCCCTACTCATTTCCGTATTCCTTTTGCCCTAGTCCAATAAGTTCTTACAAATAACCAGAAAAGAAAGACAAGAAAAAGAAGCCAACCGATATGGTACCAAACCCACACGGGAATTCCCATGAAGAGCCGGGATGATCTCCATAAAAACCATGGTACACCCATTACCATGGTAATGAGGAATATCGCTACCCATAAGACCTTGGCTCTAGCTCTGGTCATGTGACCTCTTGATGACAATAACACCTGCCCTCTTTGGCCGCTTCTATCCGTGCAGGGCTGTCTTTGACGTTCTGGATCCCCTGCTGTGTGAAACGAAAGAGGATAATATAGCTAGCCATTCTCATACCTCCTTTGACATATTTCCAGACTTCCTTTTATTTGAAAAAGTTGAATGCTCAGAATGATGGCGCGAATGGATGTGCATCATCCACCAGTAGACCATCATTCCCCCGGCTCTTGGTGATTCTCTTTATCTAGATCAGCTCTGTAAAACTCAGTTCCTTCCGACAGTACCATGTAGAGGTCGAAGGTGTAATCAATTTCTACCCTCGCACTTCCTACCGACATTCCAGTACGCGGCCTTGAGAAAGAAGGTCACTATCCCTCCACGATAAGGGAAGCTCGCAGATCTTATCAGGCAGGACGAAGTAATAGCCAAAAAAGTATAGTACAAAACTGGGTCAATTGCAAGCCGCCGCTATACTCGCTAGAGACACAGGTAACGGCTTTTGAGCATTGACAAGTACTACATTGGGGGAAAGGTAACCCAGGGACCGTGGGGACGACCAAGGTCATGTTCAATCTTCTCATCTACTTGACAGCGGAACACATAGGTGCTACAGAGAAATGAGAAAAAGGGAATATAGCTACTCCACGGGGAGGTGGTTTCACAAATGAAAAACAAAAGATTCGTTTACGGGACCCTTGCAGTCTGCCTACTAGCTTTGTTCCTTAACGCATCAGCTGTTCTCGGCATAGGGAACGAGACCCGTCTTTTGAGTTCAAGCCCCGGATCAAGGCAGGAAAGAGTACCTGTTGGTGTTTTGCTTCCATTCAGCGGCCAATACTCGCGAATGAGTGAGAATATTTTCCGGGTAATCCAGATGAGCGCCGAGGAGGTAAACAAGCACGGTGGCATCGGCGGGAGGAAGGTTGTCTTAGTGAAGGGCGACACCAGGGCTAGGGCGGATATCGGTGCCGTAGTCAGTCAGAGATTAGTTGACGTTGATGGGGTGATAGCTTTCATAGGGCCTTCTTCGTTATCCTTCACTGGGGTCAAGAAAACCATCCGAAATAACAAGGTACCCATGATATCGCCCACAGCCGGAATTACTGAATTTGACCGCGCAGGTAGGATGTACTTCTACCGTACCGTGCCTTCAGACTCTCTGGGTGGTCGAGCAATTGTCCGAGCAATTACCGGCTGCCAGCTTTTCCTGGGGCTTGATCGGCGCTTTTCCAGCGTGGTAATGATGATTGGCCGCTTGCCCGCCATGATATCCTTCAAGAGACCCATACAGGACGGTATGGATGAGTTCGGCGGCTCCTTGACGGACTTGATCGAGTATGAGACGGGAAAGGATTCGTATGAGGAAGAAATCCATAAAGCCTTAGAAGCAGCACCGGATATCATCATTCTCATAGGGACACCGCGTGACTCGGTGCTGATCATGAATGCCACCCTTGAAGCTGGCTACGAGGGCTGGTGGTTCGTTACTCAAGACCAAACCAACGATGAATTCATCAGATTGGCTGGCTCTGAATCGGTAAGACACGTTTACGGGGTTCAAGAAACTTCCCCCAAGGAAACAATTGATCGCGTAGAGGCTTTCAAGAAACGATTCAAGGACTATTGGGGAGAGAATCTCGGACCCTTCGGTACTAGTACCTATGACGCGTCGAATATCCTGTTCCTGGCAATGCTGCGAGTTGAACTACGTGATGGGGAACTTAGCCGGGAGACAGTAGCCAAGAACATTCCTCGAGTAGCTAACGGGGGATCAAATAAGGTTGAAGTCACAGATTTCCTTGAGGGAAAGCAGACATTGGAGACAAGTAAGGAGATAAACTACCAAGGCTTGGACGGCCCGATGGATTTTGACGACTATGGCAACGTCATTACCCCTTATGCGATTCGGCAAGTGCGAGAGGGCGTTTGGAGGACCATAGCAACTATAAACGTCCACGATCTGAAAAGGTAACCAAGAGCCACGGCAATGCCTCAGACCTTACTTGGTGGGAACGACGTGAGGTAGAGAAGGAAGCTGTGACCCACGTTGGCCCCGTCATCATTGTGAGTTACTTTGCCTTGGCACAGGAAACAATCGAAGACGAACGTTTATCGATAAAGCCTGCTGCAAGGCTAATTGAGAAATCCTTTCGTTGTCTCTTTTGTCGATTATCCACTTGAACTTGAAAGAAATTCTAAAGGATAAATTTGTGAAGTTAATTCCCTATACCCATCGTCCATATGATAGCCTTTATGCTCATTAGACCACCTCCCTAAATCCTCACTGGAATCTCCCGAGACTTTAGATAAAGCTTTGCTTCTCTCACTGAATACTCCTCCATTTACTAAAATCCTTTATTCATAAGCCTTAAATGTGTCTCTTTCTTAGATTATTCTATTATATTTAAGGTCTGGAGACAAGTAATTCTTGGGTTTTGGGTCACTGATAAATTATTTGGTTAGGATAAGGAAAAGAGGGAACCCGTGCTAGTCCATTTTTGGATGGCAATAGCTATGCTTTAGGACATTAGCTAGATGCTTTCTTCTATACATTAGTTAAAATGTGGCCTGTTTTAGAATTCTAAGAAACTCACCTGCTTGTCACGGAACACACTACCTCATAAAAAAACTCAAGATGAAAAGCAATAAATCATAGGGATTCAAATAATCGAGGCAACTCTGGTAGATAGACTTCCAGACAATGTATCCTGGGATGATAGCCTTTTTCTCTATCTGGAGAAGGTAGAGTTTTAAACCAAAAACTTAACTCGCTTTAGAGTTACCCTGACAAGATGTCTTGATATCCAAATAGAGAAGTTAAAATCCCGTACTCCAAAGCTTTCCGGCAAGGAAAAAGTTTTACATTTCTCTCAAACATCAGGCTGTAAAAAGATCCAGATATATCCAAAACTGGATGATTCTAAAGAAAACCTTTCCTCTGGATTCTTTCCGGTTTTTATTCTGTTTGCCCAAGCTCTTAACTTTTTTGAACCATTTAGAAGGTTTCTCTCTTCTAAGACAAAGCAAAATAAGATGACGATTTATCTTACAGCGGGCCATGAGCTTACCAGAAGGTTTATCCAGGGAAAACAAAACAATCATCAGGGAAGTATTTTCCCTCTGGAGAAAAAACTATACAATTAATTTCCTGCAAAAGTTGGTTAGAAAAATTAGGCTAAATTTTAGAGAGGAAAAGATTAGTTAAAGGTAGGTCCACAGCAAGATTTCAAAAACTGGGGGATGGCAAGCCAATCAGGGCGTGTGCAGCAGCAACTATCTTCTCTTTATTGGGGAAAACTAGCCGCTCTAGGGATTCTGAATAAGGGATAGGCACCGAAGCTGCCCCCAGACGCGTAATAGGAGCATCCAAATAGTCAAATGCCTGTTCCTGAACTTGGGCAGCAATTTCAGCCCCCATTCCTCCAACTAGAGAGGCCTCGTGGACTATCAGTAACCTCCCTGTCTTTTTCACCGAGGCCAGAACACCATCAATATCTAATGGGATAAGGGTCCTCAGATCAAGCACTTCTACTTCAATTCCCTCCTGGTGGAGCATTTCAGCAGCCTCCATTACTTTTAGTAACATTGCTGAATAAGTTACTATTGTAATATCCGAACCGCGGCGAGCAATTGCCAACTCCCCGAAGGGTATAAGGTATTCCTTCACGGAGACCATTCCCTTAACAACATAGAGTAGCTTGTGTTCGATGAAGATTACCGGGCCGTCGTCCCGAATAGCTGTCTTAAGCAATCCCTTGGCATCGTAAGGAGTGGCTGGAATTACCACTTTCAGCCCAGGAATATGTACAAATAGCATCTCCAGGCTCTGCGAGTGCTGAGCAGCGGTGCCACCACCAGATCCGCCCTGGGTTCGAATAACCAGAGGTACCTTGGTCTGACCACCGGTCATATAGGATAATTTGGCTACTTGGTTACCAATTTGATCCATAGCCAGTAAAGCAAAATCTATATACGAAATCTCCACAACTGGCCGCATACCGGTAATAGCGGCTCCCAGACCCGTACCTATAATAGTATTCTCTGAAATAGGTGTATCTCTAACCCGGTCCTCACCAAAGCTCTCAACAAGACCCCAGGTTACTCGCCGAGGTCCACCATAGAGCGAGATATCTTCGCCAAGTAGTATCACTCTTTCATCTCGCTCCATCTCCTCCCGTAAAGTCTCATTTATGGCGTCTCGGTAGCTAATTTCCCTCATTTATTTTTCTCTGTTTCCTCCGTAAATATCACTTCGGAGTTCCTCCTCTGCAGGATGGGGACTCTTCCTGGCAAACTCAACGGCCCTTTCCACTTGTTGAGAAACTTCCTGTTGCAGTTTTTCCAGCGTCTTTGGCTCCAGGTAACCTTTAGCTATCAACTCTTCCCTTAACCTCACAATGGGATCGTTCTGCCGCCATTTTTTCAACTCGTCTGATGGTCGGTAATGCCCGGGGTCTCCTACATAATGTCCTTCATAACGATACGTCACGGCCTCAATGAGGCTAGGACCGCTTCCATCTCTAGCCCGGGCTACTGCCTCCTGAACCGCCTCGTAGACAGCCCATACGGAATTGCCATCGACTCGCTTACCTGGAATGTCATAGGCACAACTCCTCCGAGCCACCTCGGTTACTGCCGAAACTCTGCTCACGTGAGTAGAGATAGCATAGAAATTATTTTCACACAGAAAGACAACTGGTAAGTTCCACACAGCAGCCATATTTAAACCCTCATGGAATGCTCCCTGGTTGACAGCACCATCACCGAAGAAGCAAATTACTACCTGATGAGTCTTTCTCAATTTCACTGATAGTCCAGCTCCCACAGCAATGGGAATACCTGCTGCCACGATACCTATGGCACCCAACATTCGCACTTCAAAGGCGGCCACATGCATGGAACCACCCTTTCCTCGACAGTAGCCATTGCTACGTCCCAGAAGTTCGGCCATCATCCGATCCAATGAAGCTCCTTTGGCAATGCAATGGCCATGGCCGCGATGAGTAGAAACCACGTAGTCATCATTGTTGAGAACAGCGCACGCTCCTACAGCTACAGCTTCCTCACCGATATAGGGGTGAATAACTCCCCGAATCTCTCCTCGAGTGTAAAGCTCAATAGCACGCTGCTCGAATAGCCTAACGGCTAACATTTTTCTATAGAACTCAGGAGCCAGAACAGCCCGCTGTTTTTCTTCTTCGTCTACCAAGCTCATGCTGTTCCCCAAAGTCCCAAGGCTTGGTGCAGCTCCTCTTTATCCTGGGCCCATCCTTCCAAGTCAACGCCACGAGAATAGGCTTCAAAGGCCTGCCGGAAAGCCCGAGCTCCGGCTGTAGCACCACCAGGATGACCGTGAATAGAACCTCCGGCGCCAATAATGACATCAGTCCCCACTGAGTCTAGAGTAGCAGGAACTATTCCCGGATGAACACCGCCAGCTAATAAAGGAAAGCTTGGTTTTATTTTGGAAAAAGGTTGCTGCAATATCTGCAGAACACGCTCAAACTTATTTTCTATGAGATGAAATCGGCTCTGAGGAGGATAAACAAGAACCATATCCATACCCACCATTCGGGCCAACTTTCCACAGATTAGTTCGGAGCTCACACCTGAACATGGTGATTCGCAAAGCGCGCCGGCGAAATTCATATGCCCCATTATGGGAACACTTATGGACTTATCCTCTGCCAGAGTTCGTACCACGGAGAAACCGACCGTTACAAAGCTTATCATCAGTGCGTTAGCCCCTGCCTCAATCGCTCTCAGAGCGTTATCCCGAATCTTATCCTGCCGGTCAGTAACATTTATTGCAAATAGCGTCTTTTCGCCTTTCTGTTCGTCGGCTTCCTTGAGTCGGCACATGTATTCCTTCACTCGCTTTACCATTGGAGAAAAGGGAGCATCACCGATCAACTCATCGTCCTTAATGATATCTACCCCTCCCCTGGCTGCCTGGTAGACAAGTTCAGCTCCTACTTCAGGACTGATACCAGTACAGGGTTTAATAACATTACATAAGATTGGTCTATCCCATATCCCTAGAAGCCTGCGCAATCCTTCAATTCCAAATTTTGGACCAGGAAAACTTTCCAGAAAGGTTCTGGGAAACTGAAGGTCCAGTAATTTTATCCAGCCACGAGACGATAAGTTGCCAAACACACTACTCAACAGCATGGGAATTTGGGCTCCAAAGTTTATGGTAGGAAAGGCTATCTGAATTAGATAGCGTCTTGTCTTGGTACCCTGAGGAACCTCAAACTCATAATTTGGAACTTCGTGAAGAGCTATCAACTTGGCCATATGGTGACGACGGACTTCCGGTGTTTCGGCTGGTACGGCAGTCCAGGTGCCAGTAGTCTGGTCCACTGCGATCTCTACACCCAACTCTACTGGATCTACGCTAGCCTCCACCTCCATGAAATACATGGCTATCAAATAGTTTTCCTGATGGAGTCCCTCCCAGGAAGAGAAAACAATCGGATCAAATCTTGCCATTCAAAGCCTCCTTTGTATAGATTACCTTATTCAACAATCTAGAATTATGCATTCCTCACGATCGCTCAGAGTCCCGCTGTTCAAATATTATCAACAAAACTTCGCCATCTTCGAAGCTGACTATTCCTTGATACCTCCAAGGGAGAGTCCACGGCTCAGGTATTTCCTGGCACATATAGCAAGTACTATCATAGGTACTATTGCCACGGTACTAATTGAAAAAAGTAAACCCCATTCCGTGCCCGAATCTGGAGTACTTAGACCCTGCGCCGATACTGGTATCGTTCTGGCGTACTTCCCCGTTAGAATTAAGGCAAAGAAAAACTCGTTCCAGCTGAATATAGTTGTTACTACAATAATAGCGAGTAGTCCCCCCAGACAGTTGGGCATAATGATGGAAAAAAGAGTCCTCAATCTACTACAACCATCGATTCTTGCGGCATCCTCTAGAGCCAACGGGATTTCATCAAAGAAACTCTTGAGGACTAATATGACGATGGGCAGATTAAAAGTAAGGTAAGCTATAGCTAACCCTAGTGTAGTGTCATACAAATGGAAGTAATTTCTGAACATGACAAAAAAGGGTAGCGCCATGGCTGCAGGAGGAGCTGCTCGACTTGCTAAGATCCAAAAGACCAGGTTTTTTTTACCCTTGAAGTTGAACTTGGACAAGCCATAGGCTGCAAGAGCACCCACTGTCATAGCCAATGGAACAGCGATGCCACAAACAACAAGACTATTATAAATGTGTCGGAGATATGTAGGGCGTTCAAAAATGAGTTTTCTGTAGTTCTCCAACGTCGGCTTAAATATCCAAATCGGAGGAATAGAAAATATATCCAATCTGGTTTTAACAGAGTTAAGAATAAAGACTATCAGAGGAAAAAGAAAAAAAAACGCAAAACATGCAAGGATTACAAACACACCCACTGATACTATCCTTTTTTTTATCACAGCCTTTCTCATAGGCATTTTATCTAACCCCCGTGCTTCAACACCCATTTATTTCATTCATCATTATATCTCCAACTTGCTGAATTTAATAAACATCGAACAGGTCGACAACGCCACCAGCAATAGTATTATTGACATCGCAGCACCGTATCCAATATCAAAATACTTGAAACTGACAAGGTAGATCAAAAAACTAAGAATTGTGGTTTTCTCACCCGCGGGTCCTCCATAGGTTATAATGTACACATATTCCACTTGTCGAAATAGATCGAGCAAACGTAAAAGTAAGACTATAACAATAATAGGTTTCATAATGGGTAAAGTTATCGCCCAAAATCTCTGCATTGTGGAAGCACCATCAGTCATTGCTGCCTCATACAGATTTTTTGGAACCTGAGAGAGACCTGCCAGAAACAGTATTATCACAAAAGGTGTCCATTGCCACACATCAACTAGAATTATGGAGAACATGGCTAGTTCGCCTCTTCCTGCAATAAATGCCTGTCGCGTGGATAACAACCCCAAAGCTCTGGCATAATACGTAAGAACACCATACTCGGAATTGTAGAGAAATCGAAATATGAGTGAGATAATGGCTGGAGATACTGCCATAGGAATAATGAATATAGTTCTAAATATACCCAGAAATCTTTCTCTTCGACTGAGAAGACAGGCAAGGAAAAACCCCAGAACTGACTCTACACCAAGGGAGGTACCTATGTAAACCGCAGTTAGTTTAGCGGCGTTCAAGAAGGAGCTATCGGTGAAAAAACGAATGTAATTCTCGACTCCAATAAAATGTGCCGGGTAGAAGCCCGTCAATGCATAGTCATGAAAACTATAATAAATGAGAAATACAAACGGCACCATAGTTATCAACCCAATTATGACCGCTGCTGGAAGTATGAATATATAAGGCTTTTCTGTTATCTCAAGATTTTTCATTTTATCCTACAGCATACGTTTTGTTGATCCTAATTCATTGTGACATATTTAACTTACCACGTTTGATCCTTGATAAATCTTTATTTTCGGTTAAAATACTTCCTAAGAAGGGAAAGTAAAAACTAAAACTTTCTATAGGAGGTAATGCAAATGAGCGTACTGTATTTTGGTGGAAGTACGGCTAAGACCTTGGAGTTCTTCAAGTCTTTTTTGGTAAGGCCATACTTATTCTACCTTAATGGACCGAAAGAGAGAGAATCAAATTAAGGGTAACTAACGTGACTCTCTCTCCTTCGGTAAAAACTACTCTTGTCGAATGACAATTATCGTGTCAATTCGCCTAAAGCACGAACTATTGTGCACTAGTGTCTCCAACGCTTGACAACCTTCTCCAACTCATCGGCCAGCTTATCCAAAGCTATTTTTGCACTTGCATATTCGCCACCATTGTAGCCGGAGAGATACTTGGAAATAACTACGCTAGCCTCGGTCCAGAAAGCAGCTTGCGGAGAGTAGCCAACCATATTCTCGGTCATCAGGGCTGTATAAGAAGGGAAGATATGCCTAGTAGTCGTTGGTGAATGGATATATCTTCGTTCTGCTACCTCTGGATCTAAACATGTCGAAATCCGGACTGGCGTGCCGCCCCCAATAAGCGTCGCCGCTTTTTTCACTATTTCCTTTGAGGTAGCCCACTGCATAAACAGAAACGCCGCTTCCCTACTCGCTGAATACTTGCTCAGAGAGAAACTGCTCCCGCCACTGGTATGAGCTCCAGGTTTTTCACCGTAGGCAGCTTTCGCGAATTGGTCACCCACAGGATGAAATACAATATCAGTTTTCCCGACAACCTTTGAGCGTACTGCATCTTCAAAACCTGGGTATTGCTCTTGGTACGGCAAAGACATAGCAACTATTCCGCGCTCCATAGCCTCAGCCGTCTCAGTCCAAGTATATCCCGTTACTCCTGGAGGTGCGAATTCGATCAACGAGTTGTACATTTCTAGCGCCTTTATTCCAGCCTCACTATTGACAGCGGGATTTCCATCGGCATCAAAATAACTTCCCCCGTTGTTGTGGAGGAAATTTAAAAACTCCAAAACCGTGGCATAGTGACGTCCCATTTGAAGAGAAGTTCCGTAGACTTTGGGTGCCATGGCTTCAGTCACTTTTCGAGCAATATCTCGATATTCTTCCCACGTTGCCGGTGGTGCTAATCCCAGTTCCTCAAAAATATCCGTTCGGTAAACAAGGAAGCAGATCGGGATATCCCACGGGATGCCGAGAAACTCACCTTCAACTATTCCCTGACTCTCGAGCAAGGATGGGAAGATGTCAGCCAAATCAAATTCAGGATCAACGAGCGAGGGATTGTTCTTCATAAAGCTGTCCAGATTAACCAACCCCGGTGCAAATCTCCTCATCCATGCTTGGTCTACATACAAAACATCGTAAAGACCAGCTTGCGCCCCAAAATCGATACCAATCTTGTCAAAAACATGTTCAAGATGAAGTAACTCCATCTCTACTTTAATGCCCGTTATTGCTGTGAATTCGTCTCCCACTAGTTCACTGAGAGCTCGATTTGGAGGTGTATTTTCTCCCACAAAATGAACAGTGGTGCCACGGTAGGATCTACTAGCTTCCTTAAGGCTCCATGCCGAGGCATACGGTGCAATACTTAAAGAGACGAGCAAGAACCCAATCACTACACAGCAACCTCTTACGTTTACTTTCTTTCTCATTTTATCCTCCAACTTTTTTTCTCTGACTAAAATCCTCTCTGGTGATTCTTTCTAAGAAAAAGCGAAGCATTCACTTGGCACTTTTTCTTATAAGCTCTCACCTACTAACAGACTGGTTAGTTAATGGGGTCTATCTTTCTAAGATAGTGATTTTCACCTCCTCTCTCTTGCTTTTTTGACCCCGGGGGTCTAACACAGTTATTGTTGCACCAGTCCGCAGGCTATCTGGAATACTTTCCTAGATCCTTATATATTCTTTGATATAAATCAAAAGAAGCATCATAGATTTGTTGGTTCTCGGGATTAGGCCGCGTAACCGACGAACCCGATGGGAGCCAATTACGAAGTACACATTCATCGCTTACGATCCCTACTCCCATTGCAGCTAGAATTGCATCCCCCAGAGGTGCGCCCTCTGAATCTGGAATGTACAGCAATGGGAGCCCCATAATGTCGGATATAATCTGACGCCACAGGGTACTTTTGCCTCCACCATTAACCACCATTATTTTATCAATAGTTAGTTCTTTCCCTTTCATAATATTGTACATTAGTCGATATTCGTACCCGACTCCTTCGAGGATTGCCCTGAATAGGTGACCTCGTCCATGATTCACACCTAGGCCAAAAAAGAGGCTTCTCAAGTCTGGATCCCACGTTAGAGTAAGTTGGCCAACCAAATATGGAAAAAATAACAAGTTTTCTGAGCCGGGTTTTATACATCCAGCCTCCTTATCTAGCATAGTGTACGACACGGTGTCAGCACCGCTGGTTCCCTGGAAAAGTTTAGTAAACCATTGAAGATTACCACCAGCATATGTGATACCAAAACTGATAAACCGTCCTGGAAAAACATGATTAGTGTTTATCACTCTGGGGTCGGACCCGGGCTCAGATCTGACTATCAGCAAATTTCCTGCGGTACCTAACATCATACACGTCTCACCCTCGTTAATTACGCCGGCACTCAGCGTTGATACGGCGAAATCACCGCCGCCTACCACCACAGGCGTTCCTTTTTTGAGTCCTGTCTCTTGTGCTCCTATTTCACTCACCTCGCCAAGTAACTTATGAGAAGGATAGAGTTTAGGCAGTGTCTCTAGTGATAAGCCCAAATCGCTAAACATTCCCTCTGACCAGACTCTGGTTTTTTGATCAAAGAGAGGAGCTGATAAGCCCGCACAGGAAAAATCCATACCAACTTCGCCAGTTAACCTGAAGGTTACGTAACTATATGCTTGGACAATTTTCCATGTTTTGTCCAACACATGAGGTTCATTTTGCTTAAGCCACAGAATCTTGGGTCCCAGAAAATACGGATTGATAGTATTGCCACTAATTTGAACACATCTGTCAGAACTAATATTGGTATTGATCCATTCACACTGCGGCACACTGCGGCGATCAAGCCATAATATAGCTTTTCGCAAAGGATTGCCTCTACGATCGAGAGGCAAACAAGTAGGTACCATGCTACTTATTCCAACTCCAGCAATATCTCCAGGATCCACCTGAGAAGATTTCAGTGCTTCTTTTATCACTACTTTCGTTGCCCTCCACCAGTCTTCAGGGTTGCCTTCACACCACGTTGGTTTAAGATAGCTTACCTCGTAAGCAACAGTTCTTTTGGCAATACAACATCCTCTATCATCAAATATCCCACCTTTAGCGGAGGAGGTCCCAATGTCCAAACCTACGAAATACGAATGGTCATTCATCATTTTTTCTTTACAATCAATTCAAGTCAACGCTCGGAATTGAAGCAACATCTGGACATGCAAGGCATAAAAAATGTAGTGTTTCCTTTATTTTCAATTCCCGAAAACCGGTGTTACGCTTAATATAGCGAGCTCTTTATCACTCCCGCAAGACTCCATTTAGCTGCTATTCTTGGCTGGTTTGAGGATCACTTTCAATGCCTCGCCTCGACTAACCAAGTCAATTGCCTCTTCGATTTCTGCGAAAGAGAAAACATGACTAATATACTTACTCACTTCAATCCTGTGCATAGAAATGAGTTCGAGAGCTAGTTTGTAATGTTGCGGAGAAAAAGAAAACGTTCCTTGAATTTTGAGGTTTCTGTAATGAATTAGATTAACATCGAGGTTTACCTCGGAATGTTCATCAGGTAAACCTCCAAAGAACACCACCACACCGTTCTTCTTGGTCAATTCGAGTGCTTGCCTTTGAGCTTCACTGGACGAACAAGCAATGATCGTCACGTCGACACCTTCACCATTAGTTTTATTGAAAACTTCCGAAGATAAATTATCTTTATCTGAATATATTGTCATCATGTCGGAGTTTATTCGCTCCACCAACTGTAGACGTTTTTCAAGAATATCATGCAGCAGAATTTTCGTAGCGCCTCGTGCCCGTGCTATCTCACAATGAAAAGCACCAATAGGGCCTGCTCCTATTACCAAAACAGTATGACCCATACCTACTTTCGCTCTTTCTTGTGCATTAAGGCAAGAAGAAAGTGGCTCTATAACCGCCGCTTCTTCAAAAGACAGATTATTAGAAATTAAACTAATGTTTCCGCCTTCCAAAAACTCTTGAGATAAAGCAATATATTCTGCAAACCCTCCTGTCACTTCTCTACCCATAACTTTGATGTTATTACAACAATAATATAAACCTTTCTTACAGTAAGGACACTTACCGCAGTAGAGTAAAGGGTTTACCGATACTCTATCACCCTTGCTGAAGTTTTTCACTGTGGAATCTATTTCTTCTACAATTCCTGCAATCTCATGTCCAATTACTCGAGGAATCTTTCCTTTCGGCAAAGAACTATGATAAACCCTTACATCAGACCCGCAAAGTCCGCAACTTTCAATCTTTAACAACATCCCATTTTTTGGACATACAGGTCGCTCTATTTCTTGTAAGTTCAAGGTTCGCGGTCCTCCGTAGACTAGAGCTCGCACTTATTTAACCTCCCTTCATATTCCTTCCAATTGTGAATTCACTCTCTTGGTGGACATCAGATCAAACTCCATCCTTACTGTCCTAAGTGCGGTATAGAGTTGTCCAGAGAACAGCTCTGTCAGATCTAATTCTCATGTTGAAGTACTCGACCTTAACATTGTCACGAGAAAATGCCAATCCCTCCAGTTGAATGAGGGGTTCTCCCACAGAAACCCTCAGGATATATGCATCTTCTTCCGAGGCCTTTACTACTCTCAACCACCTTTCAGTGCGGACCACCGGAACATGACACTTTCTTTCCATGGTGACGTACAATGAATTCTTACGAAAGTCTTCTTTGAGAAGCCCTGGAAACAAACGGAAAGGCAAATATGACTCGCTTACCAAGAGAGGATCATCTTCTACTTCTCGGAGTCTCTGGAGATAGATTACTGGCTCCTTCCGCCTAAGGTCGAGTTGTTTGGCGACGCCTGCTGTTGCTCTGATTTTTCTTAGCCCCAGTACCTTCGTGTTGAATAATACGTTTTCTTGTCGGAGACCTTCAGCCAGACTGATCAGTTCTCGAATGAGGGTAAGTCTGACTTCTTTTTTCTTAACTATAAATGTGCCCTTACCCCGCTGTCGTTTGAGCATTCCTTTCTCAATCAGTACTCCTATCGCCTTATTAATGGTAGGCCTACTTACCTCAAACAATCCTGCCAACCTGTCTTCGGAAGGTAACTTCCCTCCCGACTCAACTCTCCTTTCCTTTATCATACGTTCTAAGACTTGACTAATTTGGTAATAAAGAGGCGTTGGAGTGCTATGATCAAGCTGATGGGAACCTACCTTTAGTTTTTTGTTCATAATATTAACTACTGTATTACATCTCTTAATTGTTATATTATAATACGTAATTACGACATGTCAAGATATTACTCTGATGACATGCTAGCAATAGAGATTAAATGTAAACTTAGGCCTTAAGGGATTTTCAGGAGAAATAAAAGAGATAAATGGCTATTCCACCCTGAATGCACTCTTAAAAATTCTTAATTATTTTACACCATGAGGAATTCGTTCCGGTTTGAAAATTCCTTTGGGAGAGTAAATCCCATGACAGGGCAGCATTAAAAAGAATTATTTTTCAATGACCTTATCTTTTGCATCAACTTTGCCTTTTTTGCACTTAGGTCCCCATTTTTCTGGTTTTAGTACTTGCTCCAGAGTACCTAGGGCTTTCTCCCGTCCAGGCATAGACAGAAGACCTACTTAATTGTGCTTTCTAGCTACTCTCTGAATCTTTTCCTTGATAGATATAGATTCAAAATCTCTCATCCTCTCCTGCTCAATAGGCCATAATAACCGACAAATAAGAGTTTACAAGGAAAGTGTAAAGTAATTTTAAAAAGGGATTCTGAAACCTTAAGATAAACCAAGAGCATCGCAAAAAAAGATCAAGGGCTTTTGATTGGAAAGTGGCAAGAGAAGGGAGGGGATTTATCCGGTATTGGACAGCTAGGAGCAAATGGCAAGAAAAAAACAACACCTTTTTGGTTTTAGGCCACCGATAAATTATTTGGTTAGCGTTCCTCATCTGAAATCTGAACTTGCAAAGCTCTTGTCATTTTTTTTATGGAGAAAAGATGAATATTGACTCTTCGGTATGGTTAGATAAACTGGAAAAAGAAATCATAGCAGGAAAATACAGCAGAAGAACCGCCCAAATTCATCCAACACGAGCTTTGTGGCTTTGCTACGCTTTGCCCAAACCGCCTTCGGCGACTTCGCAAAGCTCGAGAACATTATGAGAAATTTTTGCGTTTAAGGTCTGGGGGTCCAAAAAATGGAAGTACTCAAGGATATAGCTTTTCAATTCGATATGGATACACTCTTAGCAAGGTTACACATAGATAAAGAAAGTGAAGACGCAAAAGATATTCAACATCTAATCGACCACATTGCTCCTCTAATCAAGCCCAAAGCTCTCTATGAAGTTTACTATATTCAATACAAGGGCTGCGACACGGTGAATATTGGAGGAGTAACATTTACCAGCCGTGTTCTTCGGGTTAATTTAGACAAAATAGAAAGGGTTTTTCCCTATATTGCCACATGCGGAAGAGAATTAGAGAAAATAGTAGCTGCCACCGATGATTTTATGAGGCGATTTTGGCTGGACACAGTCAAAGATATGGCTTTAGAGGCTAGTGGAAAATATCTTAGTAATTATTTAAAAAGAAGATATGCATTGGGACAAATGTCCTCAATGAGTCCCGGAGCAGGATCCCAGGATTTATGGCCCATAGAGCAACAAAAACAATTATTTTCAATTTTCGGTAATGTAGAAGATTTGATTGGAGTTAGGCTCACCGATAGTTTCTTAATGATTCCCAATAAATCTGTCTCTGGAATATATTTCCCCACAGAAATTAAGTTTGAAAGTTGTCAGTTGTGCCCAAAGAAAGAATGTCCTGCAAGGAGAGCGCCTTACGAGAAAAATTTATTAGAAGTAAAATACTTTAAAGGGTTAAATTGAAACTTCTGATAACATAAAATAAAAAGGGAATTACTGCTAAATTATTTTGAGTATGATTCTGAATTTCTCTTTATGCCAATCTTCTAAATCCTCTATTTTTTTCTTCCACCTTTTCACCTCCCGTAAATTTATCATTTTTCTAGAATTTCATACCGGTTTAAAGACACGCACTTAAACTTAAAAGTGAGATTTTTGAGATGCGAATCTCTATAATGCAGGATTATAAAGGACTAGAAGGATTTTACAAGAGAGGATTGACAGATTAAAAAATAGATATATAATATATACAATTGCAATTGAGAATTAATTACAATGAGCAGTGCAGAAGATAAATTCAGGAATTATTTAAAAATGAAGGGGTTAAAATTTACTCCTGAGAGAAGAACGATTTTGAAAACCATACTTTCTCTCCATACTCATTTTGACGTTGACCAACTTCATGAACAATTACACAAAGAAAATGGTGATATATCCCGGGCTACCATCTACCGAACTTTTCCTCTGCTCATAGATAGTGGGATAATAAAAGAGACTTTACTCTGCCGGGATAAGATTAAATACGAGCATATTTTTGGTCATAAGCATCATGATCATATGATTTGTTTAAATTGCGGTAGAGTGATTGAGTTTAGAGACGAGGGAATAGAAAGATTGCAAAAAGCGGTCTGTAAAAAATATGGCTTTAAGCCTGTAGAGCACAAATTAGGAATTAGAGGATATTGCAAGGAATGCCAGAGTAAAATGAGAGATTAATTTTTTTTGAAGTGTTATTGCAACTGCTTCGCAATCGCAGTTATGTTTAATTAAATCAAATTATTAGAAGGGAGAAACAATGGAGCAATCAAAAATTATACCACTGGCTATGGCTTACGTCGGTCACATGAAAAGAGAGATTTTCTAAAAATGGTGCTAACTCAGCTAAGACCCGGTGAATGGGCGAGAATTGTGGCAATTGAGGGAGGACGCGGTCTCAGGCAGAAACTACTCCTTAGAGGTTTATTTGAAGGTAGCATCGTGCGAGTGATATCCAAACATGGCCCTATCACAGTTGAGGTGGGCAGAAACATAGTCTCCATTGGCCGTGGTATGGCGCAAAAAGTGAGAGTAAGGAGGATATAAGGATGGAAAAAAAACTTTCTGAAATGGGTTATGAGGAGGAAGGGATTGTAAAAAGCATTGAGGAGGATCTACGGAAGAAAGTGGCAGGTATGGGCATCAGGGTGGGCAAAAAACTAAAGATGCAAACAAAACACCCCATAAAGGGACCAGTCGTGGTAAGGGTAGATGAAGCCAGCACATCCCTGGGATTGGGTGTGGCAGATAAGATCATTATGGAGGTGAAAAAATGAAGGTTTTGCTAATGGGCCATCCCAACGTAGGAAAATCTGTGGTTTTTAACCGCTTAACAGGAGCAAGAGTCATAGAGTCAAATTATCCTGGGACTACGGTTGACTTCACAAAGGGATGGATGCGGCTTAAGGCGGAAAACGTCGAGGTTGTTGATGTTCCCGGCACATTCTCTCTAGAACCAAGAGACAAAGCCGAAGAAGTGGCGGTAAAGATGCTTGAAGAAGAAAAAGAGTCTCTGGTCATATGCGTCATTGATGCCTCAAAAATAGAGCGTGGTCTTTATTTAGCGTTGGAAATTATGGAGAAAGGATATCCAGTTGTAGTAGCATTAAATATGTGGGATGTTGCCGAGGATAAGAATATAGAGATTGATGTAAAGCAGCTAAAAGAGATCCTTGGTGTTCCGGTAGTACCCACTATAGCTATAAGCGGTGAAGGGATCAGGGAACTGGTATCCAGAATAAAAGAAGCTTCTCCAGTCAAAATAGAAAAAATTATAGGAAGGGTAGGTGTTTAAAATGCTAGGTGTTGATGAAAGATGGGATTTGATAGAAAAAATATCAAAGAAAGCTATAAAATTTGGCAAATACAAACATACCTTAAAAGATGCCATTGGGGAGCTCACTGTTAAGCCTCTGACGGGTATACCTGTTGCCATTGCCGTTTTATATGGTTTCTGGGCTTTCTTTGGTGCATTTGCAGGATTCTTTACGGATGGGTTTCTTGTTAAACTATTTGACGCACATTGGCTGCCCTGGTTGCAAAAAGTTTTCCCCGCGGCCAGGGATAGCTGGTTTTATTATATTTTTGTGGGAGACCCGCTGGCGGACA
>Ga0315541_1001837_pt1 | contig 18816 bp, 12 predicted proteins | sample SalMarSW160190MG_FD_203095 | JGI IMG/M metagenome (GOLD analysis project Ga0315541, IMG submission 203095) | Salt marsh sediment microbial communities from the Plum Island Ecosystem LTER, Massachusetts, United States - Salt Marsh Sediment SW1601-190 ...
CGTCCCCACATTGATTCAAGAACAGAACAGCTATCCTGGAATGTCGACTCGCCTGCTGGCGTTTCTGGCCGACCGGGTCTGTTTGTCTTACCCGAGTTCAGTCCGGTATTTTCCCACCAAGACGAAATTAACGGTGACCGGAAATCCAGTAAGGGAGGACGTCGCTTCCGGTAAAAGAGATGAAGCTTTGAGGAAGTTCGATTTGGATCCGGGCAAAAAAACCATATTCATCTTCGGCGGCAGTCAGGGAGCCGGGGCCATAAATCGGGCGGTCATGGAGAGCTTGGATTCTCTTTCGGAGAATTGGCAGCTTCTCTGGCAAACCGGAGAGAATGATTTTTCCTCCCTCTCTAAGAAAGTTGAGGGGAAAAAGACGAAATGTGCACTTTTCCCCTTCATTGAGGACATGAGGTCTGCCTATGCAGTTTCCGATCTGGTGGTCTCCAGAGCTGGAGCTTTGACCTTAGCCGAGATCACCGCCTGCGGCAAACCGTCGCTTCTGATACCTTATCCATTTGCCACAGCTGATCATCAAAGATACAACGCGGAGATTCTGCGGAAAGAAGGGGCCGCCCAGATAATCTTCCAACGGGATCTGACCGGTGAAATTCTTGCGCAAAAACTCTCCTTTGTCCTTTCGGACGAAGAGAGATCGAAAAGGATGGCGGAGCAGAGTAGAAAGATGGGAAGACCTGATGCATCATCTCTTTTGGTGAACGAAATGGAAAAACTGTTGAAAAAAAGGCAAAAGAATTCCAGAGGCGCCCAGAAGGGCGGCCACGAAAAGCCTTGAAGGATACCATGAAATTCAAGAAAATAAAACATATTCATTTTATTGGGATCGGTGGAGCGGGGATGTCCGGGATCGCGGAGCTTCTGTTTAATCTAGGTTATAAGATCACAGGTTCGGATTTGAAGTCGACTGAAACCACTCAAAGATTGGAGAATCTGGGAATTAAGATCTTTAACCAGCATCAAGGGAGGAATGTCGCCGAATCGGACGTGGTGGTCATCTCCTCTGCGGTCAAGGAAGAAAATCCGGAGGTGGTCTTTGCCAAAATCAACAAGATTCCAGTGGTCAGAAGAGCGGAGATGCTGGGCGAATTGATGAGGATGAAATGCGGCATAGGAATTGCCGGAACCCACGGTAAGACCACCACCACCTCGATGGTGGGTGAGATCCTGTCTGAGGGGGGACTGGACCCCACCATCGTGGTGGGAGGAAGGGTGATCAATTTAGGCGCCCACGCCAAGCTGGGAAATGGCGAGTTTTTGGTGGCCGAGGCGGATGAATTCGACCGTTCCTTTTTGTGCCTTACCCCTACCATCGCTGTGGTCACCACCCTGGAGGCCGAACACTTAGATTATTACAGAAGTTTCGAGGAGGTTAAATCCGCTTTTTTGGAGTTCGTCAACAAAGTTCCCTTCTACGGCCGGGTGATATTATGTCTGGATGAAGAGAACTTGGTCGACCTGATGCCCAAAATAGAAAGGCCCATCACCACCTATGGATTTTCGTCTCAGGCGGACCTGCAGGCCCAATCGCTTTCTTTTGCAGAAAACCGCAGCCGCTTCAAGGTGAGACTCAAAAGCCAGGAATTGGGAGAGGTGGAGTTATCGCTGCCGGGGACTCACAACGTCAAGAATTCGCTGGCTTCCATCGCGGTTGGACTTGAGCTTGAAATCCCCTGGGAGAAAATACGAAAGGGACTTTCCGGCTTCAAAGGGGTTAGCAGAAGATTCGAGATCAAGGGGACCGAGAAAGGAATAATGGTAATAGACGACTATGCTCATCACCCCACCGAGATTGAGGCAAGCCTGAAAGGGGCCCGCTCCGGCTGGAAGAGGAGGATCATCTGTGTGTTTCAGCCTCACCTCTATTCCCGAACCAGGGATTTTCACAGAGAATTCGGCAGGTCGTTCCTTAACTCAGACATTTTGATAGTCACCGATGTCTATCCTGCCCGGGAAGAGCCAATTCCCGGTGTAAGCGGGGAACTTGTCTATTTGGCCGCCAAAGAATATGGACACAAAAACGCATTCTATGTCCCGCAGAAGGAGGAGGTGGCCTCTTTCCTCTTGAAGCTGGTGAAAGAGAATGACATGGTGATCACCATGGGAGCAGGGGATATTTACAGAACCGGAACAGAACTTTTAGAAATGCTTGCCAGTTAGAATGCCATGAACAGGACAAACGCATTTCTCATACCAATTCTATTCACCCTGGCTTTATCCGGGGTGTATATCTTCATCTCGCACTCCTCCAGATTCTGTTTGACGGGAATTGAGGTCCGGGGAAATCGCAAAACCAGCGAAAAGGAAATCCTGGAGAGAGCCAAAATTAGGTTGGACAGCAACATCTTCCGCATAGATCTGGGGAAAATCCAAGACCGTGTCAGGGAAGATTCGAGGATAAAAGAGGTACGGGTAAAAAGACAACTCCCTGACCGGCTGCTGATTGAGGTGGAGGAGAAAAAACCAGCACTGTGGATCAATCTGCCTGAGGGATTATGCGGTCTGTCTCGGGATCAAGAGATCATTCCTTTAGAAGAGGAGGATTTCCACCGTGATCTTCCCATAGTTACCGGACTGGAACCACCAGCCGTCTTTGGAGAGCAAAGCGTGGCGCCTTATCAACGATGGCCTGACATGAAAGCCAACTTCGCCTCGGATTTTTGGAGCACTATGTTAGAAGAGGATTCCAGTTTTGCAGATATCATATCAGAGATAGACCTGCATGAGAAAGCCAATCTCGTTTTGTACCTCATTCCTGGGGCAATCCGGGTAAACATGGGAAAAGGTGGCTTTAAGAAGAAATTGAAAAGGTTGAAGGCGGTACTCAATTACCAGGAAAAGACAGGACAACCTACTTGCATAGATCTCAGATTCAAAGATCAAGTGGTGTTGAGAGAATCTTCTCCGGGATTGGCCCTCTCCCCTTCTCAACATCGGGGCGGCCAGTCGGCTCAGACAAGAGGAAAGCGTTTGGGCGAGAAGGGAAATCTATAAGAAAGAGATGGTTATGGGGAAGGAAAACTCGATCGTCAGTTTGGATATCGGAACCACCAAGATTGCGGTGATCATCTCGGAGTTGCAGGAATCGGGGGAGCCCAAGATCGTGGGGATCGGGACTTCACGCTCCGAGGGACTCAAAAGAGGGGTGGTGGTTAATCTGGAAAAGACGGTGGAATCGATAGCTCAGGCGGTGGAGGATGCCGAGTTGATGGCCGGGGTCAAGGTCCATTCGGTCTTTGCCGGCATCGCTGGAGATCACATTCGAAGTATCAACAGCCGGGGGGTGATTGCCATCTCCCGCTCCGGCAACGAGATCGTCCCTTCGGACGTTGAGCGGGTGATAAATGCGGCCAGAACCGTGGCTCTTCCCATGGACCGAGAGATCATCCACGTTTTGCCCCAGGAGTACACGGTGGATGACCAATCCGGGATCAAGGATCCGGTGGGGATGTCCGGCGCCAGGCTGGAAGCGGAGGTTCACATCGTCACCGGTGCGGTCACCTCGGCCCAGAATATTTACCGCAGCGTGAAAAAGGCTGGATTGGAGGTGTGTGATTTTGTCCTTCAGCCGCTTGCATCCAGCTACGCCCTCCTCTCTCCGGACGAGGAGGAATTGGGGGTAGCTCTGATCGACTTGGGAGGTGGAACCACTGACGTGGCCATCTTCCATGACGGTTCCATAAGACACACGGCAGTGATCGGGGTGGGAGGCAAAAATGTAACTAACGATATCGCCATCGGGTTGAGAACGCCGGTGGAGCAGGCAGAGGAGATCAAGAAATCTTACGGCTGTGCACTATCTACGCTGGTGGATTCGGACGAGATGATCAATGTTCCCGGGGTCGCGGGACGCGAAGCCAAGGAAATCTCCAGATCGGTTCTGGCGGCCATCATCGAGCCCAGGGCGGAGGAGATACTCAGCCTGGTGTTAAGAGAGATGAAAAAGACCAACTATTCCGACCTCCTGGGGACGGGAGTCGTTCTGACCGGAGGAGGTTCTCTGATGGAAGGGATGGTGGAATTGGCCGAGCAGATATTCGACATGCCGGCGAAAAAAGGAATACCTCAAGGATTCACTGGCCTGGTGGAAGTTGCTTCCACTCCCATTCATTCCACCGGCGTGGGGTTGATTCTTTACGGATTGGAACAACTGAAAGATGAGAAATCCAAAAGGGGCTCAAAACAAAAAGGATGGTTCTATCGAATGAAGAATCTATTTAGTCAATATTTTTAACACTCTTTTTGGAGGGAGGAAAAGCTATGTTTTTTGAGCTCGATACCAGCTACGAGAATCACGCCGACATGAAGGTGGTTGGCGTAGGGGGAGCGGGAGGGAATGCCATCAATCGGATGATCGATGCCCGTCTCTCCGGAGTCGATTTCATGGCCGTCAACACCGATGCGCAGGATCTGAAGGCCGGCAAGGCTTCTCACCAGATTCAGATCGGCAGCCGTCTCACCAAAGGATTGGGGGCCGGAGCCGATCCGCAGATCGGCCGGAGAGCGATGGAAGAGGATCGTGATCTGGTGGCCGAGTCGCTGGTCGGCGCGGACATGGTCTTCGTTACCGCCGGTATGGGAGGAGGCACCGGCACCGGCGCCAGTCCCATCATCGCGGAAATGGCCAAAGATCACGGAGCCTTGACCATCGGGGTGGTCACCAAACCCTTTGAGTTTGAGGGAAGAAAGAGAATGTCTCGCGCTTTGATGGGTATAGAGGAGCTGAAGGACAAAGTAGATACTCTGATCGTCATCCCCAATCAGAAACTGTTGGCGCTAGCCACCAAAGAAACTGTGCTGACCGACGCTTTCAAGTTAGCAGACGAGGTTCTGCTTCAAGCCACCAAAGGAATATCCGAGCTGATCACCGTGCCGGGACTCATCAACTTAGACTTCGCCGACGTAAAGACGGTGATGTCCGAGATGGGAGACGCTCTTTTCGGAATCGGCTACGGCACCGGAGAAAACAGGGCCAAGGAGGCCGCGGAACAGGCCATAGCCAGCCCGCTTCTGGATAGCGTGTCCATCGCCGGCGCCAAGGCGGTCTTGGTGAATATCACCGGAGGTCCAGATATGGCCCTATTGGAGGTGAACGAGGCAGCCTCTTTGGTCACCGAAGCCTCAGGCCAGGATGCCAACATCATCTTTGGTGCGGTGGTGGATGAAAGCCTAAAAGATGAATTGAGGGTCACGGTGATCGCTACCGGCTTCGGCAATGGCAGCGACAGGACGGGAGCAGGCAAAGAAGACGCAAGAGATTTGTTCTCGTGCTCGAAGCACATCTTAGACAAATCGAGATCCAAATACAGAGAGCCTGAATACGACCTGCAGCAGATATCTGATAGAGCAAAGGTTCAATCCTATACCTCGGACGATCTGGAGGTACCAGCCTTTATCAGAAAACAAAATGGAGGTTAAACCATCCTGGCGCTTCTTCAGTCGTAGTAAGATCAGGACTGCAGCGCAAACCTAGACGCTTGCAGTGCAGGTAACGCTCCAGGCAAGCAGATAGATCTGCGCACCTGGAGGCCCATCCGGCTGCGACTGCAGGAGTCAAGGCGTCAGCCTTTTTGTGGCCCGGACGAGAATTCTTGCATGTGCTGGGACATTCACTTGACGGCCCAAGGCCTCATACTTCGAGAATCGTTTTGTTGACGACAACCACCAATACAGATAGCGGGAGACGCAAAAACCCAACTTTACCTTGAGGACTCATTCAAATTCCTCAGTTGCTCATAAATCACCTCCCTTAACCGGATCCCGTCTTTTGGCGGGATCTTTTTTTTTCAAGCCCAGGGTGCCCGGAAGGGGAGGCATTTTACTTTTGGTTTGACACAGTCTGCTGTTGGAGGTAAATTGCGGCTGTCACCTGGCATGTTTCATAAGGAAAAGAATGAAAGATCTCTCCGATTCAAGAAAAAAGCTGCTCTCCTCGGAAAGAGGCACCATCCGCAAAAAACAATTCTCCCTTCGTGTGGCCCTGGGATTTCCCAACAGTTACCAGGTGGGCATGTCCAACCTCGGCTACCAGACCATCTACCGTTTGTTGAATCAGATAGAAGGGGTGGCTTGTGAAAGGTTTTTTGCCCAATTGTTCGATGAGAAGCTCGATTTTTCCACTCATCCGGGCGTCAAAACCTTAGAATCTGATCTGAAGCTGAGAACTTTCGACATCGTCGCTTTCTCCGTGCCTTTCGAACTCGATTATGTCAATGTTTTGAAGCTTCTCAGAATGTCAGGCATCTCTCTGAAATCCTCTCAAAGGAGCGAGGGTGATCCCCTAATAATTGCGGGAGGCGTAGCCGTCACCCTAAATCCGGAAACCATCGCCTCTTTCTTTGATTGTCTGCTAATCGGAGAGGCAGAGGAAACGCTGCCGGATTTTGTAAGAACGTATCTCCAATCCTCAGAACAGGGAATTTCAAAGGAAAAAGCGCTTCTCAACCTCTCCAAAATCCAAGGAGTCTACGTTCCGCGGTTCTACGACATCATTTATGATCGGGGAGGAGAGATAAAAAGGAGGGAAACCAAGGAAGCGGTCTTTGAGCGGGTTGAAAGAAGAAAAGCAGACATAGGCAAAATCGAGACTTTTTCTCCCATATCCTCTCCATACATACACTTCAAGGATTCCCTCCTGGTGGAGGTGGGAAGGGGATGTGCCCGGGGATGCTTCTTCTGCGCCGCTGGATACATTTACCGACCCTGCAGATTTCATGACAGAAATTCCATTCTGACTCAGGTGGAAAGATACAAAGGAGACCTCCGGCATGTGGGTCTGGTGGGATCTTTGATCTCAGATCATCCGGATTTGGAAAACATCTGTTCTGATCTTCAAAAAAGGGGATTCGAGATAGGAGTTTCTTCTTTCAGGGTGGATAAAATCAGCTCCAATCTTGTGAAGATTTTGGTGAAGTCCGGCTTGAAAACACTAACCGTCGCTCCGGAGGTTGGATCGGAGAAGATGTGGAAGGTAATAAACAAGAATATTTCCAGAGAAGACGTTTTCAGGTCCGCCAGAATAGCCGCAGAAGCTGGCATCGCTAATCTGAAACTATATTTTATAATCGGTCTTCCCTTTGAAAAAGCTCCGGATATTGATGCGATCGTCGATCTGGTGCGCGGGATACATGAGATTTACATAAGACCGTCCAAGGCCAAAGGAAGGCGCCTCGGTTCTGCAAACGGCGGAACCCACCGCAGGAGGAGACTTATTCTCTCCGTCAATCCTTTCGTCCCCAAACCCCATACCCCCTTTCAGTGGTGTGCCATGAATACGAAAAAAGAGCTGAAATCCAAGATGAAAAGGATTGAAACCGGAGTAAGAGTTTTTAGAGGCGTGTATTTTGAGAAAAAGAGCGTACGACAGGCAATACTTCAGGGAATACTATCCGTGGGGAATCGTAGAGTGGGGGAAGGCTTATTCTATCACGTTCAAGAGAACCTCACCTTGTCCCAGGCATGGAGGAAAGCCGAGGTGGATGTGAGTTCGCTGATTTTTGAGGAAAGAGATTTTGGCTCTCCCCTGCCCTGGGATATCGTTGACAGCGGGATAGACAAAATATTTCTAAAAAGGGAATTCGACAAAGCAAAAAAATCTCAAATGCATACGCGACCCAATCCAGATCTCCCTTCGCCTCCTCCTCTAGGGGGAGAGGGTTAGGTTGAAAATCCCACCCTTCGACCCTTCGATAAACTAAGGGTGCTGAGCAAAATCAAAGCACAAGCTCAGGGTGGTGAGCGGAGTCGAACCACCGAAGGCGGGGTGAGGGGGAGATAAACTCATCTATTGCTTTTGTATCAGTTGAAGTCTTTTGTTTTTCAACTTATAATGGCAAAACCTGAACTTGTCACTTTTGGCTTAGACCATGCGGTTCCTGCGTTCGGCAGGATTGAAGCTGACTTCTCACCTTGGGACATCGGGAACGAAACCCTCTTATCTAAGGCTTTCCACTTTTCCCGCCTTCAGGCAGCCGGAACACACATTGATGGTGGTCCGTCGTCCTTTCACCGTCACTCGCACCCTCTGAAGATTAGGCATCCATCTTCTCTTGGTCAGGTTGTGCGCATGGCTGACGTTATTTCCGTACAAAGGTTTTTTTCCGCAAATCTCACAGACTTTTGCCATCGTCCCTTTCTCCTTCCCAGACGGGTCCCCGTCTTCTAGTATCGTGCCGGTCTTGCTCTCTTCACAGAAGAAATCGCTTCAAGCAAACTCGCATCTTTAAACGAAAATGGTAAGAATTTTATTGGTAGAAGGTGCGAAAAGAAAATCCTTCTTTGAAAAAAAGTTATGCCTGGAATTCTTTGCGCAGAGCCTCCACCGCCTCTTTGGCCTTATCCTGGGCCACCATACAGGTGACCGACGACATGGAGGTGGATATGGTATCGATGTTGACCCCGGCTTTAGACAAAGCATTGAACATCCGTCCCGCCATGCCCGCGGTCTGAGCCAGCTCGTGACCTGCAATTGATACCAAGGCGACGGATGAGGTACGGGAGATTCTCTCGGCACCTATCTCGCCCTTCATATTCTCCAAAAGCGTATCTATCGCGTCCAGTTCGTTTTCCGCCACTGCAAATGAAACGTCCGTCCGTCCTTTGTAGCTAATGCTGGTGACCACCAGCTCCACGTTGAATCCCTTTGCCCCCAATTTCCCAAAAATCTCAGCAGCAATGCCCGGTTTGTCCGGGACCGAATGCAAGGTGATTTTGGCTATATTCGCATTACTGGCGATATGAACGTCCATCATGATTTCCCTCCAGACTCCTTGTATGAAAATGCTGTTTACGTGCACCGATACGAGCGGTTTCTCACCCCAAATTTACAAATTCCTTCTCGAAAAGTCAAACAAAATTTCCGGCTTGAATTAACCACAGGATACTCCATGAGGACACCAGAAAAGCGACGCCTATACTCAAGTTAGGGTTGAAACTCGATCCACCATGAACGGTATCCAAACAGTCCCTCCCGGGCGCCCAATAGACGTCCGGCTCCCACAAAAAAGGGCTCAGGACGGTGGTCGCGTGAGGATCCCGAAAACCACAAACTTCACCAGGAAACCACAGTTCGCGGTCAGCGGTCGCTTCTTGAATCGCAAAGAAAAACGGGGGAGACCTTCTCAGATCTCCCCCTGCTGCTTCATCTCGTGAAAGTGACACTATGAGTGAAAACACATAGGACCAGTTTTTATCGCAATCTCTCTTTCAGATCCTTCAATTCCTCTCTGAGTTCCTGAAGATCCTGCTTCAGCTCTTCAAGTTCTTCGCTTAATTCCTCCTCGTGTTCACGGGATTTCTTTTCCTCCCACAGGAGTCCCGGCAAGGCCACGTTTGGCGGCAGCACCTTTAGCTTATCCAAACCTTTCAGATCACCAAAAGACCATTCTTCGCCCTCCTCCACTTCCACCGTGAATGTCTTCGGCTGGTGATCCCGGATGACCTTTATTTCCGCTTGATCGTCTTCCTCCTTGTCGGAGATTTCGTCCCTCAGTTCGTCCACGTCGTCGATCCTTTCACCGTCTACCTCCACGATCACGTCCCCGGCCCGGAGTCCGGCTTTGTAAGCTGGGCCATCCTCAAGCGCCTCGGTGATCAAAGCACCTTCTGCATGCTCTACTCCGAAATACTCTCCTAATTGCTGGCTCAGATCTTGGACTTTCACCCCAATCCGCCCCCCGGACAAACCGGAGAAGCCATAGGAGTAAGTTTTGAACTTTCTGTCCCCAGGTGAGTATTCCAACACGTGCAGATCATCCTTTGGGGTCTTCCCTAAGATCACGGAAATGCTCTTTTCTTGGCCGTCCCGCAAAATCAACAGGTCAACCGCATCGCCGGCAGACTTCTTTCTGACTACCTTGAAAAGCTCATCTGAGTCATCAAGCTCCTTTCCATCGAAGAACAGGATCACGTCTTCCCTTTTGACCCCAGCCTCATCAGCGGGACTATCGTCCACCACGTCCCGTACCAGAACCCCCCTTCCGGATTTCAAATCCATGGCCTCCTTTATCTCTTTGGTGACATCCTGTATGTAGACGCCCAGCCAACCCCGCTTTGCCTCTTTTTCGCCTTCCCCGGCAGAAACCAGATTCACCATCACCAGAGAAGCCATGAGTGTGGCCAGTACCACGAAAACGACGCTCTTCCTTAACATTTCAAAGCCTCCTTTCTAATCCTGACTCCTTCTATTTTTTCCATCATTTTTTACACCCAAGCTCAAAAAAAGTTCCAACATGAAACGATGGAACTGATTTCATGATTGAATCCCGCAAACCGCAAAAAATGGTTGCGAATTTCTCGACACTGGATTATACTATTCTACTTGTTGGAGGGACTCTTTTGAACGGTCCTCATTTGTCAAACAGGATTCTCGGCTTAGCCTGAACCAGCAGCAGGCTGAAACATGATAGGCAGTTCTCTCTGAGCCTAAAGGTGAAAACTCCACTTCCCGTTTCTTAGAAGGGTTTTTCAGAGATGGTTCACTGATAAGATGATAATCTGGACCTAACCGGCAAGGAGATAAGCTTGGAGGTCTTATGGCACTAAAATTACCGCGACTTACACCGAAGGAGGAGAAATTCTTCGACATGCTCGAAGCCTCGGCCAAAAACGTTCTGAAGGGAGCCGGGGCACTGAAGGATCTGGTCGACAATTACACCGACGTGGAGCAAAAGGTAAAACAAATAAAGGAGATTGAGCGTGAGGGCGACAACCTCATCCACGATATCATCGATAAATTGAACAAAACCTTCATCACCCCTATAGACAGGGAGGACATCCATATAATGGCTTCAGAGCTGGACGACGTTCTGGACGCTATTGAGGGGATATCCAGTCGGCTTTACAACTTCAAGATTCAAAAGCCTACACCGGAATGTATCAGATTGGTAGATATCATACATCAGGCAGTAGAGCAGATAGAAAGAGCAATCTCCGACTTAGAACACTTCGATAATCTCAAGCCTCTCTGTATTGAGGTCAACCGGCTGGAGAACGAGGCTGATCAAATCTCGCAAGAGATGATCGGACATCTTTTGGATAAGGAACCAGACTGGAGAAAAGCCATAAAGTGGAAGGAAATCTATGGGCGCTTGGAGACTGCCGCCGATCATTGTGAGAACATCGCCAATGTCATTGAAAGCATAGTGGTGAAGAGTGCCTGATTCTCTTTTGCTGTTAGCCATAATATTTGCGGCTCTGGTTTACGATTTCTTTAACGGCTTCAACGACTGCGCCAATGCCATAGCCACCACCATTTCCACCCGCGCCCTTTCCCCGCGCCATGCTATAATCTTAGCCTGGCTTCTGAATTTCCTTGGAGCTTTAAGTCACACCGCGGTGGCCGCGACGATCGGGAGGGGAGTAATCCACCCGCAATACGCAAGTCTGTCCCTGGTTTTGGCGGCCTTGATAGGCGGCAGCGCCTGGACCGGTCTGGCCAGTTTCTCCGGTATTCCGGTGAGCGTCACTCACGCATTAGTAGGGGGCCTTCTGGGAGCGGGCATAGTTGCCGGAGGATTCGGGGCTGTGGTCTTCCAGGGAATATGGAAAATCGTGTTAGCCATGATACTGTCACCCATTTTCGGTTTTCTGGGAGGATTGCTCCTGATAGTTGTCCTATCCTGGCTTTTCAAGGACTCTGCCCAAAGAAAGGTGAACCGACATTTTAGGCGATTACAGATACTATCTGCCGCCTGGATGTCTTTCTCTCACGGAATGAACGATGCTCAAAATGCTATGGGCATAATTACCATGGCTCTGGTCAGCTACGGGGCGATAGCCACCTTCAAAGTCCCCCTTTGGGTCATGATTGCTTGTGCTACTGCTATGGGGCTGGGTACCAGCATGGGAGGATGGAAGGTTATCAAGACCATGGGGAGCAAAGTGTTCAAATTGCAGCCGGTGCATGGCTTCTCGGCAGAGACCTCCGCCGCCGCGGTCATAGCGGGCATGTCCCTCTTTGGAGTACCCATCAGCACAACCCACGTCATCTCCTCCGCCATAATGGGCTCCGGTTCCTCCCAGCGGCTCTCCGCAGTCCGCTGGGGGATAGTCAGAAACATAATCATCACCTGGATTGTAACCATACCGGCTTCCGCAATTGTGGCCGCTCTTTGTTACGCGATAATCAAAGTTTTCTCTTGAAATCCCTCGGTACAAAACGAAATTTCGCACTTCGTCTTGACTAAACCCGAAACAACCTGACCGTTTTTCCACAAGCTCCTAAATGATCCCGTCTTAGCGGTGGACCAACTGATTGATGCCTTTTCCTGCACCGCCTGATCCATGAAGATTCGTTGCCAAACAACCACCTGGCCGGTGTATCCCTCCAAAGTTGCCGGTCGGGGACTGTTGAAAGGCTCCTTGGCAGGGCTAAATGCCCTGCCCTATGCATTGCAACTGATTGTCTCCCATAGGGGCGGGAATTCATCCCGCCCCAGGCTGCCGCTTTTTCAACAGGCCCATCAGGTAACCCCATGAGAAGTTCGAACCAAAGCCAGTATCACAAAACTCCCTTCGGTTATCCTCTTGCGGTTCCTGAATTGCTCATGTACCAACGTTCGATCTGTCCTTCGGTCTGGATACTCGCAGTTCTTGGCGAATTCTGCTTTTTGTTGTCTGATAGCCTTTTACTGGATAATTCCACCGGCATCGAAAGGCTGGCTCGCAACTCACTGCGAATTCCTACTCGGTAATCTGTGCTCCATTCATCACCCTCTTTCTGTGGGATTCTAATTCATTGTACACAAATAACTTATATGGCTGACAAAAAAGAGGTAAGTGCGGAGAACTTGGCGCGGTTTTTGCAATGTGCTTCCCAATGATGGCTGGATCTGGAGATAATGCGCTTTTTGAGGAGGTATGTCGTTTTCTAGATGGCAAAGAATGGTGTAGACTTCAGTCTTTCTGACCGCTAAGTCTCAGGAAATGCTTGCCCCCGATTACACCGCCGAGCTTTGTACAGACAGGCCATCCAAAAGTGATTTGTTTCTTTAGTCTTTCGAAGAATAAACAGCTAGGCGTTGGCAAAAAAAGATACAGGACAACATTATTGCTCTTGGACTGAAAAAGAATATGGGAATTTCCATAGTTGAGGAGGTGAAAGGAAGATGAGGACAAAAAGCTTAGCTACAATCCTGGCGTCGACCATGCTGATCCTTGCAGCCACATGTGTATGCTCAGCTGGATGGTCCGTACCGATCGGCTCGGGATGGGGACATCCCTGGGAAGGCTCCACGGATGGGCCCGGCAGCAGTCCCAGTCCCGTCTCAAATGGCCACCAGATCATCATGAGCCCGATCTTCTCGGACTTCTTTATCGGGATTTACCCCAAGGAAGTCCACCAAGAAGGTGAGCTCCAAGAGAAACCTGACAGGATCGGTGACAAATCATATCGGCTTTTCTTCATATGGTGAGAAAGATGGAAAGCGAACAGGAGGCGTTAAGTCAAGCCTCAAGAACAAAGATGGAGTGGATCGAGTCTTTGATTGGGCGCAATAAGTTTGCCCAGGCGCTCCAAGAAATAAGAGGGTTGGAGAGTCGGCAGAAAATCGAGGAGTTCTCCACTCAATGGGCGGACCTCTGCTATTTTTCGGCTGTCGCGCTGCACGGGTTGGGAGACTACAGCCAAGCAGAAGGCAAGGCCAGAAGCGCATACGAGCTTTTGAAGAATACCTCCGAGAATAAGAGAGTCGCTCAGATTCAGTATGTTCTGGGTCTGATACACTCGGATCTGGGCGATTTGAAAAACGCTGAGAACCACCTCAGAGATGCCATTACTACTTACCGCAGAATCGGCGATCAAGCTGAAACCGTCAAATGCTACAACAAAATCGCTCGCATATTCTTCATGAAATCCGAATTCGAGAAAGCAGCCGAATATCTCGGCGAAACCAAGGAGCTAGCCGAAAAGACTGGCGATTCTAAGATGGCAGCAATTGCGTGCAGAAATTTGGGCAGAATCTACACGCTGATGGGCAGGTGGGAAGAGGCAGAACAAAACCTGTTGTACGGCCTCGAATCTGCGGAGAAAGACGACGATGAGCTTAATCTCTGTAGGGCTCAGCTGTCGTTAGGTTTCGTCTGCTGCCTGATAAGGGAGTTTCGGAGGGCTTCCCAATATTTGGCCAGCGCCTTTGAGTTGGCGCACAAGAATGGCTATTCAAGAGAATTGGCGATTTATCACGAGTACATGGGGGGACTGTGCTTTGATTCTGGAGATTACAAAGAGGCCGAAGATCATTATAATCAAATCCTTGAGATGTGGAGGACCACCGCGCCTGATGGAGACATGATCGCCCAAACTTATCGTCTTTTAGCAGAGCTTCAGGTGGCCAAAAAGGAATATAATCAAGCTCTTGCCTCCTGCCAGAAATCCCTGGAAGTCTCCAGATCATTGGGAGAAAAAATCGAGGAGGGGGCGGTCTATAGAATCCTGGGTCAGGTTTATTCTGCCAAGAAAGACAAGGAATCGGCTAAGGAATACTTCAACAGAGGCTTCGCTTGTCTTTCGCAGATCGGGGCAAAATATGAATTGGCTAAGACCTATCTGGAGGCCGGAAGATCAAAAGAGTTCGATTATTACAAAAGACTGGGTCTTTTGTCCAACGCCGAAATCGAATTCAAAGGATTAGGATCTTCCTACCATTTAGGTCAGGTTAATCTGTCCATAGCCAATCTCTTGGCTGAGGAGAAGCAATACGACAAGGCGCAACTCTTCTTAGCTGACGCGGAAAAGCTCTTCAATGAGATAAAGGAGCAGAAGGCCCTTGGCGCGGTTTGTGATTTAAGGCACACCATAGAGAATGCTGTGTTTCAGGCAAGCAAGATGGCTAAGTCGAACGGGAGGATTACCTTCACCAATATCATCACTCAAACAGACGAGTTGCGGGAGATCATCGAAAAATTAAAACAGATTAAAGATTACGACATAAGCATTCTTTTGGAAGGAGAGACCGGAACCGGCAAGGATCTGTTTGCCAAGGCGGTGCATTACTCCGGCAAAAGAAAGGATAGGAGATTTATCGCGGTAAGTTGCGCAGCTCTTCCTGAGGGCCTTCTGGAGAATGAGCTTTTCGGGCACAAGAAGGGTGCGTACACTGGTGCCGACAGAGATGAATCCGGATTGTTTGAGGAAGCCGAAGGGGGCACCCTGTATTTAGATGAGATCGCCGAAGTCCCCCTCTCCACCCAAGTTAAGCTGTTGCGGGCGATCGAGGAAAAGGAAATCGTTCGTCTGGGCGAAACCACGCCCAGAAGAATTAATGTGAGAATCATCTCCTCTACCAGCAGAGAGTTAAAAGAATCAATTCATGGTGGCAGTTTTCGGCAGGATCTGTATTATCGCCTCAATACCTTTCACGTGAAAATCCCGCCGCTCAAACAAAGAAAAGCTGATATTCCCATCCTGGTAAGACATTTCTTGAGAGAATATGGGATCAAAGACGGAGATTTGGAGGATTCTGACCTAAAAACGGTGATGAAAGGATTTTCGGAATACTGTTGGCCCGGAAACGTAAGGGAACTTGAAAATGAGCTAAAAAGAATGGTGGTCTTGTTCCAGGGAGGCAATGGCGATCCCACCAGGCTGCTGCCCGAAAAGCTCCAGAAGTTTTCCCAAAGATCGTCCTGGAGCGCAGCAGATGAACCGGTTTTCTCTTCCTCCGGCATGGACCTCCAGAGGCCCGCCGCTGTCTCCCTCTTCCAGGAGGTAGCAGAATTTGAGAAGGAAAAGATAATCCAGGCTCTTTCGCAGAGTAATGGGATAAAACTGAGGGCGGCTAAGCTTCTCGGTGTCCCTGAGGCTACTTTGCGGAACAAAATGAAGAAATATGGGATAAAAACCTCAGCCATTTTCTCTTAGACCCATCAGGATTCGGTGGGACCCCTTTTTTTGCTAATTTTGTCCTCTCTCTTAGAATTATTTGTTGACTTCTCATGTTTCTTTGTTTATTTTAGCCAGGTTGTGCTATGGGATGAAGGATAAAAGAGCCGGTGCCAGGTGCCAGCGACCAAAAGAGGCTTTTGATCAATGAAGCTTGGGAAGTTGAAAGATTCATCAGCTGGCGATGAACGGGAAACTCCTCCTAAAGAAACCCGTGGTTTCTCCTTTGGGAGGTGAGTAATGAGAAGAGTGACGAGGCAAATCGTTTTGAGATTGTTGGCCATTACTGGGATTTTCCTTATTGCCGATCTGGCAGATCCAGCCACAAGTCTAGCCGTCACAAAGCCGTATGAGAGGCAAGATTCCGAGAGGAGTCGCTCCCGGGACGTTGAATATAAACTAGCTGAGGCCTATCCCAACGCGCAGGCAAGGGTTCACCGGGTGGGGCTTCTGAACGTTTGCATGACCAATTGGGGCTTCTTTGGAAGTGGGAGGGGATACCTCCTATATGATTTAAAGGAATCGGTGGGGGGATGTTTCAGTCGGAATCCCTATGAGGAGGTTTTCGCCCCTTCGGCTGAGTATCCCCCTGGATCGGGTTTAGAATATCTGTTTTGGGGAGGTTTTTGGATAGGAGCTGTGGTGAACGACACGCCCTATGTCAGTGTGGGGTGCGATGGATGGCAATTAGTTCATGAGTTGTTCCCGGATGGTCCTGCCCCAAGGGGTGCTATTGAGGAGAGAAGCATCCGTCCGGCCGCTTTCTGTTATTCGCCTGATGCTGTCTCGGAGCAAGACATCATTGCTGTCTATACTGACACTTCAGCTGACATCCCCCTTTCCAACCAGGATCGGGACCCTTTCGATCTCCGAAAGCACTTTCCCTTGTACGTTCAGATTACTCAGAGAAGTTACTCCTGGAGCTATGAATATGCCGAGGATTTCGTGTTAATGGATTTTACCATAAAGAACATGTGGACAAAGGAGGGAGACCGACCTCCGGAACCGCCAAAGATCCACGACGACGATGTGGGCATAATAAGAGATATGTACGTTGGTCTTTATGTTGATGCGGACTGCGGTCACATCGACGAGAACCCTTATGGGGATTATGGTTCCCAAGACGACATCTGTGGTTTCCGGGAGTTGGTTACCTCTCCCAAGCCCGAAGAGCAGAGAGATAGCTACGATACGGTTAACATAGCCTGGATTGCGGACAACGATGGGCATGGAGACATGGATGGGGGAGCGGGAAAGGGCGTCTTTACAAACAAGAGCCCCATCGCGGTGACCGGCGTTCGGGTGGTAAGATCTCCGCTGGCGGGACTCAGATACTCATTCAACTGGTGGATCTCCCATCAAACCGGATACCCTCGTGACTGGGGTCCTTGGAAGACCAAGAACCAAGAAAGATGGAGACAGATGAACCCTTACGGAACCGGCACCAATTTTCCGGATAACGTCTTAGGCACGCCGGGAGGGGACGTCTCCAAGTATTTCACCATGTCCAATGAAGAATTCGATTATGACCAAATCTACTCCTGCGTGTGGCCTAAGTGGTATCCGGAGGAGGGCTGGCTCCCGGTGAATGAGCAAATGTGCACCGATTTGGCGGATGGGTTTGACACCCGCTATCTTCTGTCTTTTGGTCCCTTTGCCGAAATTGGTCCCGGGGAGTCGCTCATGATCACCGTCGCCTACGTTGCTGGAAACAACTTCCACGTGGACCCTCTTAATCTGGAGAAGAACAGCGGCATGCGGGACCCGAACAACTTCTATGCCGGTTTGGATTTTACAGATTTTGAGACCAACGCCACCTGGGCGGCTAAGGTATATGATAACCCCGAGCCGGGTTTTCCCACCGGGGACGGGATTCCCGATTTCAAGGGACCGCCTCCCTCACCTTCCCCTTTGTTGAATTTCGAGACTGAGGAGGGAAAGGTGAAGATAACCTGGAACGGTAAGACTACGGAGAGGTTTCGAGACCCCTTTCTTAATGGCCGGGTGGATTTCGAAGGATACAGGATTTATATGAGTCAAACCGGGCTTACCGATGATTGGGCGCTCTTGGGGTCATATGATAGGATCGATTACAAGGTTTATAAGTTAAACCTGGAGAAGTCCCCCAGGGAATGGGAGTGGAAGGTGGCTTCGGTGGATTTGAACTATTTGAAATCAAACCTGGAGGGGAAACGGGAACTGGACGGCTCTCTGAGAGAAGATCCCCTGCTCTGGACCAGATTTGAGCCCTTTGTGCTCAGCCCTCTGGGAGAGGCTTTCTACCTTTATCTTTCGGACTCTATAAACGCAGATGGTCTTCCGGTAATGTACGATTCGGTCCTGCTGAATCCTGGTGATTCTCTGTATTTTGCCTCACAGGACTGGAATGTGGGTTTTGACCCCATCATAGCCAACCCCGTTTATCGGGAGAGTGTGGATGTGGGATGGGTATCTGATACCGCGGATCGTTACTGGGATTATGAAGTCGAGGTCGATTCGCTGCTTTCCGGAATACCCCGGTATTTTGCGGTTACGGCTTTTGACGTGGGCAATCCCCAGACCGGGCTTCAATCTCTGGAGGGTTCCAAGCAGGCGAATGCCACCTGGGTCTATCCTATTCCTGAGTGGGAAGAGGTGAGCAAAGAGGGTTCTAAGGTGGGGGTTTTCCCCAATCCCTACCGGTTGGATGGGAACTATTACCCGCACTACGAGATAAAAGACGGCAATTTCGACAAGAGGCTGAGGTTCATTAATCTTCCTCCCAAGTGCACCATCAGAATATACACCTTAGACGGAGATTTGGTGAGGACTCTGCAGCACGACCAGGAGGGGGATGATTTGAATGCCACCTATCATTACTGGGACTTAGTCTCCCGCAATACCCAGGCCGTGGTATCCGGGATATATCTTTATACCGTAGA
>Ga0315541_1001838_pt1 | contig 18816 bp, 18 predicted proteins | sample SalMarSW160190MG_FD_203095 | JGI IMG/M metagenome (GOLD analysis project Ga0315541, IMG submission 203095) | Salt marsh sediment microbial communities from the Plum Island Ecosystem LTER, Massachusetts, United States - Salt Marsh Sediment SW1601-190 ...
GATAAATCTAATGCAATGTTTCAAATGTTCTACAGATGTTGGGATTGGCCTATTTTCTGCATCCTTCGGTAGTAAAGGATGGTTTCTTGTAGGATCAACGGAGCCAAGAACAGAAAAAGGTGTCATCACAAGTTCATCCGCCGCAATTGCAATATGTGTTGCGCCACTGAGAGCAATTCTTGAAACAATTACACCCAATTTGTCTGAAAACTCTCTTAGTAAGCTCACAATACGCCAAGGTACTTCTGCGATTCCCCCTGTACATCGTAAAAACAAATCTAAGTTTGGACGTTTGCCCAAATGGGACAAGATTTGTTCAAGCGGCATGAGCACTGAAGGCGTTAACATCGTTGGTGCAAGCGGTGTCTCATTGTAAACAAGACAGAGTAACCTTGTTCCGCGTTTTCTTTCTATAGCCTCGATCAGTGGCTTCGCTGCGCCTAAATTTCTCTTCTTTAACAATGCGTTAGAATCAAGTTGAATTATTCTTGCTTGTCCTTGTCCTTTTGTAGGCTGTAGTCTACTACCAGCCTCATGTCGACTTTTAGGTTTCTTAACCATTTTGACCTTTTGATGATTTTGCGAAGCATTCAACTAGGTTTACTAATACAATAATAAGTAAAATGCATCACTACAATTAATATGTCAAACGATTTTTTGAAGGTGTCTACGGCAAAGCATTGAATACTGGGGATGAGGCTAACTTAAACAGTTACTTTGAGGCAGGGCCATCATGGCTTTGTGTTATCTATTACTGTGCTCGGTATTTTTCTGGAATTGATTAACCTAACTGCTTTAACAAGATTCTCTGTTTCGTTCCTACTTGACAACCATAAGCTTAAAAAAAGTAGTATCCCAAAAGACCGCCGCCTATCGAAAAGAGGAAAATCATATAGGCTTAATGGGGTTTCTTTCATTTTTTAGCGGCCTCCCTTTTTTCAGGAGTTCAACCCAAAAGAGAAATTTCATTGGCCTTTAGCTGGTCTCCTACCGTTCTGATCATCTGCCAGGCGCACCAATAATACCAAGGATTCAACCATTTCGCCATTCTCATACTAACCGTAAATCTATAAGGCGAGACTCCTTCTCTGTCAGGAAACATTTGCCTCAGGTGGATAAATCCACCGCAAATCTTGTCTGCCGTATGTCTGGCAGACTGGAGGATAAATCCACCCCAAATCCGGCGGATAAATGTTGCGATTGTAAATTTTGAAGAAATCGAGTAGTGCCAGCAGAAAACATTGCCCTAAATCTCTCCAATACCTCTCAGTAATATGCAGGACACCGCTGTAATTACTCCCAGAAAAAAAATACCATACTGAAAATTCCAGATGTCGGCTACTGCACCCAGGACAAATGGGGTAAGACCAAGCCCCATAACCACCCCGATGGCTATGGTTGTTCCGGTAAAGATACTTCGTTCATTGAAGCTCGTAATTTTGGAGATGGCCACGAAAGCAACCGGAAAAAACCCGGAACAAATGGTTGCCTGAAGAATAAGCATCACAACCAGATGTGGAACGGTCTGAGCTAAAGCGAGGCCCACTGTTGTAAGTCCTGTAGTTAACAACAAAAGGAACAGAATCTTTTTAGCCCCATACCGATCCACGAGAAACCCTGCTAAGATAACAATAATAAAACCCCCTGTACGGGATATACCAAAGATTGTATTTGCCATTTCAATCGACATCCCCTTCTCTTTGACAAGAAATAAGGGAATCAAATTGTAGAGTCCGAGGCTGTTTGATGCAGCAAAAATCCAGAGGATAGCCATTATCCAAAAATCTTTACGAATTAATATGCGTGAGAGCCGAGCTCTTTTCTCCTTCTTGGGACGAGGGTCTGGAGAAAATATACAGAAAAATATAATAACAACGAAGGCGGCCATACTCAAAATGGTAAAAAGTACTCTCCAATGAAAAAAGCGCAATGCAACAACTGTCAGGAGTGGAATAGAAAGGATGCTAAAAGAAGCAGCCGTTTCATGGAAGGCAATGGCCTTGCCCCAGTTGTCACGCGCAAAGATTGCTGTGAGAAGGGGCATGACACTTGGTAAGTATATGCCCGCTCCGAGTCCAACGAATAAAGTGGCAACAGCAAAAGAAGGGTAACTTCTCGCATATTTCAAGCAAAATACCGCTGTTATTAAAATAGTGAAACCTAATACGATAGACCGTTTGTATCCGATACGTGGGGATAGAAATCCAGAAAGGAGTAAGGTAATAGTATAACCTGCAGATAGAAAAGAAAATATGCTGCCTGCCATGGCATGACTGATTGCGAGCTCATCTTCTATAATAGGTAGAAGCGGAGAAATAATAGTCCGAGTAGAAAAATTGAGAAACCAGAGGCTCCAGAAGAGCAAGAGGAGAAAAATTTTCATGGACGGAGGTTATACATACTCCTGGGATATTTTACAACCACTATATGCGATATAACCTGATTTCAATCTTGTATTTTACAGGTTCATATGGGGTAATCATTATGGCCTTTCAGAGTCGCCTCAGAAGCAATGATGTTTGCCTGGCAAAGGATGATAGCAGGGGCTTTTTCATGTAACGTGTCCCTCCTGTTAGCTTTCTCGGCATCCCCCAATAAAAAAGGCGGAAAATGCATTGCCATAGTAAGCAATTAAATTACTATCAACTAAGAGCTACCCATCTGATCCTTTAGTAAAAGCAGAGGAATTAGAAATAAGTTTTTCTATAAAAAACTTGTGCAGAGTAACGCCCTAAGAGTTTACGCGGTACCTCAGCCATTTAAGCACTTCTTACGACGTGTTGTCTAAAAATAGCACCGCACTTCAATATTCACCGAGTACGGGTACAATCCGAATTCGCTCTTAATCTCTGTACCTTCCAGTTTTTTGCCGATGGGCACGCCGAGATTGAATGCAAGCTCGGATTCATTGGATAGTGAATAGGTAGCGTTAAATGACAGCAAATAGGAATGGTCGGTCAAGTTAGTCATTGCCAGCATTTCTGCTTTCACTAACGGCGTAAATTCATATCCAACACCAATAGCGGTGTAGTTACGGCCTAGGTAGGCACTTTCGCCCTGTACAGCAGTGGGTTTCGTGCCGTAACCGGAAACTGAGCTGGCACCACTGCCATGATAATACTGCTCCAACCTTAGGTCTAGGCTATTCTCCCAATGGTGTTCAACGCCGACGGACAGCTCTAAGTAGGAGTCCCGTTGGGTATCATCTGGTGCGCCGACATGACCCTCGGTGCGCACACCTAACCATTGGAACAGCTCACCCTGCAAGGAACCTCCAATTATTGTGGTCTCGTATACCACACCTCCGAGGAATGCCCACTCGAAGTCGTGGAAAACTGTTGAGATACGACCAATGTAAGAGGCTCGTTCTCTCTCGGGCTCGTCGCTCCAACCAGTGTCGCTGTCAGGATCGAGTTTATAGCCAAGTACGCTGATCAATGATAGTTGCGAAAGATCGCCCAGTCGCACCTCAGCGCGAACGGCGTCCACGCCTGGTTTGTAAACGCGATAAAAGCTTTGCGCCGCAAATGGGGCAAAGAAGTCATTGGGAGTAAAATAGAACGTAGTCGCCAGATTGATGGGTTGGCGCCCTATGATAAGGTCGAAATGATTGCGCGATACACGAAAGTTTAACCGATCTATCGCCAGGTGTATATAATTGTCATCACTAAAACTCCACTCCAGTGCTGAGCTCCGTTCCACATCCAGCGACGTGCCGAAGTCGATCTGAGGTGAGACTAAGGAGGTGGGAATGTAGGTCTGGTAGACATTGACCTCAAAGCTCAAGTGTTGGCCCGCCTGAGCCTGCATGAGCAGGCGAAGCAGGGCAGCCACCCCGGAACCTGATTTATCTTCGTAGAAAAAATTATTTTCCGGATTTTTATAGGCAGTCGCAAATCCCCTCATCAATCCGCGCACATCGATGGACCTATCATCAGTCTCCCATTCATAAAAACCATGGGCGGGTATCAAGAGTGTTGTGAATAGAAGTGTAGCGCTGAAGACGAATATAAGTATTATTTGAAAAGTTGTGTCGTGCCTCAACGGCGAACCTCGTCGGTTTCTATTCTACCGTCTTTCAGGCAGATAAGCCTGCGTGCACGCTCCATCACCCGATGGTCATGGGTGGAAAAGAGAAAGGTGCCCCCGTAGTCCTGGTTGAGGCGTTGCATAAGATCCAGCAGGGATTCCGCAGTCGCCGAATCCACATTCGCAGTTGGTTCGTCGGCCAACACGATAGCTGGTCGACTGACAATGGCCCGCGCAATAGCCACTCGCTGTTGTTGACCTCCAGACATTTCATCAGGTCGTCGGTTTTCCAGATCCTCCAGACCAACCTCTTTCAAAACAGCCATTACTCGGTCCCGGCATTCGCGTTCCGATACACCCTGCAACCTCAAAACGAACTCTGCATTTTCATATGCAGTCAGCACCGGGATTAGGTTATAGGCCTGGAAAACAAAACCGAGCCGGTCCCGGCGTATGGCCGAGATCTGTGAGCGGGTGAGAATAGCGAGGTCTTGATTCTCCAGCAAAACTCTTCCACTTGTGGGGATGTCCAAGCCACCGATAAGATTCAGCACTGTGGTTTTGCCAGAGCCTGAGGGCCCGCATAGGGAAGCGAAATCTCCCTTTTTAATACTAAGGGACAGCCTATCCACCGCACATACTTCAACTTTCCCCTGCTGATAGATCTTGGTAGTGTCTTCGAGATGGACAATTGACTGGTGCTCCATGCTATTCCCTCTCTTGGTTAAATTACTTTCAGACTTTCCACCGGCGGAATACGTCCGGCGCGCCAGGCAGGGTAAATCCCTGATAATAGGGTAAGGCTGAACACGCCCGCAAGGATGGCAATAATGCTCTCTTTATAAAGCCTGATCTTGAACAGGGGATCCACAAGCACACCGCCTGCATTATACCCCTCCCCAATAGCCCCGCTAAAATCGAGACCTACATAGTAGAGGTAAGCGTACCACGGGGTTGTGATGATAATCCCCACTATTAGTCCTATGAGCGCAAGCCAGAAGGATTCCACAAGCACTAACCTGAACAACGTTGCTGGCGACATACCAACGGCCATCATAACACCGAATTCCCTTTTTCGCTCTAGCACGCTCATGAGCAAGGTGTTCAATAGGCCTGCTGCTATCAGCAGGCCTATGAGAAGCTGCATAATATAATTTCCACTTTTGTCCATAGTGATGATGCCCGCCAACTCGGTCTGCGTCTGTTTCCAGGTCAGGACTTCCCTCTGCGGGTTCCCCACTGCAGCAGAAATTTGATCCCGCACGCTTTTAGCACGGCGGTGGTCATTAATGATGACAGCCACCAGCGTAGCATCCTGGACACCATAGTGCAATGTAGCACGCACACTGCTGATGGGCAATAAAACCATTGCACCATCCACCTCGTCGACCCCGGTCTCAAATATGCCCACGACCCGGGCGATCTCGCTGACAATTTCTCCGTATATATCAGTTGTAGTATAAACCAGCTTTTTGCCGATACGCAGATTGAGCTTTTCCGCCATTTTGGTTCCGACTACCACACCACGGCCCTCTGCACTGGAAAACAGATGTCCGTGCACAAGAGAGCGAAGCAATAAATTCTGCTCAGCCGAATCCTGGGCGGGATCGATGGCCATGAACATGCCACCAACGGTCTTTCTAGCACTGGCGAACATGGCCTGTCCCATAATCCTGACAATGGCATCGCTCACTCCAGGCATTGTTAAGATCTGCTCACGTATCTGTTCCGCCTTCAGCAGTCTCTTATCCAAAGCGGGGGTTTGGTTGTAGCCACGCGGCTCTATGGTAACATGACCAAGGCCCATAATGGCACCAGCATTAATCATTTTAGTATACCCATAGTCGCCTGTGCCAGTGAACGTGACAGTAAGCATTACACCAAAGCCGATTGAAAAAGCGGTAATGAATGTGCGGCGCTTCCTTCGCCAAAGGTTGCGCCATGCCATTTTGCCAAGTGTCATTTTTTTTGCCACTTTTCAGACTGAATAAACCTTAAAAGTTCAAAGTGAGCTAAAGGTAATACATTGCTCCGCTCTATCGTTTTATATACAACAGACATACTCCTGAAAGTACCTAGCTTAAATGAGAGCTTTGCATAACTCACATTTCCTTAAAGAGGGTGGGCTTTTCTTCAGTCCCTTAGACCAGTCACTTCAGAAAAGTCCACCCTCTTCATTGGGTTGACAAAAAATTGTCAGGTTTTGCAAAGCTCTATAAATGATAATGAATCGCTTTTACCGGTTGAATGATCGCCGCTTTAATCGCTGGATAAATCACGGCTGCCGCTCCAATAAGAAATAGAAATACGATAGGGATAACCACAGACTCTGTTGTCACATGAGCGTGCCAGATAGGATCCATCGCCACGCCACCAAAAGATGTACTGCTGGCGATCGCCGACAGATCAATGCCGTTCTCCTGATAATAATGGGCGACGGACCAACCCGATATAAAGGCAATAATGCTCGCCGCTACAATCTGAATCATGGTTTCAGCGTAAACCAGCATCGTGAGCTGCCAAGGTGTGACGCCTATGGCCTTCATTATGCCTAACTCACGGATGCGTTCAAATACGCTCATGAGCATGGCATTGAGCACTATCATGGCCACAGCCACGTAGGTAATTAAGATCATGATGATAGTTTGGGCATTGGCTAAATCAAGAATTCTGGCGATAACGGGTCGTAGTTGACGCCAGTTCATGGTTTCATACCCCGGTGCCAGCGCTGCGACTTGTGCTGTGGCGGAGTCCAAATCACGACTGTGGTCATGTCGCATCACCGCGATCTCATGTGCCCCTTGAGGTAACACCATCAACTCACGAAACGCGCGTTCCACCATGAAGAAACCGGCGCGATCTACGTCATCACTGATGGACTTGAGTATGCCGCGCACTGTATAAAGATCATTCGCCATGGAGCCATCTGTTGCCTGGCCGATAATGACAACTTCGTCGCCGGGTTTAACGCCAAGGGTACGAGCCATCTTTCTGCCAATCACCACACCCTTGGGGTCGGTATCAGCAAGCCAGTCCCCTTGCATCACATGCTTATGGATCTGGGTTACCGTCGCTTCGTTTGTGAGGTTTACCCCCCTCAGCTGCACACCGGCAGAAGTATAGCCAGCAGCAGCCAGACCGAACCCGTATACCCGTTGAGTGGCATGGAAACCCGCCTGTTGCAGCTTTCCCACCAAATCAACGGCATTGTCTATACGCTTGTATAGATCCGGATCATCACGGTAACCTTTGGCGTGGATTTGCACATCACCTAGATTCATGGACACTGCATTGCGTTCACTTGTCTGAAGTAACCCTTCCGTCAATGCAGCAAAGAAGATCATGATAAATCCAGCGAAGCCCATGGCCAGCGTGGTGACCAATGTCCGGCGCCAATTACGGATTACATTGCGTGATGCCATAGACAGGATTTTCATTGATACCCTCTATGATTTCGCGTACCTGTGTTTTTTGACTACATGCGCTTCAGGCGCGCCAAAGAAAAGAACGCATCGCCCAGCTTAGTGTCCAACTCCAGTTTTTCATAAACAAGCTCTGTATATTCATTAGGTTTATCCGCAGGGACCACGCGCATGACTGACGGCAGCAGACGACCGCCCAATAATTTGTTGTTGCTGAATGTCATGGTGCGAGCGATGTTCATATCCTCATCATAATAATGCTGGATTATCGGAAGATAGCCGTTGGCCAACACGGTTACTACCACCTTGCCCCAGACCACGGCTGCATCCGCCTTGGGAATAAGTGTAAATTCGATGATATTCTGGTTGTTCCTTTGACCTTCGAAAGAAATGGTGGGGTCATAATCATCTTCCATTCGTGATTCCTTTACCAGGTCATCGTTGGTGAAATGGCTGCCCATCCAGGAGCCCATCATCATTCCTGAAGTCAGGCGAATTGTTCTATCTGTCTTTGGCAAATAAGTATAAATACTATTGCCGGACTTCAAGGTAGCTGTCCCCTTCTCTTTGAGTGGCACGAGGATGCGCACGAGGGTCTTTTCCTTTCCTTTCGACCAGCCCTCGAGTCGCATGCTACGGGTGTAATGAGCAGTCTTGACCTGCATGGTGAATATAGTGTGTGAGGAATCTCCGCGCCACATATCATCAACTTGGCGCAGGATTTCTTTTGCCCTCTTCCTAGACACTTCACCCTGCTGCGCGAATGATGAGCTTATTGGGTACGTCAGGAAAATAATTGCAGAAAAAATTGTTAAATAAATACTTGCCATGCACATAACCTTGAGTAATCCGGTATCGATGACAATCGACAAGAAAAAGTAGACATTTTAGTGAAGACTTTCCTTACTTCTGGAAAGGAGCATATGGAAGTTGCGCTTGTGTGTCAAGAAAGAATTTAATGCATGATATTGTAGATCGAACTGATCACCTTTGATTCTGTTTTAAAACAGTTGACAGAAGATCAATTTCTGTCGAAAATCACATTTTAGGCTTAACTATACATTAGGATCTTAAGAAGAAAAAGAAACGGAAAAAAGGATTTTTTGGGTATATCAAGAAAATAGCTTTTGGTATCTTTTCCTGGACCTATCTTTCCAGCTTCCTCTATGATATGCATCTGAAATTATGAGAGGTACTATAATGGTTACCTCACACCAGACCATCTGCTTAAAACCTTTATCGACCTCACCCCACGAGCATGCCTCCTTCAATGTTGAGCCTGAAAGACCACCATCTCTTTCATCAGCAACAGTAATCTGTATCGCATACTTATGCATAGGTCGTTCATTACCTAAGACATCTGTAGCCACGACAATAATATCCTGAGCAAAGTTTTTTCGTACTCCACCCCCTACTATAAAAAGGCCTGTATCTTGAGATGCACCCTTGATCTCTGTTAGCTCCTTGAAATCTTTAACAGAATCAATGGCAACATGCCCGTTTAGATTTTGCTGCTGATGGAAAACAAGACCAAATCCCGCGCTTGAGTCTGAAAAGGCTGGAATAAAGATTGGAACATCATGCCTATAGGCCTCTAAAATAACAGAGTCGACTTTTGAGTAATGTTTCTCGAAATAGGCTCCCATCTTCTTTATAAATTCCCTTCAAGAATACAATCGTTTTTGCAGACTATCAGCAATTTTCGCAACCGTTAAATCGCAGCTCCGTAATTCATCCTCATTGATAAATGTATCGTATATCCTATCAATGTGAAGTTCTCTTAAACGATCATCATCTGCTGCTGCATCACCTAAATAATGATGGTATCCTATTCCCTCAAAGAAATCTTGATCCACTATTAACGCACCGCTGGAGACAATCACATCTAACATATTATACCGAATCATATCTGTGACAACATTTTTTTAATCCTGCTCTAAAAAGGGAACCTGCAATGGTAAGAATTACGGAGCAGGATTCATCTCGTAACATCCTGTTAAAAATAGCAGAGGCATTATGGAGATTTCTTGCCTGAAAAGCCATCCTACCATATGCCTCAATTATGGGTCTTGATGAAAAAGCCACTTCCCCATTGCTTTATGTTGCTATATTTGTTATTAGATTGAAATACAATTAGATATATTTCTTTCTTACCCTTATCTTAGGAGAGTCAAAATGAAGAACATTAGAAACCAGGCATCACTAATTGCACTGATTATATTGTTTTTCCTATTTATGCCTGCCAACGCTGATAATGACCGGCTGATAATTGAAAGCTTTTCGAAGGGCGTTGACGAAAAAGGAGTCCCCCTTGGCTGGGAGCTTAAAGAAAAAGTTGGTAATCCTATCATTAAATTGGAAAAGGAAGATGATATATACGCCTTACATCTTATAAGTGAGCAGAGTTCCTTTGGGCTAACAAAAAAAATAAATATAGATATCAAAAAATATCCTTATCTTAATTTCAGATGGAAGGCAATAGAGCTACCCAGGAATGGGGATTTCAGAAAAAAGGAAACAGATGATCAGGCTGCCCAAATCTATGTCGCCTTTGGCACGTTCAAGCTTACGGCCAAAATAGTAGGCTATTTATGGGAAAACAAGCTGCCCAAATTAACAACTGGCGTTAGTCCTGCATGGAGCAAAACTCGCCTAATTGTTCTGGAAAGTGGCTCTGAAAAAATAGGGGAATGGGTTTGTGAAAAAAGAAATATCTATAATGATTATAAAGACCTTTTTGAAAAAGAGCCACCCGAAGCAAAACTCATATCTCTATATATCAACTCCCAGCATACAAAAAGTAGGGCTGAGAGCTATTTCGGGGAAATATATTTTTCAAAGAAATAGACACGCAAGGTTTTAATTCAATCAATTATAGTTGCGCCAAGGATATTTTCCATCCTTTTTAAGGCAAAGTTATGGGCCTCCTGATCAAAATCAGCCACACCCCTGCGAAAAATAAATGTAGGATAATCCCTGTTTCTTAAGCCTGCCACAGTTTCCATTACACAGATAGATGTACAGACACCCACAATGTAGAGATGCTCAACCCTCTCAGAGGTAAGAACCTCATCTAAGTTTGTACCGTAAAAGCCGCTATACCTTGTCTTTTTTATAAAATATTCACCTGGCATGAACATAAGCTCATCAATCAGTTCCGCTCCCTCAGTATTAATAATACAGTGTGGGGGAAAAAGAGTGAACTCTTTATCATCCTTATCATGACAATCACCAAGAAAGATAATAGTAGCACCTTCATTTCTCATATTCTTTATGGTGTCCACAATAAACGGGATTATCTTTCTGCATTCATTACCACAAAACAGTGCACCCTTTTCTTCCATAAAATCCTTTAACATATCAACTACAATTAATCCTTTTTTGCTCATTATAATCTTTCATACTTTAATAAAAGAAGGTATTAGTCCACGCATTTTATAAACCAGTTCGGTTAAGATCAGGAAATTTCAGGAAACTTCTTGACAACAATAGAAAAAAATCGTAGGTAATTTAATATGATATCATTTATTGATAATCAACCTTTATTAAGATGCCGAGGACGATTGAAATTTAAGGCTATTTATGTTGGTATTTCTTTGTTCTTTACTCTGCTTTTAGGTTTATCTCCATCCATATCAGCAGGGAAAAAATTCACACACACAGTTAACAAGGGCGATACTCTTTGGGACATCTGCGAAAAATACTACGGTGATCCTTTTCTCTGGCCAGAGCTGTGGGAAATGAATCAATTTATTACTAACCCTCACTGGATTCTCCCTGGTGATATTTTAACACTACTTGAGTATAAAGAAATAAAATTACCGCCTGTAAAAAAGGTGGTTAAAATAAAAAAACAGCCTGTGAAGATAAAAAAACCAATGGGTGTAGATGTTTCAAGCTTCACTAATACAAAAGCTCTCGGCCTTCTTCTGCGAGAAATAATTGTGCCATGGGGTAAAATACTTGACTTTAACACCGAAAAAATGCTGCATAGTAAAGATGAAACAGCTTATGTAAAGATGTATAAAGAAGATATCAAGCCCGGAGATAAATTTACCATCTACAGTATTTCAGAACCTATTAAGCATCCCTTGACCAGGAAAAAATTTGGATATATCTATTCCTTTAAAGGAATCCTGGAGATAGGAAAAGCTCAGAAAGGTTACCATATTGCTAAAATAAGTGAATCATTCAAAACTATTTACAAAAATGATTTCCTCATACCCTATCATCCGGTTTCCTCTTGTATGCTCCCAATTCCGTGCCAGCATGATATTACTGCCCATATCGTGGCCGCAAAAGACAAATCAGGACTCCTCGGTCAGTATTCTGTGATCTATATTGATGCTGGTTCTACTAAAAATATCCAGAAAGGCAACATCTTTGATGCTATACAAGAAAAAGAATCTATTTCAGAACCACCAAAGAAAGAGACGATTACACTGCCTCCCACTATTCTTGGAAAAATACTCATTCTAAAAACCACTGAAAATACCTCTACCGGGGTAATATTTTGGGCGTCTAAAGACTTCACAAATGGGGTTAAGGTTAGACCTACGAGTTGGCATAAGCAACCAATAAAATTCGCTAATTTACCAAGTTGCTCTATTGATTAACCGTGTTCTAAACTTAAAAACCAGTTTTCTCAAACCTTCTGAATATTTTTTAAAGGCTTCTGCTGCCACATCACATGTATCTTCAGTTGTCCCTCTATTCATTTGACCTCCTATACACTTTAACTCCCCAAAACCTCCCTTATTGCCTTAGACAACTCTCTCATAGTAAAAGGCTTCTGTATAAAACCATTACAACCTCTTTTTAGTATCTCTTTTGCCTGTCCATTTATGCTATATCCACTGGAAAGAAGAACCTTGATGGTAGGGCCTATCTCCTTGAGTTTGTCATAGGTCTCACCACCACCCATCTGTGGCATAATCATATCGAGGATAACCAGATCAGGGGGAGACGACTCAAGGGTGGTGCGCACTATCTCAATGGCCTCTTTTCCACTCCCTGCTATTAAGACCTGTAGCCCATTGTCTTAAGTATCTGCTCACCAACATCAAGGATCATATCCTCATCACCTACAAGGAGGATTGTCTCTGTGCCTTTTATGACTTTTTCGGGCGCCTTTTCTTCTTTGACTATTTCTTTTTCAGATGCAGGCAGATAGATAGTGAAAGTGCTCCCCTCACCCTTGTTACTGTACACATTGATGATGCCACCATGGTTTTTAATAATACCATATACAGAGGAAAGACCTAAACCTGTTCCTTTGCCCATCTCTTTGGTAGTAAAGAATGGCTCAAATATCCTCCTTTGGGTCTCCTCATCCATACCAACTCCTGTGTCTGTAATAGAGATCTTTACATATCTTCCTGGTGTAACATTAAATGGCTTGGTATAGTTCTCATCAAGGCTGACATTTTCTGTTTGAACATAGAGATCTCCACCTTTTGGCATTGCCTGCCAGGCATTTACATAGAGGTTTAGTATAACCTGATTGATCTGACCCTGGTCTACCTCTACTGTCCAGGGGTTATCTTGATATTTTCCACGGATGGTTATCTGTTTCTTTGTCCTTCCAAACATACCGTTTTGGGACTTTATAAGCTCATTTAGATTAGTAGCTATGACCTCATATCTCCCGCCTCTTGCAAAGCCTAAGAGTTGTTTTGTCAGTTCTGCCCCACTCAGGACACCTTGCTCAATGTTTGTTAGCCTATCATAGTCCGGATGGTCAGAGGTTTTACCTGAAAGTATCAGGGATGTATTTCCCTGTATACCCATAAGCACATTGTTGAAGTTGTGGGCAATGCCGCCTGCAAGGGTGCCTATGGCCTCCATTCTTTGGGCTGCCTGGAATTGGGATTGGAGTTTCTTTTTCTCTGTAACATCTTCGGATATTCCTATTATGAATAGTGGATTTCCACTGAGATCATATACAATCCCACCACGCTGAATCACATCTATTACTGATCCATCTTTATGGATATAACGTTTATCAAATTCGAGGCTAGGTGTCTTTCCTTCTAACAAATCTCTGAAAGCTTTATGACTCTTTTCTTTATCATCAGGATGCGTGATGTCATCAAAGGTCATGTTTAACAATTCCTCAGAAGAATAGCCTAGCATATCGCAGTAAGCTTCATTCACGCTACGAAATCTCCCATCTAAATGTGCAGTACCAATACCTAATGGAGCATTTTCCACAGTAAGTCGGATTTGCTCTTTGCTTTCTCTTAATGCCTCCTCAGACTGCTTGAGCTTGGTAATGTCTATAAGAGATCCCACGGTTTTTTTTGTTCCAGGAGTCAGTGCTAGGGTAATGAGGCAATCTCTCACATTACCCTGTTTGTCAATGAACTGGAATTCATACAAGGGTAGAGCAGCATTCGGGTCAGTCATTCGCAAGTTGTGATACCCTTTCATTCTCTCCAGATCTGCTTTCACTAAGAATTCTGTCCAGCTCTTCTTGCCTTCTACTTCTTCTTTGGAATAACCACTGAGTTTTTCAAATTCCGTGTTTATCATGGATATTGTCGTGTCTTCCTCGCCTATCAGCATTGCGGTGCCAGTAGTTTCAAAAATAGTCTGGTATGCATCTCTCGACTCTTTCAGGGCTTCCTCAGCCTGCTTACGTTCGGTGATGTCTATCGTGGTCTCCAATCCACCAGTAATATTGCCGTTTGCATCTTGAACAGGATTGCCTCGTATGAACCAGACTCTTCCGTCCGGGGTGGTCATTTCCGTTTCCTGTATCTGCTTGGTTTTAATGGCTTCATTGACCGGGCAACCTACGCAGGGTTTGGCACGCTGCTGCCAGATCTCATAGCAATAACGCCCCACCAATTTCTCAGGAGCCAGACCAACCGATTCACCTGCTGCTCTGTTTGCCCACAAAACCCTCATTTCGGTATCCTGATATGCCACAAGCTCAGTCATGCTGTCCAGAATGGCCACTTTCTCCTGTTCGGAATTTCTCAGCGCCTCCTCTGCCTGCTTGCGTTTAGAAGTTTCTTTCTCTAACTCCTTGACCCTTTGCTCCAATTCCTCATAGGTTAGTTTTCTTGCCATCTTAAAATCCTCCATTTGCCATCAAAACAAGAAAAATCCCATACATTATTATATTCGATGACATGTATAAGCTTTTTCCAATCCCACAAGGACGCTCTCCATGGTTTTGGTTATTTTTTTGGTATATTTTATTCAGAATAAAAACTCTTTAAGGCTCATTTAGTACGTGGTCTTTGCAAGGCCATACGGTAGATTTGTCGTTATCGAGGCACCACTCAAATCTTGGGCAGTATTTCCTTCTGGTGAAAATGAAAGTATGCACAATCCTCGCACGAGTGGCTACAGAGAATCTCTTTATGCCCAACCTTCTTCCTTAAGACATAGCAGTTGTTAGATCTAACCTTGTAAACAAGGCAATCATCACAGGTTTGGTCAGGGTTGATATGATCATATATTTCATTTTTGTAGAATTCCCAGCAGAATGTCGGCTTGTTCTCAATATCCATCAGGGACTTCAAGTCAATACCAATTTCTGCTGGTTCTGGAAATGTGATATTGTTATTCTTAAGAAATAAAGCGAAATCTTTTGGCAGTACTCGCCAATGTCCTGAGGTCCCGACATGATATCCATTAATCTCTCCTTTTTCCAGCCATCGGCTAACTGTTTTTCCTGAATAGTGACATATTCTGGCGATGTCAGATGTTGTAAATACTCTCTTTTTCATATATGTCTGTTTTGGGATTTTTGTCTAAGAAATAGTATCTTTTAGTAATTGGTCCGTCAACACATTTTGATAAATCTGTGTTAGCTTAATGAAAATGTCCCAATTTATGACCCCTTTCTTTTTTCCTTGACAGAAGGAATATAGGATATACCTTTAATAAATCAATTGCTATTATACCCAAAATCAATTAAAAAAGCTATGAAAACGCCAACATCGAAGAATACAACAAAAGAAAGAAAAGCAAGAAAAAGGCCACGGAAATGACCACGACCGATTCAACGCCCGCACCTAACTTTATTCGAAACATCATCGCTGAAGACTTAAAGGCAAACAAAAATGAAGGCCGGGTTTATACCAGATTTCCACCGGAACCCAACGGCTATCTGCATATTGGACACGCAAAATCTATTTGCCTCAATTTTGGTCTCGCCCAAGAGTTTGGGGGTCTTTGTAACCTGCGATTTGACGATACCGATCCAAGCAAGGAGGAGGTTGAATATGTGGAGTCGATCAAAGAAGATATCAGGTGGTTTGGATTTGATTGGCAAGATCGGGAGTTTTATGCCTCTGACTACTTTGAGCAACTCCATGAATATGCCATTCAGCTCATCAAAAACGGTAAGGCATACGTGTGCGACCTTAGTGCGAAGGAGATTAGAGAATATCGCGGCACCCTGACAGAGCCTGGCAAGAATAGTCCGTATCGAAACCGTTCGGTTGAAGAAAACTTGGATTTATTTGATCGCATGCGGTCAGGCGAATTCGAAGACGGCTCTCGCGTACTTCGAGCAAAGATTGATATGACATCTCCAAATTTGAATATGCGAGATCCTGTTATCTATCGCATTCTTCACGCAGAGCATCACAGGACAGGCAACACGTGGTGTATTTATCCTATGTACGATTTCACTCACGGCCAGTCGGATTCCATCGAAGGAATCACCCATTCTATTTGTACTCTGGAATTCGAAGATCATCGTCCCCTGTACGACTGGTTTATTTACGCGTTGAAAATTTTTCATCCACAGCAAATCGAGTTCGCCCGCCTCAATCTCAGCTATACAGTGATGAGCAAGCGAATGCTTTTGCAATTAATAGAACAGGGATATATACCCGGATGGGACGATCCACGGATGCCTACAATATCAGGTTTGCGGAGACGTGGCTACACACCAGAGTCAATTAGAAACTTTTGTGAGCGCATTGGGGTAGCCAAGAGAGATAGCATGGTCGATATAGCACTGCTCGAGTACAGCGTCCGCGAAAATTTGAATAAACGTGCACCCCGTGTTATGGGGGTATTGCGTCCTATTCGGGTGGTCATTGACAACTATCCAGAAAACAAAATGGAAGAGTTGGAGGCAGTGAACAATCCGGAGGATCCCAGCATGGGCACAAGGAAGATTCCCTTTTCACGAGTGCTCTACATTGAACAAGATGATTTTCGTGAGGTCCCTCCAAAAAAGTTCTTCCGTTTGGCCCCTGGTCGTGAAGTCCGGCTACGATACGCATATTTTATCAAATGCGCTGGTGTAATCAAGGATAAACAAACCGGAGAAGTAGTTGAGCTGCACTGTACCTATGATCCGAAGACACGAGGAGGCGATGCCCCTGATGGACGCAAGGTCAAGGCAACGTTGCACTGGGTTTCAGCAGCCCACTCCCTTAGCGCAGAAGTACGCTTATACAATCATCTCTTCCTAAAAGCAAATCCAACCGATGAAAAGGATGGCGCTGATTTCAAAACTTATTTGAATCCAGACTCATTAGAGACATTGACCTCCTGCCATGTTGAACCAAGTCTAAAAGGTGCAGCACCCGGAAGTCGGTACCAGTTTGAGAGGCTGGGCTATTTCTGCGTCGATACCGTTGACTCTTTAAATGAAAAACTGGTCTTCAATCGCACGGTGACATTACGTGACACATGGGCAAAAATCCAGAAATTCGAGAAAGAGAACATGGAAGTGCATAAAGGGGTCATAAAAGACTCAAAACCTGCCAGGCAGGCAGAGATAACTACCTTACCAGATAAACGAGGCGATCTCACGCCCATCAAACAGGAGATCACTATTGACGATTTCTCGAAAATCGACATGCGAGTGGCCGTCGTCCGCGAGGCCTACCTCGTTGAAGGGTCAAAGAAGCTAATCAGGCTTATGGTTGACCTGGGCGAGGGTCGCTTGCGTCAGACATTCGCCGGGGTTCGCACTACCTATCCCAAGCCTGAGGAGCTCATCGGCAAAAAGGTCATCATTGTCGCAAATCTGAGGCCCCGTCAGATGAAATTTGGGCTTTCTGAAGGAATGCTCCTTTCAGGTGGTGACTCCGAACACCTTTGCCTCACCACCTTTGATGGTAACCCCCTTCCCGGCGACAAGGTGTCTTAAAATTGAAGCAATCTTTACCCTTGCTCTTTATTACTTTTTGCTAATACAAAAACATTGGCTTACCAGTGACATGGCGGATCTTGGGCCGATATTCTTCTATATCATAGAGTTCTCTCACATCCACCCTTTTCTGGCCTGTAGTAATAGTGCTGAGGGGGATATCTGTATAGATTCCACGGCTTAGAGCTACCAGGCGTCCAAAAACACCTTTGAGAAAGAGATCAATAGCCGTATTTGCATAATTAACAGCTACCATCTGATCTAAAGAATCAGGTGTTCCGCTTCTCATCAGATAGGACAGCCGTTGATTCAGAATATCCTCTCCGGTGAGTTCCTTGAGAATGGCTCCAGTTTCCTCACCGATTCCTCCCAGTCTTCTATGCCCATAGGCATCCGATTCTCCAGATAAAAACATCTCGCCTCCTATGAACTTGGCCCCTTCTGAAATAGTAATCATGGCATAATTCTGGGGATTGACTTTTTTATCTTTCATGATGAATTCTGCGAGTCTTTTCGGGTCAAATGGGACCTCCGGAATAATGGCACGGTCTACTCCTGCCAAATATGCTGCCACCAGAGATGTCTCACCACAATACCTACCAAATAGTTCAATGACCGCTATACGTTCATGGGAGCCAGTCGAGGTTCTTAATGCATGTATAAAATTGACACTTCTGGTAACAGCCGTGGAAAAACCAATACAATAATCAGTCCCAAAAACGTCATTATCCATTGTTTTGGGTATAGCAATTACAGGGAATCCTTCCCGATGTAATCTTTCAGCAAAACTAAGGGTATCATCGCCTCCTATGGGAATAATGGCATCTACTTTTAAATATTCCAGGTTTTTTAAGACATGGGAGGTGAAATCCTTCACATCCTCCTTTCCGTCAAACTGTTTCTTAAGAAAATCTGGAACTTCCTTTTCCCTTGCAGCACTTGGATTTATTCGAGATGTGTGCAGATAAGTTCCTCCTGAACGATCAATAGTCCTGACCTCTGACGGGATCAATTCCTGAATGCTCCTAAGTTTGGTATGGGAATCATCCGGATTGTACTCTAAAATTCCTGCCCAGCCTCTGCGTATTCCCATAACCTTTATTCCTTCACTGGCTGCCCTGTAAACGAGAGTCTTAATGCATGGATTAAGACCTGGTACATCCCCGCCACCAGTAAGTATAGCTATTGTGGTTTTCCCCTTCCTCTTATTTTCCATTTAAAACCTCTTTCTATAAT
>Ga0315541_1001840_pt1 | contig 18799 bp, 19 predicted proteins | sample SalMarSW160190MG_FD_203095 | JGI IMG/M metagenome (GOLD analysis project Ga0315541, IMG submission 203095) | Salt marsh sediment microbial communities from the Plum Island Ecosystem LTER, Massachusetts, United States - Salt Marsh Sediment SW1601-190 ...
GGATTAGGGTATTTAATAGATGGCGAAGTAGTAACGCCGGATCCTGAGTTTTCGCCAATAATTACTATAGACCATTGGGAAGAAAGTTATTAATAGACTTATGGAATTTTTGACTTTAAAACCTGAGGCATTTGGATTAGATTTTTCTGATTTGTCTCTGAAAATTGCAAAACTTAAAAAGAAAAGAAGGTTTTTAGATTTGGCTTCTTGGGGAGAAACGGAAATAAAGCCAGGAATAATCGAGAAAGGGGAGATAAAAAATGAGACTGCTTTGATTGAAATCATTAGAAATGGATTAGCGGGGATTAAGGGAGAGAAAATACGATCAAAATATGTAGTTGCTTCTTTGCCTGAAAATAGAGCTTTTTTTCAAGTAATTCAAATGCCGAAAATGAAAAAGGAGGAATTAAAGACAGCTGTTCCTTTTGAGGCAGAAAATTATATTCCCCTGCCGCTCGAAGAGTCCTATTTAGATTTTCAAATTATTCCTTCTCTTCGCGGCCATTCAGATCATTTTGATATTTTAATTGGCGCTATTCCTAAAAAAATTGTTGATCCTTATGTGTCTTGTTTAAAAAAAGCAGGGCTTATTCCTTTAGCGCTGGAAGTCGAATCTCAGCCGATTAGCCGGGCTTTAATAAAAAACGGACTGAGTCCTTTTCCGGTATTTATAATTGATTTTGGAAAAAGTAGGACCAGTTTTATTATTTTTTCCGGTGGCTCTTTGCGTTTTACTTCCTCAATTTCTATTTCTTCCCAAAAGTTAACTAGAGTTATTGCTCGAGAGTTTAAGATTGATTTAGAAGAAGCTGAAAAATTAAAAACAGAATATGGTTTGGAAATAATAAAAAAGGGGAAATCCAAACTCTCGGAGAGGATTGCCAAGAGCAAGGAAATCTATAGAGCAGTGGATCCAGTTTTGTCTGATTTGAGCAGTCAAGTTAAAAAATATCTCAGGTATTACCATACTCACGCTGACCAGGAGCATTTTTCGCAAGGGAAGAAAAATATAGAGAAGATTGTGCTTTGCGGTAGAGGCTCTAATCTTAAAGGTTTTACCAATTTTCTTTCTAATAAATTTAAAGTTCCAGTTGAGCTTGGCAATCCTTGGATAAATATTCTGCCAGAACCCTTGAAAGAAGTGCCGGAGTTATCATTTAAAGAGTCGCTGGGTTATGTCACCGCCTTAGGATTAGCCTTAAGAGGAATCCAAGAATAATATGATTAATTTATTGCCCCCGGAAGAAAAAGAAGTGCTTTTATTGGATAAAAAGAAGAAGATAATAATAATCCTCTGGTTTTTAGTTTTGTTTTTTCTTCTTTGTTTAATTTTAGTTTTGTTTTCAACTAAAGTTTATTTGCAAATTCAGGCCGAATCTCAGAAAAATTTATTGAATGAGACTAAAGAAGAAATTGGAAAAACTGAATTTCAGAACTTTCAGGAAAAGGTTTATTCAATTAACTTAACTCTGACAAAATTAGATTCATTTTACCGAGAAAAAGTTTATTTCTCCGAAGTTTTTAGTAAAATCTCAGAAATTCTTCCCCAAGAAATGTATTTGACTAATTTTTCTGCAAATTCTATTTCTGACAAAGAGAGAGAATATATTAGAATTTCTCTTTCTGGTTTTGCTCCGACCGCCGAAAAATTGCAGGAGTTTAGAAAAAATCTTAAGGAAGAAAGTGGTTTTAAAAATTCCAATTTTCCTTTATCAAATTGGGAAAAACTTACTGATATTGATTTCTATGTAACTTTCGAAATTTAGATTAAGCCCTATGGATATAAAGAAAAAGATAATCTTATTTTCATTAATATTCGGAATAGTAGTTTTTCTTTTAATTTCTTTCGCAGTATATCCCCTGATTAAAACAATTAGAAAAAATTCTGAAGAATTTATTCTTGCAAAGAAAGAATTAATTACATTTCATGGGGAAACAGGAAAGTTTGAGCAATTTAAAGAAAGCTATAAAGATCTGGAGCCGGATTTAGAGAAGTTAGATAGGCTTTTTGTTGATTCTGATGTTCCGATTGAATTAGTTAAATTTTGGCAAGGAATAGCAGGAGATTCCGGACTTTCGGTTGATATTTCCTCTGTTTCTATAAAAACTCTTGAAAGCGATCCCTGGAACTCTTTAGGATTTCAGATGAAGCTAGCCAGTTCTTTGCCCAGCTTTCTAAAATTTCTTGAAAGAGTAGAAACAGCGCCTTATTTAATTGAAATTCAAAATTTAGTTGCCAAAAAAGAAACTACAGCGGAAGACAACCCAGGAGTTGATGTCAGCTTAGTAATAAAGGTTTATACAAAATGAATGTAAGAGTAAAAGTGAATAAACTAAAATTTTTTTCAGAGAAATTCATCTGGGTTATTGCCGAGCATGCTTTTTTGACTTGCCTTTTTCTTTTTATTTTGGCTTTGATTTTTGGAGGAGTTTTCTTTTATAAATATAATATTCTGGCTCAGAAAGTAGAACCCGAAATTCTAACTCAAACATTTGTCTTAAAAGAAGAAATTTGTCAGAATATTTTTGAAGTTTGGCAGGAAAACGAGAGAAAATTTGAAGAAACCGACTCCAAGGAATATTCTAATCCATTTGAGAAACCAGTTCCGCTTCCCGAAGAGGATTGACTGAGCAGTTTTTTTAGGTATAATAAATTCATTGAGGTTCAGCCCCTGTGGTTCAATGGATAGAACACGGGCCTTCTAAGCCTGTGATGGGGGTTCGATTCCTCCCAGGGGCACAATGTAAGCATAATATCCTTGACGGATGTTATGATTACATTTTGTTTTTGGGGTGTAAGAGAGCCCCTCCCCTAATTGTCCCGCCGGAGGCGGGAGCAATACCTTCGGGAAACTCTTTCGATTCCTCCCAGGGGCACCCTAAAACCAGAACCAGTTCGGTTCAGGGTAGGCATGGTGGCTATGGTGTAGCGGCAACACTGCTCTTTGTGGAAGAGCCATCGCCGGTTCGAATCCGACTAGCCACCCATTAAAACAATATGTCGTTTTTAAGAAGAGTTAAAACTAAATATTTAGTTGTTATAGTAATAGTGGTATCTTTTCTTTCTGCTTTTTTTATCCCGATACAAAAACAGGTTAGTGATGGGATTAATGCTATTTTAGGAATAGTAGGGTTGCTTTTTGCAATCCTGGTTGGTTTTTTTATTACGGACTTATGGAGTAGGTTTCAAAGAATAAGAGAAAACGTAGCAGTGGAAGTAAGCGGGCTCCAGACATATTATTTATTTGTTCAGATATTGGGAAAATCTCTTCGTCATAGAAAATGGGCGAAAAATCAGCAAAAGCTTATTGATAAATATATTAAAGAGTTTTTTTATATTGAGTGGGGTGATTACGGAAAGATTGATTCTTATTTTAATGCAATTATAGAATCGCTACAGGATGTAAAAAAATTAAAAACAAATAAAGAAACAGAGACCTATACTAACTTTTTGCCTCTTTTAAATGAAGTTACTACTGCCAGAGAAAAATTATTTATGTATGGCAAAGATAAGTTAAATAAAATGGAATGGATAGTGGTTTTGTTTCTTTCGGTGATACTTGTTTTTTCTATATTTGCAATTCGGACGTCTGATTTATCTTCTCTTTTTTTGTCGGGCACTTTAGTTTCAACTGTAGTTATACTTTTACTAATTTTGCGTGATTTGAATGATTTGAGTTTTGGAGAAGAAATGGTTTCTTTTGAACCATACGAAACAATTTTTGACGTAATAGGCAAACCGCGTTTTTATCTAAAGAAAGATATTAAAAATGGACGAGTCATTCCTCCAAAAGGTATAAAATATAGAACCGATTGAAAGAATATGGCTTGAACTCCACATTCTAATTATGCTAGATGTTTTAAATACAAGAATTTCTACTTTTACCGGGCTTATTATTATTCTTTTGGTTACTTGCTCGGTGGGCATAATGATATTTTGGCAGCTCCATCAGTTAATGTCTGTAACATCGGGAGTGCCAGAAGAATTCTTAGAGGAAAAAAAGTAAGAGAACGAAATCAAAAAAAAGTGGGAAATAGCCGCGATCGCGGCTATTTCCCACTTTTTTTTCGATCTTTAATAATTTTTTAGATTGTCAAACGATTTTACTTTTTCTCTCCAAGTTTGATTTTCAAAATTATTTTTTTCTTTTCTCTTAAAATTTTTAATTTAATTTCTTCGCCAATTTGGCATTTTTGAAGAATATCTGATAAAGAATTTTCGGCGGTAATTTTTTTACTCTTAGCTTCTAAAATTATATCAAATTCTCTAAGTCCGGCTTTGTCAGCGGCCGATCCTTTAACTACTGCTGGTTCTCCTAAGGTTTCTCTAACTATCAAGGCGCCGTAATTCACTGACAGTTTGTTTTTTTCGGCTATTTGTTTATTTAAAAGAACGTATTTTACTCCCAGGAAGGGAGATTTTATTTTTCCATATTTTTTAATTTCTTCCAGATCTTTTTTGGCGTAATTAATTGGAATAGCAAAACCGATGTTTTGAGCTCCCATTACAACAGCAGTATTAACGCCGATAGCTTTTCCCTCCATATTTATTAAAGGGCCTCCGGAATTCCCCGGGTTAATAGCGGCATCAGTTTGAATAAGCCCTCTTAATCTTGATGCTTGTCGGGTCATCTGGTTGGTTGCCTGGATATATCGAGATAGTCCGGAAACAATTCCAGAACTTACCGTATCGTTAAATTCTCCCAAAGCATTTCCAATAGCCACTACCTCTTCCCCAAGATCGATTTTGGTTGAATCGCCCAGTTCTAAATAAGGGAGTTTTTTATCTTTTATTTTTAAAATAGCGATATCGTTAATAGGATCGCGGGCGAGAACTTTGGCCGGATATTTTTTCTTCGGCTCTAAAATAACAGTATAGTCGGCTTCGGGATCGGTGACAACATGCCCGGAAGTTATAACATAACCCTCGGGAGAAACAATAAAACCCGAACCCCCGCCTATTTTTGTCGCTTCCTTTTTTCCTTTTTTGAACTTCGGGAAGATGACTCCCTTTCCTCCGAAAGGCATCAGATAAAAACCTTCTATTTTGGGCAAATCTTTGCTAATAACGATAGTTATTACTGCCGGACAGACCTTTTTCGCAATTTTGACAATCGGTGATATAATTTTCATAATTTTTTGAGTAATTAATTGATTATAATAACTTCATTTTACTAAAAAAAGTAATTGCAAGCAAGGGGAAAACCTGATAGGATAAAATTACTTAATCGCGCGTAGTGTGAGATTCATTTTTGCCCCCGTAGTTCAACGGATAGAACAAGGCACTCCTAACGCCTAGATGGAAGTTCGAGTCTCCCCGGGGGCACATACAATCTGGGTATCCACGAGGGATACCCAGATTGTGTTGTTTTTGGGGTGGCGAGAAATTTCTCCCCGAATTGTCCCGCCGGAGGCGGGAGCAATGCCTTCGGGCAACTCGTTCGAGTCTCCCCGGGGGCACAGTTGTTAATAAAATGTGGATAAAAAACCACATAGAACAAAATTTTAAGGGGATTGACCCTTTACCCCGCTTAGCGGGATGAAGGGTTGACAAACAATTACATTGAATTAGCATAGATAATGAAGGGGGTGAGGGATAGAATATTCCCAAAGGACGACAGGATTTAATGAAGGAGGTTAAAGGAAGACCCTGGTGACGTCCAAAACCAGCTTTGAAGATTTAACCGAGTTTGTTAAGCTTGTATCCCCCTTCACTAAAGACCCCTCGCTTCAGCGGGGGATTTTTAGTTTGACAAATTTATGTTACAATATGAATAGAAAGGTCAAAAAGTTTTTATTAATTTTAATTTTCTATAAAGTATGCCGGAGAAAAAACAAACTTCTCCAGAAGAAGGAAAATTAATTGGAAAAGTTACTCATTATTTTTCAAATATTAAGGTAGCGGTTATTAAACTATCAGGCGCTCTTTTGATAGGGGATAATATTCGGATTGCCGGAGGGGAAGAAACCGATTTTACTCAAACCATTGATTCAATGGAGGTGGAGCATGAAAAAATAGAAAAAGCAAAAAAGGGCGATGAGGTTGGCATGAAAGTCAAAGAGAAGGTTAGAGAAGGATATAAAGTATATAAAATTTCGTAAAACTTGTTTCAAGTTTTAAGATTCTATGGATTATCAAATCCAGCTTATTTTGCAGTTAGGTTTGGCGCTTATTTTGGGAGCGGTGCTTGGTTTGGAAAGAGAGTATAAGGGTAAAGAGGCCGGGCTTCAGACCTATAGTTTGGTTACTTTAGGATCCTGTCTTTTTACTATCCTTGCCTTTAAATTCTTTAGTTTTTCTGTTGGGGAGGCTGGTGTTAGTTTCGATCCTTCGCGGATAGTCCAAGCAATAGCTATAGGGATTGGTTTTATCGGGGCAGGAGCTATCATTTACCGGCAGCCTCACGTTGAAGGAATAACTACGGCCGCCGGTCTTTGGTGTTCGGCCGCTATTGGGGTGGCTGTTGGAGCTAAACTTTATTTTCTAGCTCTTCTCACGGCCCTCTTAGCTAGTATTATTTTGATTGGTTTCGGCGAGCTTGAAAGAAGGTTTTTTAAAAAAGAGTAGTTATTGTGAAAAGATTATTAGATTTTTTTAAAGCCCTTTCTATTTTTCTCGGAACAGTGATAGGAGTGGGGATATTCGGCCTACCTTATATAGCTTTAAAGGCCGGTTTTTTTGTTGTAGTTCTTTATTTTTTGCTTATGACCTTAATTGCTGTCTCAATCCACTTTCTTTATGGGGAAGTGGTTTTGGGTACTAAGGGAATCCACCGCTTGCCAGGTTATGTAGAAAAGTATCTTGGAAAAAAATGGAAAAAGCTTAGTTTTTTTGTTATAGCGGTCGGGCTTGCAGGCGCTCTGCTTGCTTATTTGATTATTGGAGGGGAGTTCTTAAACTTTCTTTTTGCTCCTTATTTTGGCTCAAGCTCTACTTTATACACTCTTTTGTTTTTTATCTTAGGAGCTTACTTGGTCTTTCGGGGCATTAAGAGTATCTCCGGGGTTGAATTATCTCTGCTTTTCGTTCTCTTAGTTATTTTATTCATTTTCTTTATAAAAGCATTTTCTTTTATTGATGTTGATTATTTTAAAACCCTGAACCTAAAGTTTCTAACATTGCCCTATGGGGTGGCTCTCTTTTCTCTTTGGGGTTCTGCTCTAGTGCCCGAGATTAAAGAAATGCTGGCTGCTTCATCTCCAGGTAATGCAAAAGGAGTTCGCAGCGATTTAAAAAGGGTAATATTGGGGGGAATTATCTTCGCGGCTATTATTTATCTTTTCTTTATTTTTATTGTCCTAGGAGTTTCAGGAGCCGAAACCTCTGAAGATGCAATTTCCGGATTAGAAGGAGCATTAGGTAAAAATATTATTAAATTAGGTTTTATTTTCGGTATTATTGCTTGCTTTACTTCTTTTATTGCTCTCGCTCTAACTTTGAAAAAAGTGCTTTGGTACGATTTCGGACTTCCTAAAAACTTTGCTTGGTTTTTAACCTGTTTTTTGCCCTTAACCCTTTTTCTTTTAGGAATTAGAGAGTTCATTGCAGTAATAGGTTTTACTGGAGCAATAGCTCTTGGACTGGAAGGAATAATTATTGTTTTTTTGTATAGGGGATTTTTGAAGAAAAAGTTTTCTAAGAAGATGAATCCTCTTCTTTATCTTCTATCGGGAATCTTTGTTTTAGGAATTGTTTTTGAATTAGTCCATTTTTTTATTCTCAGAAATTGATAAAAATCTCCAAAAGCGTTAAAATAGCATAAGTAATATGATATTGATATTGGATATTATAACTATAGTTGTTTTTGTTATTTTTGTGCTTTGGTATCTTTTCAGCAATGTTTTACCAAACTTTTTCTAATGGCAAAGAAATCTTTTGACCAAGAACTATACCGAAAAATTTCTCTTAATGGTCTAATTCTTTTTAGTATTTTTTTAGTGACAGAAAAAAAAGAGAAATGTACTTTTGAAAGGTTGGCAAAAGAATGTTTCGCTTTATTCCCTAAGCGCTTTTCTTTTTCTGGAATTCTAAAATGGCCGGATTCTCGCAAACTTGATAGGCCCTTGAGGTCGCTTAGGAAAAGAAAGTTAATTATAGGGAGTCCTAAAGGTTCTTTTTCTCTGACTAAAACCGGCAGAAAAATTGCTGAAGAGGTTGCCAAAACATTCAGACAGGGAAAGTTAAAACTATGAAAGTTAGGGCGCATATTTTTGTTTCGGGAAGGGTGCAGGACGTTGGTTTTAGGCTGGAAACGCGCTGGAAAGCTAAAAAACTTGGGCTTTACGGTTTTGTTAAAAACCTTTCAGATGGCAGGGTTGAAGTAGTTTTAGAAGGAGAAAAAGAAAAAGTAGAAAAACTAATAGAGTGGGTAAAAAGAGGCCCATTTTTTGCTAGGGTCGACAATATCGAAATAAAAGAAGGAGAATATCAGGGCGAGTTCGATAAATTTGAAATTAGATATTAATCATTAATTTTCATGTATCTATATATTTTTATCGCAGGTTTTGGAGGAGGGGCTCTGCGAGGATTAGTGGGGTTTATAAAACACCAGTTCTCTTATAAAAATGTAGAGTTCAAGTTGCCTTATTTTATATTTATAATGTTTTTGTCCGGAGTAGTCGGTCTTCTTACTTCTATAGCCGTAAAGGAGACCGGGATTACCTTTTTGGGTTTGGAATCTCTTACCCCGGCTCTGGCTTTCATTATTGGTTATGCCGGTGGAGATTTTTTGGAAAATCTTTATAAAATTATTGTCAAAAAGCCCTCGTTGTATCCTTTATCTTAGAGCTTGAAGGGGTAGAAATTTTTTCACAATAATCAAAAAACCCCCGCCTTAGCGGGGGTTTTTTGATTGGTAAAGAAATTTTAAACTTCTGTACTTTCTTCAGGCGTCTCGGGAGTTTCGGGAGTTTCAGGTGTCTCGGGAGCTTCTGGTGTTTCTGGAGTTTCGGGTGTTTCAGGAGCTTCGGGAGTTTCGGGAGTTTCGGGAGTTTCGGATGTTTCTGGAGCTTCTTCTCCATCTTCTTCTTTAGGCGCCTCGGGAGTTTCAGGCTCTTCCTGAGAAGTAAAATAAGGGTATAATTTGTCTTTGATCATAAATTTAACTTGGCTTTATATTTAACGAAACGAGATAGCTGTAAAGCTTCTCGTCTCCGAAAACTTTTTAATCTTTCCGACCTTTTAATTCAAGATTATATATTTTTACCTTGACGAATCAAGGTTTCCCCGCTCAGCGGGGGGTTCTTAGACAATGGCTTACCCGAAGGGTAAACATTCAAGGTTTCCCCGCTCAGCGGGGGGTTCTTAGACAATGGCTTACCCGAAGGGTAAACATTCAAGGTTTCCCCGCTCAGCGGGGGGTTCTTAGACAATGGCTTACCCGAAGGGTAAACATTCAAGGTTTCCCCGCTCAGCGGGGGGTTCTTATTCTTTTATCTATTTTACGTACTATAACCTTATTATATACATCTAAAAGCTTCTGTCAAGCCCTATAGAGAGAATTTGACAAAAATTTTCTGAAAGAAAATCTTTGTCAAATTTCTTCTACAGGGCAAGTGTTTTAATTTATTTATAAGAATGGTAAAATTATAATACATGAATACGAAATTCAAAAAGATTCTCGGCTGGTTTTTATTAATAGCTGGATTGGTAATAATATTCTGGCCCTTGTATTTTTCTTATAATATATTTATGAGCAAAGCCTCGGCGCCCGAAATTTTTAAAGAGGAGGAAAAAGTAGAAGAAGAAATATCTGAAAAAGGGGAGGCAGGGCCTATTTCTCAAGAAGAACTTCAAGAAGAGATGAGAAAGGCGGTTGAAGAGCAGATAAAAGAAATGATCCCCGCTGAGTTTTTAACCAAACTTTTGAATTTGATGAGTTGGTCCATTTTTGCCGGTATTTTGATTTTTGGCGGAAGCAAGATTTCAGGTATTGGACTTAGATTAATAAAGAGGGATATGGGCAATAATAACTAATAACTAGAAAATGAAAATAACTGGGAAATGAAAAGCAAAAACCAAAAAAATAAAAAATTCCCAACAGAATCTGCTGGAGGAAAAATGATCGTAGCTGTTCCTCTTAGTCGCCCCGAAGAGTGTATTTTGGATGTTAAAAAAATGCTCTTTGAAAAAATGAAAGAGCTGGAGACTATTAATTATATTTATGTTGTCAATAAAGAAAAAAAAATGGTCGGGGTGTTTTCTATAAAAGAAGTTTTTCGCAGATCTGAAAAAACAAAAATAAAGGAAATAATGCAAAAAAAAATTGTTAAGGTAAGACCTCGTACCGACCAAGAAAGAGTAGCAATTTTAGCTCTTAGGAACAACCTTAAGTCCATTCCAGTGGTAGATAAAGAAAACAAATTTTTAGGAGTTGTTCCTTCAGATATTGTTTTAGATATTCTCCATTCAGAAAACGTTGAAGATTTTCTAAAGTCAGCCGGTATCCATAGTCCTCTTAGAAAGATCTCAAGGGGCTCTTTTTTATTTTTAGCTAAAGCCAGGATTCCTTGGTTGATTTTCGGTCTTTTGGGAGGAATTTTTGCTGCCAGAATTATTAGTTTTTTTGAAACTCCTTTAAAAACCCATTTTATTTTAGCCTCCTTTATTCCGTTAATTGTTTATGTCAGTGGTGCTGTTAGTGTCCAAACTCAGACTTTGTTTATTAGAAATTTAACTTTAGATAGCCATCTTGAGACAAAAAAATATCTTCTAAGAGAAATTAAAACAGGTTTTTTGATAGCTTTGGTTTTAGGCGGACTGCTTTCTCTTCTATCTATTTTTTTGTTTAATTCTCCTTATTTTATTGGGATTATTTTAGGGGTTTCTTTATTTTTAGCTATTTTGACAACTATTTTAATAGGGGTTTTTATCCCTTGGATTTTGCAAAAATTAAAAAAAGATCCAGCTATTGGTTCTGGACCTTTCGGAACAATTATTTGCGATGTTTTAAGTTTGATAATTTATTTTTCAGTTGTCTCTTTAATGCTTAAATTTTTTGTCTAGCCCCGTAGAAGAAATTTGACAAGGTTTTTTAAAAGAAAACCAATTTGCCAAAAAGCAGTCCAATTTTCTCTACGGGGTAGGTATCCAGGAGATTAAATTATTTGTAGTTTCAAATTTCCCATTTAGGAATTTTTCAATTACCCAAATATTAGTTTTAAAGTGATTGGTAATTTCTGAAACTTCAATTTTTGATCTTTTCCCGCTTAGAGCTAAATAGGGCAAGAGTTGGTCTGCTAAGTATTTATCTAGGCAGGCTTTTTTTTGTCCCTCTTTCATAAATTCTAAAGCAGCTTCCCTCCCGATATTTTCTGCCGGCTTTCCTAATTGCCCTAAGTTATCAGTTCCAACTATTGTATTCTCAAACTCGGCAATCATGCAGATCTGGCTTCCCGGACAGTTGGTTTGGTAATACTCGGTTTTTTCTTCAATGGGTAATTTAAATTTCCCCAAGATATTTTTTGCCCCGGATAACTGCCTTTCAGCGACCTTTTGCTTTTTTAAACTTTCCGAAGCTCCGGAGATTATTAGAATTTTTTGAAGTTCTCCTTTTTTAAAAAGTTTTAAAGGATTTAATTTTGAAGGGAAAATCTTTGCTTTGATTTCGCTTCCCCCGGCTGGGTAGTATCCTCGTTTTAAAATGTCAATTTCAACTTTAACTCCCATTTTTTCTAGAATTTTCAAAAAAACAAAACGGAAATAATCAAAAGTCGGCGAAAAAGGAACATCGGTTCCTCCTCCGTGAAAGTGGATCTTTACCGGGATTGGAGCAAAAATGGAAACCGGCAAAAGGGATTGGAGAAGCAAGGTGATGGAGCCCGCTGTTTTAATTCTCAGGTGAAGATTTTTGGCTGTAATCTCTTCTGGTTGAAATATGATTTCTTCTGAGCCGATTTCATCACCTTCTAAAAAACCATTGCATAATTCAGCGATATTCTGGACTCCTAAAAGGTGCTGTGTTTGAAGCCCCGGCTTAGGCCGTGATTTTCTAATATTAAAAACCCGGCAGGGGATTTTCTTTATTGCCGAGAGAGCGCAAGCAGCGCGTAGTATTTGTCCTCCTGATTCTAAATAATTTCCATCGATTTCTATCATATGTTATAATTATAATACAACTAAACTCAAAATCATATGTCTAAATTTTACCAAAAGGGAGTTTCTCTTTATTTAACGATAATAATAATGGTCATTCTTTTAGCTATTGTTTTAGGTGTAAGCGCGATTTTGCTGGGCCAGTTGAAAACGATAAAAGGGATGGAAAATTCGGTAGTTGCTTTTTATGCTGCCGAAACCGGCATAGAAGAAGCATTAAATGATATATATGATGGTTCCTGGGAGTCATTTCCTTATCCTTCTGATGTCCCTCTTGGCAAGGGTGCTTTTTACAATGTTATGGTAGTTTGTTGTGATTCTTCAGATGCCCAGTGTGAATGGACGGCTGATGAATGTTCCACTGTTACTGGTTTATCTTCCGATTCCAATTGTCCGGCCTCGTATCTTTGTGTAGATTCAGTAGGAACTTATAGAGAAACAAAAAGGGCGATACGAACAACTATAAAATAGTTGCGCAGAATTTTTTTCTTTTATAAAATTTCAGTTTTGGGAACTTTATTTTTATGCAAAAAGAGCAATCTAAGCAGCGCATTAAAAAACTGCGAAAACTTATCAATCATCACCGTTATTTGTATCACGTATTGGACCGGCAGGAAATTTCCGACGCAGCTCTTGATTCCTTAAAGAAAGAGCTTTTTGATTTAGAGCAAAGATTTCCAGAGCTTATTACTTCTGATTCTCCAAGCCAAAGAGTTGGAGGAAAGCCCTTGGAAAAGTTTGAAAAAGCAAGGCATTTAAAGCCTATGCTTTCCTTTAACGATGCTTTTTCTGAAAAAGATATGGGGGATTGGCTGGAGAGAATTTTAAAACTTTTAACTAAAAAAGAAAAAGGCCAAATCGGTTTTTATTGCGAATTAAAAATTGACGGATTGGCAATTGAGCTAATATATAAAGATAATGTTTTAGAAACCGGCTCAACAAGAGGAAACGGATTAGTCGGTGAGAATGTTACTCAAAACCTGAAGACGATTGAAGCTATTCCTTTAAGTTTAAAAGAGGCCCGACCTCTCGAAAACTTTAACGGCGGAGCAACTAGAGGTCGGGCCTCTAATCAGCTTGTCGTGAGGGGAGAGATTTTTATATCTCAGAACGAATTTAGAAAAATTAATAAAGCGAGGGAAAAAGCGGGAGAAGAGCCTTACGCTAATCCTAGAAATCTTGCTGCCGGTTCAATCCGCCAGCTCAACCCCAAAATTACCGCTGCTCGCCGATTAGACTCATTTGCTTATGACATAATCACCGACTTTGGAGACAAGACTCATCAAGAAAAGCACAAGATCTTAAAATCTTTTGGATTTAAAACTAATCCTTATAATAAATACTGCCGTAATTTAAAAGAGGTTTTTGAATTTCATAAAAAAACTCAGAAATTAAGAGAAAAACTTCCTTATGAAATAGATGGAGTGGTAGTAATTATTAATTCAAATGGAATTTTTGAAAAACTGGGAACAGTTGGCAAGGCTCCTAGGGGGGCAATTGCTTTTAAGTTTCTCGGTAAACAAGCTACTACCATAATAAAAGATATTAAAATTCAGGTTGGCAGAACTGGCGCTTTAACTCCGGTGGCTTTGTTAAAGCCGGTTCGGGTTGGAGGAGTAACAATTTCTCGGGCAACTCTGCATAACGAGGATGAAATAAAAAGGTTAGGAGTTAGAATTGGAGATACGGTAATTGTCGGCAGGGCAGGGGATGTTATTCCGGAAATCGTAAAAGTGCTGCCTGAGCTAAGGACGGGCAAAGAAAAGAAATTTAAGATGCCTGAAAAATGCCCGGCATGCGGGAATAAAGTAGCGAGGAAATCGGGTGAGGCAGTCCACTATTGTACAAATCCTAAGTGTTTTGCCAAGCAGAGAGAATACTTTTGCCATTTTATTTCTAAAGGATCTTTTGATATTGACGGCTTGGGGCCGAAGATTATTGACCAGCTCATAGAAGAGGGATTAGTTTCCGATCCGGCCGATCTTTTTGAGTTGAAAGAGGGAGATCTCGTTTCCTTAAAAAGATTTGCCGAGAAAGCATCCCAAAATTTAGTGAAGGCGATTCAGAAAAGAAAAGAAATAACTCTTCCTAAATTTATTTATGCTTTAGGAATTAAAAATATCGGAGAAGAAACTGCCCGGGATTTAGCAAAAGAATTCGGCAATTTGGAAAAGTTTAAAGATGCTGATATTAAGAGGTTAGAAAGAATAAAGGATATTGGCCCGGTGGCAGCAAAATCAATTTATGACTGGTTTTGTCAGAAACGGAATATGAAATTGCTAAGAAAGCTTAAAGGAGCCGGTGTGCGTATTAAATACTACAAACCACAAACTAAAAACTATAAACTAAAAAGAAAAACCTTTGTTCTCACCGGAGAATTAAAAACTATAACGAGAGATGGAGCTAAGAGGAAAATTAGAGAACTTGGCGGAGAAGTCTCCGAATCAGTTTCTCAAAGGACTGATTTTCTTATTGTAGGTAAAAACCCTGGTTCAAAATATCAAAAAGCAAGAAAACTAGGAATTAGAATAATCAATGAACGAGAACTTCTAAAGATGATAAGATTGTGATCAATACAATGTTCCAGCATCTCAAAAAATTGGATTGGATACTTATAATTTGTGTTTTTTTGTTAGCGGGGTTTGGCTTATTATCAATTTATAGTTTTTCTCTCGGAAGAGGGGATTTTTTAATTTTTGAAAAACAGATTATTTTTTTTACTGTAGGAATTTTCCTAATGATAATTATAAGTTTCTTTGACTGGAGGGGAATTTGCGAAAACTCTTATTTTATTTTAGCGCTATACTCTCTTTGTATTTTATTTTTAATAGGTCTCTTTTTTTTCGCTCCGGAAATTAGAGGGATAAAGGGCTGGTATAAGATAGGTTCTATTTCGTTTAATCCAATAGAGTTTACTAAAATTGTTTTAATAATTCTGCTTGCTAAGTATTTTTCAATGCGGCACGTTGAAATGTACAGATTAAAACATATTCTCCTTTCTGGTTTTTATATTTTACTGCCTGCGGGTTTAATTTTTTTACAGCCGGACATGGGATCTGTCATAATTATAAGTATTTTATGGATAGGGATTTTACTTATTTCTGGAATTAAGTTACGCCATTTTTTAATTCTAGTTTTAGCCGGTCTTCTTATCTCGGTTTTAGGATGGTCGTTTTTATTGAAAGAATATCAAAAGGAAAGAGTTATAAGTTTTTTAGCGCCTCAGATTGAACCTCTCGGAATAAGTTGGAGTCAGACCCAATCTAAAATTGCTATTGGTTCTGGAGGAATTTTTGGACAGGGTATTGGCAAAGGCTCTCAGGCCCAATACGGTTTTTTACCTGAACCTCATACTGATTTCATTTTTGCTGCTATTGCAGAAGAGTTGGGCTTGGTGGGTGTATCGGTTCTTCTTTCTTTGATTTTGATTATGATTTGGCGGATTATGAAAATTGCTTATGTCTCTGGAACAAACTTCCCCCGACTTTTTGCTTCGGGCCTTGCTATTGTTTTATTTTCTCAAGTTTTTGTTCATATTGGCATGAATCTCGGGATTTTACCCGTGATTGGGATTTCCTTGCCCTTAGTTAGTTATGGTGGGTCGAGTTTGATAGCAACTTGTGTTGGACTAGGGATCTTGCAAAGCATAAAAAGTCATTAAAATTTTCATTTTTTTTGATTCTTATGAATTAAAATAAAAATATCTCATAAAATTAGTTTCTAACCACAAAAATCCCTTAAAAAGGGATTATTTGATATCCGATACTTATTCACAGATTAACCGTTGACAGTAGGTCTTAACTTAGCGATAATAAGGTAAATGGGGAATATTTGTATCGGATAAGAGATGAAATAGTTCTCTATAAAGATTTTTTTAAAAAAAGAAGACCCCTTAAAAATTGGAATCTTAGACCTGCAAAAATCCAAGGCAATTTTTGCTTAGGCCTTTTTTGTTTATTTTAATTATTTAAAGTAATCTGTCAAGGGTTGTGAAAAGATTATGAATGGAGAAAAAAATCTGACAATTACATATCCTTACAAGAAGCAGTAAAATACTGCAATCATTCGCAGGAATATTTAAGTTTGCGGGCCAGGCAGGGAAAATTAAAAGCCGTTAAGTTTGGCAGGAATTGGGTTACCAAAAAAGCTTGGCTGAAAAATGTATTACCGAGGCCAGGGAATATAATCATAATGGAAAGAACAATTACCAAAAACCTGTCTGGACAATAAATAGGTTTATGGATCCTGAAGCTCTAAACTACAATTCTGAAGTTATTGTAAATGATGGATCTTGTAAGTATCCTCAAATAGAAACAGAAGAATGCATGGATCCTATTGCCTTAAATTACAATCCCGAAGCTATTATAGATGATGGATTATGCCAATATTCTGAGCCTGAGCCTGAGCCTGAGCCTGAGCCTGAGCCTGAGCCTGAGCCTGAGCCTGAGCCTGAGCCTGAGCCTGAGCCTGAGCCAACCCCTTGACTATAAGTTGAAAATCATATAAAATAAAATTGATAATAATTAATATAAATATCTTAATTAAATAATAATGACAATGACAATGACAAATTTAGTCATAGGTCATAGTCGTAAACCACATATATGTCTAAAAAATTAAGTGTTATGGGTAGATCTTCTGAAGCGGCTAAAATCTACGAAAATATTTCTAAAGTTGCCATTTATCTATTAGCGTTTTTACTGCCTATTTTCTTTTTGCCTTGGACCTCAAATATCCTTGATTTTAATAAACAAATCTTATTAGTTATTTTAGTTTGTGTTTCTCTTTTTGCCTGGCTGTTGAGAATTTTAATTTCCGGGAAAGTCAGTCTTAATTTAAACTTAGTTCATATTCCGGTAGTTATTTTATTTGTGGTTTATCTAGCTTCAACAATTTTCTCTGCTTGGCGATATGGAAGTTTTTGGGGCTGGCCCCAGGTCACTTCTGAAAGCCTTCTTACCTTGCTCGGTTTTTCACTGCTCTACTTTCTGGTAGTTAATATTTTTAGAAAGAGGGAAGTTTTCTATTTGATGACCTTGTTATTATTCTCCTGCTTTTTTGCAATGTTTTACGGAGCCATTCAACTTTTTGGCAAATTTACGCTTCCTTTTGATTTCGCCAAAGTTGCCTCCTTCAATACTATTGGGGGAGTAAATAGTTTAGGCATATTCACTGCTATTTCGCTACCTTTATTTATTATATTTTTGATTATAGGCGTTAAGAAATACTGGAAAGTATTTTCCATAGTAGCCGTAGCTTTGAGCGCAGTCTTATTAGTTATAATAAATTTTTCCTTTGCCTGGTGGCTAGTTATAGCGGGCTCTGCTTTAATTATTGCTTTCGGAGTTCAGAAAAGAGAGGTTTTTGATAACCGTTGGCTAGTTTTACCAATGTTCTTTTTGGCTCTAGCTTTATTTTTCAGTTTATTTAGCTTTCAGATTCCCGGAGTTCCATCGCGGCCAAGCGAGGTTTATTTAACTCAAAAAGCCAGTTTTAATGTTTCCAAGCAGGTTTTAAAGGAAAGCCCGATTTTAGGATCGGGTCCAGGCACTTTTATATATGATTTTTCGAAGTATAAAAGTGTTAGTTTTAACCAGAGCCCTTTTTGGAATATGAGGTTTAGCCAGGCCGGTTCGAAACTTCTAACCATATTATCTACTGTTGGAATTTTAGGAACTCTTTCGTTTTTATCCCTGATTGGATTTTTTATTTTTTATGGGATAAGGTTTCTTTTCAAAAGACCGGATAAAGACCAAATTAAGGGAAAAGAAACATCAAAGGAATCTTTACCCGAGATAGGGGAGGAGTGGAGCGAGGGGTTCTTTTGGAGTTTGGGCCTAGGGATTTTTATTAGTTTCACGATGATTAGTCTGGGGTATTTTTTCTATTCGTCTAATATGTCTCTGGATTTCACTTACTTTTTACTGATAGGCGCTTTTATTTCCTTATTGTCTCCTACCAGAAAAGAGTTTTTGCTCAAATCTTCTTCTTTAATAACTCTGGCGGCTACTTTTACGGTTACTTTAGTTTTTATTTTCGGCTTGGGAATTCTTATTCTTGAGGGGCAGAGATACGTGGCTGAAGTAAATTATACTAAAGGCGCCAGGGCTTGGCAGCAGGGAAGGATTGCTGATAGTTTGGAGCATATGACTAAAACAGCAAGAATAGCTCCTAAAGTAGATTTATACTGGCGGGAACTGGCTCAGGGTTACCTTCAAAATGTGAGCGAAGTGGCTAAAGATGAAAATTTATCCCGGGAAGAAATTAATCAGAGAATCCAAATTTTTATTAATAATGCGGTAAATTCTGCTAAAGTAGCTACGGATGTGAATTCTCAAAATGTTGCTAATTGGTCGGTCCGAGGGTTTATTTATCAGAACCTGATTGGAGTAGTCGGTGGCACAAAGGATTGGGCGGTAAATGCTTATGAAGAGGCTTTGAATCTTGAACCGACTAATCCCTATTTTCCAACCCAGGCAGGAATTTCTCTCTTGAAAGAGAATATCTTTTTGTCCCAGGAAGAACAAGCCAAAGAAGAAAAAAATCTTAGCCAGGCAGAAGAGAAATTTAAAAAAGCAATTGAGCTAAAACCCGATTATGCTCCGGCTCATTTTCAATTAGCGTTAGTTTATCAGGCTCAGGGTAAGCAGCTAGAAGCAATCGAGGAGCTTGAGAAAGCGAAAAGCTCTGCGCCTAATGATGTCG
>Ga0315541_1001841_pt1 | contig 18748 bp, 14 predicted proteins | sample SalMarSW160190MG_FD_203095 | JGI IMG/M metagenome (GOLD analysis project Ga0315541, IMG submission 203095) | Salt marsh sediment microbial communities from the Plum Island Ecosystem LTER, Massachusetts, United States - Salt Marsh Sediment SW1601-190 ...
GCCAACATATTGGCACCTGCACCGCACCTCCAGTAGACACGAAAAGCCCTGATTCCAGGGCTCTTGACTGGAATCAGGGCTCCAAATACGGTGGGAACTTCAGCCTAAACCACCTGTCCATCGTGTTCGAGGTGCGGTTACCCGTCTGACGACGAGGCCAATTCCACAGAAGACCTGACACCCCTTCCGGAAATCGCCTCCCGGCCGAGCCGAGCCCCGACCTGCTCAGGGACCCAGGAGCGCCGCCGGGACGACGGCGATCCCGTCGGGGCGACGGTAGGCGTGGGGACCCGTCGTTACCACCACTGCATCCAACAGGTCCGCGCCCAGCTTGTCTCGCAGCCATAGGAGGTGGCGCACGTCCTCGTCACCCACACTCCGTGTCAGCTTCACCTCCACAGCGAGGACCCGGTGGTCGCGCCGCTCGACGATCAGATCCACCTCCTGTCGGCCTCCCTTGGTGCGGAAGTGGCGGACCGCCGCTCCGACCCGCTGGGCGTAGACGCGCACGCTCTGCGTCACGAGGGACTCGAAGAGATGGCCGACGAGGGTCCCGTCCCTTGGCATCGCCACGCCGCCGTCGTCTCCCTGCAGCAGGGCGTCCGCATCCAGGCCCAGCAGCGCCGCGGCCAGCGCCGGATCGACCAAGTGGTGTTTGTCGGGGTGCGACAGCCGTGCGATGGGGTTGCGCGTGGGAACCCACCCGGGCACGGGATCCAGGATCCAGATGCGTTGGAGGAGGTCCCGATACGCCAGCACGGTCGGCCGACTGGGCTTCGTGCCTTCGCCCGAGGTGGCCGCGTCACGGATCGTCTCCAGCGTGGCGGTGGTGGCCGTGGCGGCTGCATAAGCTGCGAGCCACCGGCGCAGAGCGTCGGGCCTCCGCAGACGCTGCCCCGCCTCCTCGAAGTCCCGGTCCACGACCCGGGCCAGGTAGCTGTCGATCTGCACGCTCAGGGCCCTGCCACCCAGCTGCCGAAGGGCAGGAAAGCCGGAACGCAGGATCTCGTCGGCGTAGTCCCGCAGCGTCCACCCGGTGGCGCCATCGACGGGGGATCCGCCTCCCGCAAGGAGCCGTCGCAAGCTGACGGTGGGTGGCCCGGCGCCGCGCTCGGCAAGGCTCAGAGGACGCATCCGAAGACGCACGATCCTTCCTGCCCCCGAGTGGGTCGGAGGGTCGGCGGGGGTGATCGAGCCCGTGAGCAGGAAACGGCTGGGGCTCGGATCATCGTCCACCGCCCGCCGCACGACGTCCCACGACTCCGGGAGGCGCTGCCACTCGTCGATGAGGATCGGCGCCTCGCCCATGGCCAGCCGCGCCGGATCGGCGTCCGTCAGCTCCCGCTGTGCAGGGTCATCCAGGCGGACGACGGTGCGCGCCCGCCGCAGGGCGGTGGCGGTCTTCCCCACGGCCTTGGGACCTTCGATGGCGACGGCAGCCAGGTCGGACAGGAGCTCGTCCAGCTCTTCGTCCAGGATCCGGCGGATGTAGTGCATGAAGACTTTACGGAATGGCGTGACGGTACCTTACATTCTGTCCGCTGTATATGTTACACCCAGGCCGACCGTTGGGCAAGCTCCCACCTGGAAGGGCTCAACGCCCGAGGGGCGCTTCCGCGGAAATGTGGCCTGCACGAATTCGGTTCCTCCCGACCGAGGCGTGGATCCTCGACGCGATGCGCCGGGGCCTACGCGGCACCTCGTGCGGAGCCCTGCCATGAGTGATCCGCTGGATCGCCTGAAGGCTGCCCTGGCGGACCGCTATGTCCTGGAGCGGGAGTTGGGCGCCGACGGGATGGCCACCGTCTACCTGGCGGCGGTGCCGGGGGCGGAGCGTTTCCTCCGGGAGGTGGAGGTCACGTCCAGGCTGCAGAAGAAGATCCTCTCCACCGAGGTGTGGAGGGGTGTCAGGGCACACGGATCTTCGTGCCCTCGGCCAGGAGTGCTCGCTTCGCCTTCGCTTGCAGCACACTCAGCGCGTCGTGCTCCTCGTAGAGCACCTCGGCCATCACCACGTGCGAGCCCAGGTGCCTCCCGCTCGGGCCCACCACCGCCAGCGTGCAGCTTGACGCATGCGCGTCCAGCCCGATATACCTCTCCGTGGGCGTTCTCCTCCTCGGTGTGTGGGATACATGCTTGCGCTAACCAAAGCGCTCCCACTCCGAGAGGTGAACGCCTCTTTGTCTCCAGGCTGTTGAGGTGCTTACGGGGGCCGCTCGCGGACGCCATGCCCCTATGATGCCTATCCGTCCAGCGGCATGTCCACTCATCCGGTCGCCGTCACCTGCGGCGATCCGACCGTCTTCAGCAGTGCCGCTGCGAACGAGATCGGTATCAGGATTAGCGGCAGGAAGATCCAGTCGCCGCCGGGAAGCAGGTCGGTTCGGACGAACATCCCGGCCACCATCATGACGGTCATCGGGAGCAGGCCGACGACGACGCCTGCCAGCATGAGGTTCAAGCCCTCCGCCGCCCTCTCTCCTGGCCCCGCGGTCACGAAGCTGTGGACGAGCGCGCCGAGGGAGAGAAGGACGTAGCCGATCAGGATGAGGCCGAGAAGCACCGCCGCGGGAGCCCGGAGCGTCCCGACCTGGAGATCCACCACCACGAAGTTGATGATGCCCACCGCCACGAAGACGGCCACCGGCGAGTAGATCAACCAGGGAACGAGCTTCTTCTCCATCACCCTCTTCCGCTTGGGGAATACCAACAGGAAGTGCAGAAGGCAGGCGAACCCCGTCAGGAACGCCAGGAAGAAGAGCGTCATCGTGAAGATGCGCAGGCCGTAGGGGCCGATGTAGGGGCTGGGCAACAGGATGGCCGCGAACCCGAAGCCGACGGCCGCGAAGAGGAGCGCGGGCGTGCTCTGCGTCTTCAGGAACACGATGAGCCCGCTGAGCAGAAACACGAACCCGATCAGCCCGGCGACGATGCTGACCGTCCGGTCACGGGCCGGCAGAGCAGAATACGTGATCCCGATGTTCTCGGTCGTCGTCGCGCCGGTGGCCGCGTCCGTCCGTTCGACGACCAGCACGGTGGTCTCGCCGATCTCGGTCCTCGGCTGACGCCGAAGGGCCGTGAGATCACGCACCGGGATCCCACCCATGGTGAGGATCCTGTCACCCGTCCTCAGGCCCCCCAGGTCGGCCGGCCCACCTGGCTCGACCGCGATGACCTCGGAATTCCCCCAGTCGAAGCCGCCGCTCGGCGTCTTGCCCAGGTCGACGAGGCCCCAGAGCCCCCACAACCCCAGCAGGGTCGCGGGAACGATCCATCTCTGCGGGTACATGCGCACCTCCTTGTCCAGATGGCGGACGAGCATCGGCGGCACCGAGGTGGCGATCTGCCACCAGAACCACAGGAGCGCGGTCCTCCGGCCGCACCGCGGCAGGACGATCGCCTCGGTCTCCTCGATGAGATCGCCCTCGAACTCCTCCCGCCGGTCGGCGGGCAGGAACAGACGCAGCGCCGATTCCGCGAAGGGTCCGGGAAACGCCGCCCCCATCCCTCGGCCGGCCTCCCCGCCGGGACTCACGCCTCCGCTCCGATGGGGTGGTCCATTCCCGGGACGCCCCTCCGCATGCGATCCAAGTCGGCCAAGGCATCCTCCAGGGCACGGGCACCCAGGGCCTGCACGCGGAAGTAGCGCTTCGCCCGCCCACGCCGTGCCGAGGTGGTCTCGCCCACCGCCGACGAGACGAAGCCTTTGCTCTCGAGACGGTCCAACGTGGCGTAGATCGCGCCGAGGGAGACCCGGCGCCCGGAATGGCTCTCGATCTCCCGGCGCACGGTCATCCCGTAGGCGCCCTCGCCCAGGCGCAGGACGGCAAGGATGACCAACTGCTCGAGATCTCCGAGGTTCTTGCCCTTCGGCATCCGCGGGCCTCCGTATTTCTACAAAGTAGGAATATCTACAAAGCAGAAATAATGCGATGACCGGGGGGCGTCAAGACTCCTGTTCGGCTGGCGTGACGCTCCCCGCGCGCGGCACCAACGGGGAGCGAGGGGCGGCACGCCGTCGTGCCCCACGCCCGCTCGTCCTCCCGCGCTACCCCTCCACCTCCTCCGCGGTCACCGTCAGGAGGAACGTCCCGGCCGTGCCCTCCATGGAGGAGCTTCCCAGGACCAGCGTCTGCCCCGGCCTGATGTTCACCGTGGTGCGGAGCTTCATCCCTCCCCGGTCGTACAACTCCACCTCCTCGAGGCGCAGTCCCCGGTCCAGGCCGTGCCGCACCCGTGCCTGGACCCTGTATGCCTGTTGGGCCCCAGCCAGCGTCTGCGCGATCTCCGAGCCGTCCACGGCGGACACCACGGCCTCCCCAGCCAGCCGGTAGCCGCGGAACTGGAAGATCTTGCGGAGCTCGGCCTCCACGGCGGCGATCCCCGGGTCGGAGCCGGTGAACCCGTCCGCCTCGATGAGCTGGAACCGGAGGCGGATGTCGGGGCGGGCCACGTCGTACTCCTCCAGCACCCTCTGGATCTTCTCCAGGTTGTCGGAGGTCTCCCGCACGGTGATGGCGCCGCTCGCCGTGCTCATGGTGCCGGGGGCGCCCTCCCTGTCTTGGTATACGTACGGCGTGATGAGCCGCTCGGCCTCCCAGGGTTCGATGTGCGCCAGGACGAACGTGCGGGTGTCCAGGTCCGTGCCCCTGCCGCAGGACACGAGCACGACCAGGAGGGGGAGCGCCGCTCCGCCCAGCAGCTTCGTCGTCTTCATGGTCACGTCCCCTCTTCGAAGAACCAAAGCACGGTGATGTTCGGGTTTTCGGTTTCGATGATCGCTACGCCCCGCGCGGAGGCCGCCTCGACCAGCACAGACGTCTCGGCTCGGGCGACAGCCGGAAGCGGCCGGGGCGCAGGGTTCCCGGTCACCAACAGGACGGCCGCGATGGCTGCGGCCGCCGCCAGCGGGATCCAGGCTCGGGGCGCCGAAAGCGCACGGCGCGTCGCGGCGCTCGTGCCCTCACCCCACGTCAGCTCCACCGGCACTCCCGCCGCGCGCTCCAGGAGGGCGTCCACGGTCGGGTCCCGGCTCGCCCCGGCCTCGTTCCGGCTGACGTCCTGGAAGCGCTCCGCCATCCGTTCCCGCCGCGCCCGGGCGCGCTGGTGGTCCCGCGCCGCGTTCCGTGTCACGGCGTACAGCCATGTGGTGAAGGCGCTCCGTCCTTCGAATCGGTCCAGCCGCCGGATCATGTGCACGAGCACGTCCTGGGTGAGATCGTCCGCGTCGGCGGGATCCCCGGTCTGCACCAGGGCCCACCTCCTGACGAGCGGATGGGCCACGAGCACCAGGCTCCTCAGCGCCTGGGGATCCCCCTGCCGGGCAAGCACCACCAGCTCCGTGGAGATACCCTGGGCGCTGGGGGGAGGGGTCACGCGAGCTCCAGTCCGTTCGTCCTGTCCGAACGTGGGACGCCGAAGGGGGGGCGGGTGTTTACCCGCCCCCCCCCGGGGATCGTGTGTCGCCCCCTGGGAGACAGCTTCGCGCGGCGGCGCCTTCTACATCAGCCCCCGTGCCTTCAGAAGCGGCTCGATGGACGGGTCGCGGCCGCGGAACGCACGGTAGAGGTCCATCCCGGGACGGGTCCCGCCCCTGGAGAGGATCTCGTCGCGCAGCCGCTTCGCCGTGGCCGGATCGAAGAGATCGCCGGTCTCGACGAAGGCCTGGAACGCATCCTTGTCCAGCACCTCCGCCCACAGGTACGCGTAGTACCCCGCCGAGTACCCGCCGGCGAAGATGTGGGTGTAGTAGGTGCTCCGATAGCGCGGGATGATCTCCTCAATGAGCCCGATACGCGACATCTCGGCCGCTTCGAAGGCCCGTGCGTCCTTCTCCTCGGGGGCAGCCAGGAGGTGCCACGCCATGTCCAGGTACGCCGCCGCCACGAACTCCACGGTGACGAAGCCCTGGTTGAAGGTGGCCGACGCCTGGAGCTTCTCGACAAGCTCGTCGGGAATGACCTCGCCCGTCTGGTAGTGCTTGGCATACCCGCGGAGCACCTCAGGCTGCTCCATCCAGTTCTCCATGATCTGGGAGGGGAGCTCCACGAAGTCCCGCGACACTGAAGTTCCGCCCAGCGACTCGTACGTCAGGTCGGAGAGGAGCCCGTGGAGTCCGTGCCCGCACTCGTGGGCGAGGGTGAGGGCGTCGTCGAAGGTGATAAGGGAGACGCCTTCGGCAGTAGGAGCCGGGAAGTTGAAGTTGGTGGTGACGATGGGGTGTTTCTCCCCGCCCAGGCGCTTTTGCTTCTGCAGGCTGTTCATCCACGCTCCGCCCTGCTTGCTCGGTCGCGCGAAGAAGTCCATGTACAGCACGCCCAGGTGGCTCCCGTCGGCCTCCTTCACCTCGAAGGCCTGCTGGTCGGGGTGCCAGCGAGGGAGGTCCTTCCGCTCGTGGAAGGTCAGCCCGTGCAGCTTGTTGGCCACCAGGAAGACGCCGTCGCGCACCGCGTTGACCTCGAAGTAGGGGAGGAGGGCCTGCTGGTCGAGAGCATAGCGCTCCCGCCTCACCTTCTCGGTGTAGTGGCGCCAGTCCCACCCCTCCAGCTTGCCCGACACGCCTTCGCCGTTCATGAGCGCCTGCATGTCAGCGCGCTCCCGCTTGGCCACGGCCAGCGCCGGGCGCCAGACCTGGTCAAGGAGATCCATCACCCGCTGCGGGGTCTCCGCCATGTTGTCGGAGAGGACGTAGTGGGCGTGGGTGGGGAAGCCCAGGAGTTTGGCCCGCTCGGCGCGGAGCGCCGCCATCCTGGAGGCGACGGCCTTGTTGTCCCGCTCGTTGTCGTTGTCTCCGCGCAGGGCGTAGCCGTCGAAGATGGCGCGTCGCAGCGCGCGGTTCGGCGACGACTCCAGGAACGGGTTGATGCTGGGCCGCTGCAGCGTGAACGACCACCCGGAGTCGTGGCCGCGGCGCTTCGCCTCTGCCGCTGCCAGCTCCACCAGCCCCGCCGACAGGTCGCCCAGGTCCGCGGTGTCCGTCACATGGAGCTCGTAGGCGTTGGTCTCCTCCAGCACATTCTGGCTGTACTTCTGGGAGAGCTCGGCGATCTCCTTGTTGATCTCCCGGAGGCGCGCCTTGTCCGCATCGCCCAGGGCGGCGCCACTCCGGACGAACTGCTTGTTCGTCTCCTCGAGGAGCTTGAGCTGCTCGGGGTCGAGCCCCAGGGCGTCGCGCTGGTCCCAGACCGCCTTCACCCGCGCATAGAGCTCCGGGTTGAGGAGGATGTCGTCGCCGTGGGCCGCCTCCTCCGGAGCCAGCGTGCGCTCCACCCCCTGGAGCGTGTCGTTGGTATGAGCGCTGGTCACGGCGTAGAAGACCCGTGACCCTCGCGCGTACAGCTCCCCGGAGCGCTCCAACGCTTCGATGGTGTTCTGGAAGGTGGGTGCCTCCGCGTTGGCGACAATCGCGGCGACCTCCTCCTTGTGCGCGGCCATGGCCTCCCGGATAGCGGGGAGGTAGTGCTCGTTCTCGATCAGGTCGAAAGGCGGCACGCCGAACTCGGTGTGCCACTCGGCCAGCAGCGGGTTGTCGTGGCCCGAGATCACCGACCCCGTGGGGGCCGGGGCCTCGCCGGCGCAGGCGGCGAAGGCGAAGGCGACGAGGAACAGCGTCAGGCGCCGAAGCGGTCTCACGGGAATCTCCTCCTGGGCCACCCTCCCGGAGACGCAGGAACGGCGGCGCCATGGGCGGTGACCTGCTCGTACGCGGTGGGGAACCGGGCAGGGGGTCCCTTGTGGTGTGTAGACGCTAGGCCCGGGGCGGAGCGCGGGCAAGGCGCAGGCGCGCCGCTCAGTCGTCCGTGCCCCCGCCCTGCCCGTTCAGGACCTCGAAGATCCCCAAGGGGTCGGTGCCCAGCCGGACCGCCTCGTCCCGGAGCCGGGCCTGGGGGTCGAGCACGTACCCCGCCCGGGACAGGATCGCCTGCAGCTCCTCGAGGTCGTAGCCGTTCTGCTGAGCGTAGGTGGCCAGCGTCAACCTCCCGAGCCCAGACGTGGGGCGCTGGAAGCGCCCCTCGGACGGAGTGGGCTGGAGGCGCGCCGCCGCCTCCTCGGGCGTGAGCTTCCGGGCCACGCTCATCACGATGGCGGACACGACCTGGGGAGTCGTGCCATTCGACTCGGCGATGTCCGTCAACTGCTCCGACGTGCTCTCCACGATCAGTCCCTGCCCCCGCAGGGCCTGGAGCGCCTCGTCGCAGTCGACGGCGACGAGTCCCTGGCCTTCCATGCGCCTCTGATCCTCCATTCGCTGGCAGAAGCGGGCCAAGGTGCTCTCCTCGGCGTGGCCCCACGGAGGGGCGCCGCGCTCGGCCTCCCAGGAGGTCTTCAGGTCCTCTCCAAAATCCAGGTACTGCCGGAAGGGGAAGATCCCCGCCAGGGGTCCCACCACGAACAGGGCGGTGAGAGCCAGCGCCACGCCCAACTCCGGCGTCATGGGCCGGATCTGCTTGGAGCGGTTTTTCAGGTATCCGACGATGGGCCTCCAGTTGAGCACGATGTGCCAGATCGCCACGGTCAGGAAGAGGAGCATCACCGTGGTGTGTACCGCCGCGATGTGCTCCTTGGTCAGGCCCAGGACGGTCCACTGGGCCCAGTTCGCCACCCTGCCCTGCGGACTGACGAAGAGGAGAAGCCCGGACAGCGCAAGGACGACGAAGGAGAGGAGCACCGTGAGGGAGATGATCCGTCGCGATTTCATGGGAACCGTTGACAGAGGTGACGGAGATATACTGCCATCAGGATGCCCCGCCCGGGAAGGGTGTTAAACCGGGCGCCCGGCGGATCCGTACGATCCGCCCCCCTGGCCCGGCGGGATCCCCTGCCTGGTGTGGCCACGGTCCGGTGGCCCCACCCCCTCCGGAGGCGTTACGATGCTTGTTGGGGCGCCCCGACGACGCGCTCATCGAGATCCTCATCGACATGTCCACGCTCCAGGCCTGAGCGAAGCGTCCTATCCCCACCCGACGCTTCTCCACCCCAACCCCTCGCGCATCATGCTTCCCACCCGCACCCTCGGCACCCAGGGTCTCACCGTCTCCGCCCTCGGCCTCGGCTGCATGACCATGAGCCACGGCTACGGCGCGCCCGAGGAGCGCGACGAGGGCGAGTCCATCGCCACCGTCCACCGGGCGTTGGAGTTGGGCGTCACCCTCTTCGACACCGCCGAGATGTACGGGCCCTTCACCAACGAAGAGCTCCTGGGCCGCGCGCTCCGCGGGCGGCGCGACCAGGCGATCATCGCGACGAAGTTCGGCTTCACCTTCGAGGGCGGCAGGGTCACGGGCCTGGACAGCCGCCCGGAGCACATCCGCGAGGCGGTGGAAGGGTCGCTCCGCCGCCTCGGGACCGACCATATCGACCTCCTCTACCAGCACCGCGTTGACCGCGCCGTCCCCATCGAGGACGTGGTGGGTGTGATGTCCGACCTGGTGCGCGAGGGAAAGGTGCGCTTCCTGGGCCTCTCCGAGGCCGGCGAGAATACCCTCCGGCGGGCCCACGCCGTCCACCCCATCTCGGTGCTGCAGAGCGAGTACTCCCTCTGGGAGCGGAACCTGGAGCCGCGCATCATCCCCGTGCTGCGGGAGCTGGGGATCGGCCTGGTGCCGTTCAGCCCCCTGGGGCGCGGCTTCCTCACCGGCGCGGCGCGTCCGGCGGAGGAGCTCCCGGAGGGTGACTTCCGCCGCCAGGCGGACCCGCGCTACCTGAAGGAGAACTTCGACGTCAACATGCGGGCCGCCGCCGCCGTTCACGCGTTCGCCGGCGGGCGGGGGCTCACGCCGGCCCAGGTCGCCCTGGCGTGGCTCCTCCACAAGGGCCCGGACATCGTGCCCATCCCGGGCACCAAGCGACGCCGCTACCTGGAGGAGAACGTCGCCTCCGCCGCAGTGTCGCTGAACGCCGAGGACATGGCCTTCCTCGACGCCGCGCTCCCGCCGGAGAAGATCTCGGGGCTCCGCTACTTCCCGGCGAACATGGCCATGGTGGACCGCTGAGTCCGGACGATCTTGTTGCGGGCCCCGATGCGTCCTACCGTGCCCTGTACCACGCCCTGCGGAGGACCGATCCCATGCGCCGCTCCATGCACGCCGGGGCCTTCCTGGCCCTGGCCGCCGCCCTCTCCCTGATCCACACCCCACAGCCGGCCGCCGCCCAGGCCCGAGCCCAAGCGCCGGAGGCCCTCCCCTCCATCGCCGAGAAGACCCAAGGGATGGACAAGAAGGACGGCTTCATCCCGGTCTACTGGGATGCCAGGACCGGGAAGATGTGGCTGGAGATCGCCCGGCTCGGTGAGGAGATCCTGTACTATCCCTCCCTTCCGGCGGGGATGGGCCAGAACGACATCGGCTTGAACCGGGGGGACCTGGGGCCGGAGAGCGTCGTCACCTTCCAGCGGGTGGGGCCCCGCATCCTCATGGTGGAGCCCAACTACGGCTACCGTGCCGTCAGCGACGACCCCCTGGAGCGCAAGAGCGTGGAGGACGGCTTCCCCACCTCGGTGCTCTGGGGCTTCGAGGTGGCAGCTGAGACCGGGGAGGCAGTCCTGGTGGACGCCACGGACTTCTTCCTCCGGGACGCCCACGGCGTCATCGCCACGCTGCGCCGCTCCAACCAGGGCACCTACCGCCTGGAGACGAGCCGGAGCGCCCTCTACCTCCCCCGGACGAGGGCCTTCCCGAAGAACACCGAGGTGGAGGTGACGCTGACCTTCACCACCGACCAGGCCGGCAGCCTGGTCCGGAGCGTGACCCCCAAGGGAGAGGCCCTCACGGTGCGGCAACACCACTCCTTCGTGGAGCTTCCCACCGAGCCCTTCGAGATGCGGAAGGCCGACCCCCGGGCCGGCTTCAACGGTATCAACTTCATGGACTACGCCACCCCCCTGAGCGAGCCTCTCCAGAAGCAGTACATCGCCCGGCACCGCCTCGAGAAGAAGAACCCCGGCGCCACCATGAGCGAGCCGGTGGAGCCCATCGTCTACTACCTGGATCCCGGCACGCCCGAGCCCATCCGCTCCGCGCTGCTGGAAGGAGCCGGCTGGTGGAACGAGGCCTTCGAGGCCGCAGGGTTCATCGACGGCTTCCAGGTGAGGATGCTCCCCCCGGACGCCGACCCCATGGACGCCCGCTACAACATGATCCAGTGGGTCCACCGCTCCACACGGGGGTGGAGCTACGGCAACTCCATCGCGGATCCCCGGACCGGAGAGATCCTCAAGGGGCACGTGACCCTGGGATCCCTCCGCGTCCGCCAGGACTGGCTCCTGGGCGAGGGACTGACCTCCCCGTACCTGGAGGGGGACGAGATCCCCGAGGAGGTCCGCGAGATGGCCCTGGCCCGGATCCGCCAGCTCGGCGCCCACGAGCTGGGGCATACCATCGGCCTCTCCCACAACTACATCTCCAGCGCCCAGACCGGCGCCGAGCGCTACTCGGTGATGGACTATCCCCACCCCGTCATCGAGCTGGACGCCGACGGGAACGTGGAACTCCGGGACGCCTACCCCAGAGGCATCGGGGACTGGGACAAGTTCTGGATCCGGTACGGCTACACCGACTTCCCCCCGGGGACCGACGAGGAAGCGGCTCTGGAGGCCACCCTGGACGAGGCCCGGGCCCAGGGCCTGACCCTCATCAGCGACGAGGCGGCCCGCCCCGCCGGGAGTGCCCATCCCAACGTCCACCTCTGGGACAACGGAGCGAACGCCGCCGAGGAGCTGACGCGCATGATGGAGGTGCGGCGGGTGGCCCTGGACCGGTTCGGGGAAACCGCCATCAAGACGGGGATGCCCATGGCCACGCTGGAGGAGGTCCTGGTCCCCCTGTACCTGCACCACCGCTACCAGGCGGAGGCCACCACGAAGGTGGTGGCGGGGCTCTACTACACCTACGCCCTGCGCGGCGACGGACAGGAGCCCCTCCGGTTCGTCCCGGCCGGCGAGCAATGGGCGGCCCTGGACGCCCTCCGGCGGACGCTGGACCCCGGAGAGCTGACCATCCCCCGCTCCGTCCTGGAGCTGATCCCACCCCGTCCCTTCCGCTACCCGGCCCACCAGGAGCTCTTCCAGCGGAACACGGGTCTGGTCTTCGACGCCATCGCACCGGCCACGGCCGCCGCCGACATGACCCTCTCGTTTCTGCTGCACCCGGAGCGGGCCGCCCGGATGGTGCAGCAGAAGGCCCTCCAGCCCGACCTCCCGGGACTCGACGACGTCCTGAACCACCTGGTGGAAGGCGTCTTCGGGATGCGGTACCGGGACGGCTACCAGTCGGAGGTGAACCGCGCGGTCCAGTGGGTCCTGGTGGACCGCATCATGATGCTGGCCGGGGAAGCCCCCATGGCCCAGGTCCGGGCCGAGGCCGCCCGGTCCCTGGAGTTCCTGGACCAGCGCATCGAGGAGGGAGCCGGGAGCACCGACGAGGCCATGGCGGCTCACTACGCCCTGCTCCGCAAGGACATCCGGCGGTTCCTGGATCGGCCCCACGAGCCCCTGGCTGCGCCGTCGGCCCCGGGGACCCCGCCGGGGAGCCCCATTGGCGACCCGGGGATGGACTGGCTGGACCGATGGTGGTTCCAGGGGCCCAGCGGGGGGGCGTGGATGAGGGCCGGGGAGAGTTGGGAGTAGGGCGGGCCTACGTCCCCGGCCCTCCCGTCCTGTCCATCGTCTTCGAGGGACGGATGCCCGTCTGATGTCGAGGTTATTTACACAGAAGACCTGACACCCCCCGATCCTCCCGAAGACCCACTGTGGTTTCCGCCGGCTCTGCGAAGCTCACCCGCCGGATCCACCGCGGTTGGCGGGGCCGGGCTGGGCTACCCCTACCGGGCCCTGGCGAACAGCACGCCCTCGAGTCGTGCGTGGTACGAGTACGCCCCGGACCAACGACTGTACCACTTGCCCTCAATGTTCTTGCTCCAGTAGTAGCCGTCCACATGTCCGTTGTCGTCGGCGGTGTAGACCATGTCTCCCATACCGATGCCGTCGCTCCCGCTCACGCCGTCGCTCGTCGTGTCGCGGGTGTCGTCGTCGTGACCGCTGGAGGACGAGTCCACCACCTTGATCTTGCGGTGGCCCTTGTGCCCGATGTTCAGAATCGTGTGGGCGTCCCACGCGATCATCACGTGCCCCGTGGACGCGTCGAGCCCCCGATCCTTCCGCTGATCCCGCCAGCCGTCGGCGTACCGGGCGACGATGATGTCCCCGGGCCTGAGGTTCTCCAGCGTTCGGAAGACGTACCAGTCGGGATTGTCCGGCGCGTGGATGCGCAAGGAATCGAAGTAGTCGTAGAAACCCCAGGCGCGTGGGCGTCGGGCATCGGCACCTTCCCAGTGGCCATCACGGAAGACGCCCTTGTGGTATTGCTGGGCACCGGCAAGGAGTCTGTCGTAGTGGACGGGCAGCGTGTCCTTCAGGACGAACTCGCCCACGAAGCCCGAGCAGTCGTACTTGTAGATTCCCTTCGACTCGTCCAGAACCTTGCCGCTGTCGTGGACGTACGCCGTCTGCTTCATGTTGTCGAGAATGGACTGTACCCTGCCCTTGATCCGGCGGATGTTGGGGCCGTCCTCCGACCCCATCAACAGGGGCGGCAGGGTGTCGAAGATCCGGCCGATGTCGCTGGGGGTGGGAGGATCGCGCTCGATGACCTCCATATCCCCGAGGTCGTAGTCCTCGAGCCCGTCGTCCGGGCCGGTGGCGTCACCACACCCCGCGAGCCAGGCGCCGCCCAGGGTTGCGAGAAGGACAAAGGAGGGGAGGGAAGGACCGACACGGACAAACCGGTGGAACACGGGCTGCATCGGGCACTCTTGCTCGGCTGGGAGGTCGAAGGACAGGAAGGGCGGATGCCCAGGTCAATATAGTGGGCATCTGCCCGCCACAGGCGGGACAGAGGAGCGGCAGGACCTCGTAGATACGCTCCAGGAGGACGGCCCCGGACCCACCTGCGGTGGGTGCCCGCGGGCCTGGCTGGCGCGGCGGGGAGGCTCGCCCGGGGTGACGGGAGTCTTGAGTATTGGCCCCACCGGGGGTGCTGATTCGGGGCGCCCGATGGCGACGACGGCCGTGCGCAGCGCAGCGACCCACCTGCGGTGGGTGCCCCGGCGCGAGCACACCGTGGTAGCGGTAGCGGTGGACGCGAGGAGGGGGGACAAACCGAGCGAGCCGCTCAAGGAGCTGCAGGGGGGACAAGACGATCTCGGTGCGGCCGTCCGGTGTTGGTCTGGCGAACCGATAGAGGAGTCGAGCCTGGGGTGAGGAGAGGGAGGGCGCTTCCCCCAGCGCGTGGAGCCGTTCGAGGGCGAAGGGAGGCCGGGTACAGTACCGCAGGAGCCGCTCGAGGCCGTCGCGGTCCTCCGAGTCGAGGAGCGGGAGGATGTGCGGGTGGTTGAGCCCTGCGGTGATCTCGATTTCGCGCAGGAACCGCCTCGTCCCCACCGCCGCCACCAAATCCGGGCGAAACACCTTGAGCGCGACCCTACGGCCGTGCTTGGCTTCCACGGCAAGGTAGGCGGTGGCCATCCCTCCGCGGCCCAGCTCCGCCTCGATGTGGTATCGCCCTGCGAGCACGGTTCTTACGGCCGACTCGGCCTCGGTCGTCCGCGTTCTCCTGGAAGGCGCCTTCTGCGGCAAGTGTCCCAATTTCGGATGCGGGCCGGGCGGGTCCATGTCTTGGGATACGGCGGCGCGCGGCGTATCCTTCTGGCAGGACCCTGGGAGGGGTGGCAGAGCGGTTCAGCCGAGCGGCCGTGACGGCGGTCGGAGATCATGATGCCGGTCCGCGAGACGGCCGAGGATGCGCGCCAGCGCACCGCAGGCCCATGCACCGGTCGCGGCCGATGGTGGTAGCAGGACCCTGGGAGGGGTGGCAGAGCGGTTCAATGCACCGGTCTTGAAAACCGGCGGGCGAAAGCCCACGTGGGTTCGAATCCCACCCCCTCCGTTCGTTCGTTCCTTCTGGTTGTGAGGCCTCGCTTGTTCCCGACGGCCCTCGCGTTCGAACCCGCGCGCGCGACGGAGGAGCGTGTGCGGTGGGTTCGAGAAGAGTAAGGATGACCGAGGCGGTCGGCGGTATGTCAGGGCGGGCGGCGACAGATGGCGTCGAGGATGAGTAGGTCGGTGGCGATGAGCTTGCGGAGCCCGGCCTCATAGGAGTTAGCGAATATCAGGTCGGTGCGCACGGCCAGGACGGACTTGCTATTCGTCTTGGCTGTTGCCGACGCGCGGCGGACATGCTACACCATGTGGGCCGCACCCGGATGCGCAATCCGGCGTGGAGAGGGAGCCGGCGGACGATCGAGCGCCCCGGAGGCCCCGGCATGGATCGCACGATATCACGATATAGGGACGGGGAGGGATCTGATGGAGATCGTCATCACGCCTGACTATGGGTCGATGAGCAGAACGTCGGCCGCGATTATCGCGAATGAAATCAGGCGGAAGCACGATCTCGTGCTCGGGCTGGCGACGGGAGACACCCCGGTCGGCACGTACAGGGAGTTAGCCAGGCTGCATAGGGAGGAGGGGCTCGATTTCTCGAAGATCACGACCTTCAACCTCGACGAGTATCTGGGACTCGCCCCGGTCCATAAGAACAGCTACAACCAGTTCATGTGGGAGAACCTCTTCAAGCACGTCAACATGAGCCCGCACCGGGCGTTCGTCCCGCAGGGGAACACCGCCGATCCCGAGGTCTTGAGCGAGTGGTACGAGCAGCAGATACGGAAAGCGGGCGGGATCGACCTGCAGGTACTCGGCATCGGGCGCGACGGGCACATCGGGTTCAACGAGCCCGGCTCCTCCTTCGCGAGCCGGACGAGGGTGAAGGGGCTCTACGAGCAGACGATCAAAGACAACGCCCGCTTTTTCGCTAGTGAGGCGGACGTGCCGCGCTTCGCGATCACCATGGGGGTCGGCACCATCCTGGAAGCCAGGAAGATCCTCCTCATCGCGAGCGGCGCGGGCAAGGCGGAGGTGTGTCACGAGTTCATCGAGGGGCCCGTCACGAGTCAGGTGACGGCGTCCGCGCTCCAGCTGCACAGCTTCGCGATCGTGGTGCTCGACGAGGAGGCAGCCGCCAAGTTGAAGCGGAAGGAGTACTACAACTGGATTCGCGACAACAAGCATGTCGTGCAGAAGCAGATAGGCCGCTGAGCGCGGCCTGCGGCCACCCCTCCGAGAAGGGCGGAGCACGAGGACCGGACTGAGATGAACGAAGACCTGAAGGCGCTGGTCGGGGACCTTCTCGAACGATCGGCGTTTCTTGCCTCCCTGCGCGCTCTCAAGGGTGCCTGCGGAAGGAGCCGCCTGTACGGGAACGGCGTGCGGCCCCTGACAGCGGGGGAGATCGAGTTGCTGAGGGCGCACGGCAACCGATCCCCCGATTGGAGTCGGATCCTTGCCGCCGAGGGGTTCTCCCCGGAGTTCATCGCCGGCAGCGTCTTTCACGGTGATTGCGTCCTGGGCGCGTTCGGGGGCGAGGAGATTTTCGTGGAAGAAGGCGTCGCGCTGCCGTGCGGGATCTACAACAGCATGATCGTGAGCTCGGAGATTGGAGACGGTTGCTTCGTCTCCGATGTCGCCCTCCTCGCGAACTGCGTGCTCAGGGAGCGATGCGTCGTGCTCGACACGGGGGCCCTGATCGCGTCCAGTGACTGCGCCTTCGGTAACGGCCGGGAGATCGCGATCGGCGTCGAGACCGGAGGGAGGGAGGTCCTCTCGTACGCAGAGATCACGATCCCCATGGCGGTAGCCGTGGCCACGAGGAGGGGAGATAAGGGATTCCTCCAGGCCTACGGCCGGTTCGTGGAGGAATACGTCGAGTCATGCAGGGCCTCGTTCGGCGTCGTTGAGCGGGGCGGTGTCGTGCGCCATGTCGCCAGGGTGGAGAACACCTATGTCGGTGAGGGCGCCTTGGTGGACGGCGCGGCGCTCGTGCGCAACTGCACGCTCCTGAGCACTCCCGACGAGCAGACTTCGATTAGCCACGGCGCCTACGCGCGCAATTCCTGCCTTCAGTATGGATGCGAGGCTACGTCGATGGCGATCGTCGACGACTCGGTGCTTACCGAGCACTCCCATATCGAACGACACGGCAAGGTGACACAGAGCATCATCGGGCCCAACACCGGCGTCGCCGAGGGGGAGGTGACGGCCTCCCTGATCGGGCCCTTCGTCGGGTTCCACCACCAGGCGATGCTGATCGCGGCTGTCTGGCCCGAGGGCAAGGGGAACGTGGCGTACGGCGCCAACGTCGGGTCGAACCACACGTCAAAGGCGCCCGACCAGGAGATCTGGTGCGGCGAGGGGTTCTTCTTCGGCCTCGGGACCAACGTCAAGTTCCCGTCGGATTTCACGAGGTCCCCGTACGGTTTGATTGCAGCCGCGGTCGACACTCTTCCCCAGAAGGTCGAATTCCCCTTCTGCCTCATCAACAGGCCGATCCGGTCGTTCGACGGCATCCCACCCGCCTACAACGAGATCTTCCCCGGCTGGGTCCTCTCGGAGAATCTCTACGCCGTGCTTCGCAACGAGGGAAAGTACAAGAAACGGAACAAGGCCAGGCGCACCCGGTTCGTTTTCGACGTCTTCCGCAGAGATACCGTCGAGATGATGCTCGATGCGCGGGACCGGCTGAAGCGCGTCGGAGGCGGCAAGGAGTTCTATACGGATAGAGATGTCTCCGGTCTGGGCAAGAACGTCATGACGGAGGAGAGCAGGATCACGGGGATCGAGGTGTACGAATTCTTCGCAGAGTACTTCGCCCTCGAAGGGCTCGCCGCGCGAGTGAGGGGGTTGGTCGCGGACGGCGAGCGAGCGCGTGTCGCCTCCGTCTACGACGACGACACGGCGGACGCCGACTGGGAGTACCGGCGCGGTCTGATCAGATCGGAAGGGTACGGGGAGCGCACGGTCGCGGAGAACCTTGCCCGCCTGGCGGCCATGCATCAGCGGATAGCCCGCGCTACGCAGCGGGCGAAGGAGCGCGACGACATCCGCGGCAGACAGATTATCGGGGATTACGCAGAAGCCAACACCCAGGCAACCGGCGACGGATTCGTCAAGGAGATCTGGGAGCGGGCGCGCGCTGTCGAGGCGGGAATCGACGCCCTCGTCCGCGAGATCACCGGCCCGTGATCCGCTCGGACTCGGGGGTATATCTCACGAGTGTGCCCCGTGCACCGACGGCGAGTACGTCGTTGAGACCCGATCCGTACACGCCGTTGAGCGTCAGCGACGTTGGGCTCTGAAGCCTGATCCGGTGCCGGAGGCGGATAGGGCGCTCAACCACCCCGTGACGCACGAGAGCACGGTAGGAGCCGTGTGAGGGAGCAACGCCGTCGTAAAGTCGAGCGCCTTTCTATGAGACGGGCTCCCGCCAGCGAGCCGTGTCACTCTCTCGCAGCCCCCTACAGCTTCACGTCCAGCGCCATCGCGACCATGACGAGAGGCGCCTTCTCCTCGTTGCTCACGGGGTCGCGGTGGAACAAGGTGGTACCCGAAGCCTCGGCGACGTCGGTACCGATCACGAGCATGGCCCGCCTGAAGTTGGCCGACTGGTCGGAGGTCGCGTTCGTCGCGAGAACGCTCGCGACGTCTCTGAGACCTTGAAGGACGTCACGCTTGTCCTTGTTGTAGTCGTCGAAGATGGTGCTGAAGCCGACGGCCAACGGATAGGGCGTTCAACCGCCCTGTGGAACTGGAAAGCAAGGTGGGCTGCGGGTCCCACGAGGAGCAGGACGGAGGGAGTCG
>Ga0315541_1001845_pt1 | contig 18715 bp, 14 predicted proteins | sample SalMarSW160190MG_FD_203095 | JGI IMG/M metagenome (GOLD analysis project Ga0315541, IMG submission 203095) | Salt marsh sediment microbial communities from the Plum Island Ecosystem LTER, Massachusetts, United States - Salt Marsh Sediment SW1601-190 ...
GCGGTGAATGCCCAGGGGATATATTCCCTCAGAGACGCCAGTGATCTGTTGGGTGCCATATCCATTGCAGGGAGCGTTACACCCCTGGCAAAAGAGGAGAACACGCTTATTGTGCGGGGATATAAAGAAAACCCCGATAGTCCGCTTGTTATGATGTCTGATGTTAAAGCACTGCTGCGGAAGGCGGATCTGAGGCAAAATATAGACTTGGAGGACGGGGATCTTGTATATGTGCCCAGGATGCTGGTGGGAGACTTAAACGACTGGATCACCAATACCAAACCAATGCTTGATTTTCTCCTTTATCCCCAGGAATTGACGGAAGATTATTTTACCAGAGACTATCTTCACTTGAATAGAAGATGATGGAGACAAGAGGATAGCTTGGCGCAATATGATATAAATCTCAGAGAATATTGGCGGATCCTCAAAAAAAGGAAGGCGATAGTTATAATTACCGCCATCCTCTTGGGGATATTCAGCACGGTCTTTGCCGTATTTCAAGCCCCGGCTCCCCTGTATACCTCTGTGTGCAGTATCAAGTTTGAAAAGGAAACAACCCTTGAAGGCCTTTACGCGAGGACCTTTTCCTGGTCCTCGGGAGATGATATTGAGACCCAGATCTCCATTATGAAGAGTTTCTCCGTCCTGCTTGAGGTGGCTAAGAGGGCGGGCCTTATCCCCCATGAAGCAACCGCAGATGACCCCGCCGTCATCAATGCTGTTGATCGGCTTAAATCAAAGGTGACGGTTGAAAGGGAAAACTACACAAACATTCTGAACATCATGGTTACCGATAGGGATCCTGCTTTTGCACAGAAACTGGCTAACGAACTGGCCTCATCCTATAAAGACTTGCATGCCGAGCAGCAGGGTAAACGAACCACGGACGCCATCAAGTATATAGAGGAGCAATTAAAGACCGTACGCGAGAAACTCAGGGAATCTGAGGAAGCGTTCAATAGATTCGGCCAGGAGAACCAGCTTATTTCTGTTGATATGCAAAGCGAGAATCTTCTGGTAAGGGATGAAGAGATAAGGGGTGAGATCCGTGAACTGAACGAAGATGAAAGTGATTTCAGGGCCCTTTCCGTCAGAATAGAGGCCTTTCTTCAGGACACATCTTTTTCCTCGGACGCCAGCTTCTATTCATCGAAGGCATCCCCCCAGTATCAGGCCTCGAATAATAATCTTGTTGAACTCTTATTAGAAAGGGACTCCCTGCTGGAAAACTATACTTACCAGCATCCCGAGGTTATGGGGATCAGTCAAAAAATAACCGAAACCGCCAGAAAGATGTTGATGCTGCTTAGACAGCAGATTGCCGACACACAAAAAAGGAGAAGCGACCTGGGGGAAGAGCTGCGTGAAGTGAACAGGAAGACCACTTTGTTGATGGAGAAAAAGCTGGAGTTCGATCGTCTTAAGAGAGAGGTCGAGTCCTTCAGGGATATGACAGCCCTTCTTGAACAAAAATACCAGGAAGCCCTTATCGCAAAGGCAGAAAAGCCTGAGGAGATTGTTATCGTAAGGCCGGCATTGAAGTCCACCACGCCGATCAATCCTCCCAAGACCGCTGCAACCGGGGTGATGGGCACCATGATAGGGATTGTGCTGGGCCTGATCTTCGCCTTTATCGTCGAGACCTTTGATACTTCTCTGGGGGCTATCGAGGATGTGGAAAGCACCCTGGGAGCCAAGGTCCTGGGTGTTATACCGCATGCGGAAGCCAAAGACATATTAATGAGAATTAAGGGGAAAATTGAAAAGGGTGATGAGCCTTCGCATTTGAAAAGGGTTATCAGCCTGGTCTCGCACTTCGCTCCCAAAACCATGATCGCGGAGAGCTTCAGGGGCCTGAGGACCAATATCCAATTCAGAGACAGTAGTGAAAAAACCAAGACAATAGCAGTGACCAGTTCTTCCCCACAAGAGGGTAAGACATTGGTCTCGGTCAATCTGGCCGTAAGCCTTGCTCAGGCAGGGCTTAAGACACTCTTGGTGGGGGCAGACCTCAGAAAACCGATGCTGGGAACGGTCTTCGGGGTGGAGGAAGCCCCGGGTCTGACGGATATCATATTTGGGAATTACCCCTGGAAGGATACGGTAAAGACTATCACGGATATCATAATGGGAAGAATGACCATGGATGATATCATGGTTACACCCGGGATGGACAACCTCAACATAATTACCAGCGGGGTCATACCTCCCAACCCGTCAGAACTGATTGAATCCGGGCGTTTGACAGCCTTTATCGAAGAAGCAAAAAAAGAGTATGACATTATAGTCTTTGACTCTTCACCTGTCCTTTCAACCGCCGAGGCCCCCATCCTGGGGAAAAAAACGGACGGTGTTCTTATCGTATACCGTCTGGGTTTTGTATCCAGAGGGCTGTTGAAGAGGACATCGACTCAGTTGCAGCAAGTCAATTGCAATATAATCGGTGTGGTCTTGAACGGCATGAAGCCCGATATCAGTCCTGATTTTGCTGACTATAAAAAATATAAGTATTACTCCTCCTATTACGGTGAGGAGGAGGGAAAGGAAAGGCATGAGGTCAGCAAAGGCCTGTTTTCCCTTTTCCGAAGAAAAGGGAAGAAAGGCGAATCATCCGTAGGCACATCTATATCCTCCGGTATGAAGGAGAAAGGCAAAGACAAGAACAAGAGAAAGAAAGGGCTTTTTCTTAGATGGTTCCTCATTATCCTGGCGTTGTTACTCCTTTCCACGGGGATCTTCATTCAAAGGGGACGGGTCGGCCTCCCGGAGCAAGACAAAGAGGCATTAAACGACGTGGTTAAAGGAGATGCTCAAGTCGAGAGTAGTGTGCCTGAGGTGCCTCCGGCTGAATCCTTAGAGGTGCCCCCGCCGCCCCAGCTCTCTCCATCGGCGGAGGATAAATCAGTGGAAGAAGAACCTGTCTACTCTCCCGGTGCGTTCCCCTTTTCCGTCTATTTCGGTTCTTTCCAAACCAAAGAAAAAGCGGAAGAAGCAATCGCCCAGTATAGCAGGAAAGGGCTTTCCCCTTTTTGGGTCAGGGTCGAACTCGGAGATAAAGGGACCTGGTATAGAGTGTACTCCGGTTATTTTAATGATGTTGAACAGGCGCAAAGATATATCAACCAGAATGACCTCACAGAAGCGGGGGTAAAAAATACAGCCTATGCCGATCTCATCGGCGGGTACAATAATGGGGATGACCTCCGACACATGAGACAGAAGATCGAGGCCCTGGGTTATTCAACTTACACACTAAAAGATCAAGATAATACATACTTCCTGTTTGTTGGCGCATTTCTTACGGAAGAAGGGGCAGGGGAACAATTGGAGGAACTCCGCTCCGACGGTATTCTCAGTCGGATAGTTAGACGATAATGAGCTATGTCCGGCCCTTCTCTTTAGGTGCACACATTAGGGGGATAAAGTATTTGAACAACTCCGGTCAAAGCACACCTCAACTGATTATCCCTGTGGTAATTATCCTCTTGATTCTTATCTCCATCGGCATGTTTATCCCTCGCCTTTCGACCACCTCGGCCCTCGCCATGGTCATGGGCCTTGCAATCTTTTCCGCAAGTTTTGCCAGTACAAAGATCGCCCTTTATATACTTATATTCTCTATGCTTTTAAGCCCCGAGTTCATTGTGGGAGAGACCAGTGGGGCTGCTCTGGAACGCGGGGTTACCATCAGACTGGATGATTTGATCCTGCTCATAATCGGTTTCAGCTGGCTTGCCAAGATGGCTATCGATAAGGAACTGGGGCTGTTCTTAAGGACACCCCTGAATAAACCGATCGCATATTATCTGATTATTTGTCTTATCTCCACTCTATTCGGGGCCTTATTCGGGAGAGTTGATTTAAAGACAGGTTTCTTTTTCGTTCTGAAGTATTTTGAGTACGTTATAATCTATTTCATGGCAGTCAATTATCTGGAAAGCAAAAGCCAGGCAAGAAATTACATGTGGGCCATGCTGATTACCTTCGCAATCGTCTCTATTATAGGGATATCCCAGATCCCTTTAGGGGGCAGGGTTACCGCCCCTTTTGAAGGGGCATCCGGAGAGCCGAATACCCTTGGCGGATACCTGGTCTTTATGATATGCATAACTACCGGTCTGTTCCTTACCAGTCCTTCTCCTGGAAGACGTTTGGCTTACGGCTCTCTAATAATCCTTGCCGCTATTCCTTTTTTCTACACCCAATCCAGGACCTCATACCTGGCCGCTGTTCCCGCCTTGTTCACCTTTTTGTACCTATCAAAAAAAAGGAAATGGGTGATGGCGGTAATGGTCCTGCTGGTTATTTCTCTCCCTTTTCTGACACCCAGGGTGGCCAAAGAGAGGATAACCTATACCTTTACCCAGGGATTGCATCGCAGTGACGTGGTGGAAATAGCAGGTGTAAAGCTGGACACATCCACATCCGCCCGCGTAAAGACCTGGCAGGACGCCTTGCTTGACTGGTTCAGGCATCCAATACTGGGCCACGGCGTAACAGGATACCGGTTTGTGGACGCCCAGTACGTGAGGGTAATCACGGAGACCGGATTCCTCGGCCTGGTTGCATTCCTGTTTTTGATAATAACATTGTTAAGACGGGCATACAGCACATTAGCATCGGCTGAGGATCCCTTTCAGGAGGGCATAGCCATAGGATTTCTGGCAGGCTTTATAGGGCTTTTGTTTCATGCCATCGGGGCAAACACGTTCATAATCGTGCGGATAATGGAGCCTTTCTGGTTCGTTACCGCCGTTGTGGTCTCAATTTCAGGATTAAAGGAAGGCAATGCGTCTCCTGATACGGGCTGAATCTCACTTCCCTCTTATTACAAATTCCAATCTGTCTATCATGTCCAGGTCTTTTTCCAGGGGCCTGCCTTCTGTGGTCAGATAATTCCCGGTCATTACACCGCTTGCCCCGGCGTGAAATACCATGGGGTGCAGCTCCCCCAGGTTATACTCCCTGCCCCCACAAATAATAATCTCTTTAGCGGGAAGAAAGTATCTGAAAAAAGCGATAATCTTCAGACAACGGAGGGGCGTGAGATTATTCAGGGATTCAAAAGGGGTACCCTTCATGGGTATCAGAAAATTGATGGGGATAGAATCAACATCCAGATCTCTTAATGCCATGGCCAGTTCCAATATATGTTTGTTGGTTTCCCCCATGCCGAATATGCCACCTGAGCATATTTGGAGCCCCAGCTCTTTGGCCAGCAGGATAGTATTTACCCTTTCCTCGTACCCATGGGTCGTACAGATTTGATAGAAATAGCTTTTGCCTGCCTCCAGGTTGTGGTGGTACCTGGTAACCCCGGCGCCTATGAGCAACCGGAGGTCATGTCTCTGAAGAATCCCCAGTGATGCGCATTTGCCGATCTTGCTTGGATCAATTTCAGCCATTGCCTCCGCAACCGACTTTACCTCCCGGCCGGGAAGGCCTTTGCCCGTCGTTACAATGGAGTATCTGTTTATGGGGGTCTCACAGGCATATAAACCAACTCCTTTAAGACCCTGTTTATCCATGAGGGGGTACACGGGGGCGTCTGTCCGGGAGAACGCGGACTGCGAGCAAAATTTGCAGTCCTCTGAACATCTGCCTGATTTGCCGTTACAGATGGTGCACAGGTGAACCCCCCGTCCGAAATAAGAATCCCTTATCATGTCTGCACCGGGGAACAGGTTGAAAACTTCATGGTCAGGAGTGGATAGGATATCCAAATAGACATTATTATCAGGATACTTCCGGTCTATAATATCTTCCGCGATGGCAAGAAGATCCCTTTTATTCATGGTCCCAAATCCTATATCGAAATAGTAATTAAATCCGAAATTCGAATATCGAAATTCGAAACAAATACGAAATTCGAATGTTCTAATGTTCAAAACAAAATCAAAAACTTAAAAGACCCTAAACCTCATTTTGGTCATTTGAATTTTTGTCATTCGATATTGTTTCGAAACCGGGAACCCGCTTGCGGGACTGAGCCGAGCATAGCGAGCGAAGAATTTCGTGCTTCGGATTTCGAATTTCAGTCTCAGCTGTTCCCAAATTCCACAAAATTCTCCTTAAAACACCTTGCCAGGGTTTCCGGATCAATCACGGGCAGAAACTCTATCTCGGCAAGGACCTTTATTCCGCCATACTCCTCGATGGCCTTCCGGTTTACGGGATTCCTGGGCCCGTTCATCACCACACCCGTAACATCCAGGCCCTCCCGCCGCAATCGCTCCAGGCTAAGCAGTGTATGGTTGATAGTGCCCAGGGAACTGGATGAAACCAGCAATACCGGCGTGTCTAGTTTCTTAATCAGGTCCGTCATAAAAAGTCTTTCATTCAAAGGGACCATGATCCCCCCTGAGCCTTCAATGATAAGGCTTTTGGATCCTTCCGTCTCAGGGGCCGTGAATGATCCCAGCTCAATCCTCACCCCGTCATGGGCCGCTGACGCGTGAGGGGAAAGGGGAAGCCTCAGTCTGTAGGTCTCGGCATGGAAATGCTCGGCCGGTAACCCTGTCTTGTCACGGACCCATTCGGTATCGGTAATTCCCTCGAGACCGCTCTGAATGGGTTTCCAGTACATACCGCGAAGGCCGGCCAGGAGTATGGCGGATATCACGGTTTTGCCGATCCCCGTATCCGTGCCTGTTACAAATATGCGGGATGGAATCTCGATCTGCCTATTTTCCATGTTTGCCCCTTTCCCGCCACTTCTTAAAGAGGGCCACCAGTTGTTCCAGATGCTGGCTGGTGTGTAACGCAGACAGGGACAAACGGATCCTGGACTGACCGCTGGCTACGGTAGGATATCGGAAGGTCGTGGCAAATATACCGTTGTCTTCCAGCCATTTGGAGAGATCCAAAGTCTCATTTTCATCCCCGATGATTACGGGTATTATCTGGGTGGTGGATTTTCCCGTATCATAACCTATTTCATTAAGGGCCGATCGGAACATGTCCGCCTTGCGCAGCAGGTCTCGGCGTTCCTTATCCATGGTGGGTATCAACTCCAGGGCCGCGTCTATGGAACCTATTACCGCGGGCGGAAGGGCTGTCGAATAGATTAGCCCATAGCAGAAGTTTATTAGATAGTCTTTGGTATCTTTGGAACAGGCGACATAGGCGCCGAAGGAACCGCAGGCCTTGCCCATAGTGCCCATAACCAGATCCACATCTTTACCGCAGGCCAGGCCCATGCCCCTTTTCCCCAGGATACCCACCCCGTGAGCGTCATCCACGATCAGGAATGAATCATATCTTTCACTCAACTCTACAAGTGTGTCAATATCACTCCGGTCCCCGTCCATGCTGAACACGGATTCGGTGATCACCAGGATACGCGACACGCCTTTATCCCTGTTTTCCCTCAACAGCTCTTCCAGATGATTCATGTCATTATGACGAAAACGTTTTATGTGACACCGGGAGAGCAAACAACCCTGAACAATGCTGTTATGATTCAGCCAGTCCGACAGTATTAATGTGTCCCGGTCTGAAAGGGCGGGCAGAAGTGAAATATTTGCCTGGAAACCGGAGTTCAGGATCACGGAATCTTCCCTTTCCATGAGTTCCGCGATCCGTTTCTCTACCTTCTCGAAACAGTCATAATTGCCGCAAACCAGTCTTGAGGCGGTAGACCCGCTGCCGTATTTCCGCTGGTATTCCACGGCCCTCTCCCCAAGCAAGGGGTGTCTGGAAAGGCCCAGGTAGTCGTTTGACGAAAAATTCACCATCATCCTGCCGTCAGCCTCTATCTCCACGCCGGAAACGGGCCTGACCGTCTTCAATCTGCGATAGAGGTTGCGGGATAACCTGTTTTCCAGCTCAGCCTCTATGAATGTGTATCTGTTCATGGTGGTTATGGCTGCCCTTCTTCCTCAACGACTTCAATCACTGCTCCGGTGATTTGTCCCAAGTCCTTTTTATTGATGATATAAGGAGGCATTGTATAGATAACCCTTCCGAATGGTCTCAGCCACACCCCTCTGTTTATGAACCTCTCCTGAACCCTCGCCATATCCGCGGGATGTCTCAACTCCACCACGCCGATAGCCCCCAGGACCCTCACATCATGGACATGAGGAAAATTTTGGCAGGGATGCAGGTCCCTTTCAAGCTGTTTCTCTATAGCTCGCACCCTTTTTTCCCAGGGTGAGGAAATAAGCAGTCTGATGCTGGCGATTGCCACCGAACAGGCCAGGGGGTTTGCCATGAAGGTGGGACCGTGCATAAAGGAGCCGGTCTCGCCGGATGAGATCCCGTCGCTTACCTGTTGGGTTGTAAGTGTGGCGGCGAGGCTCATATAACCTCCGGTGAGGGCCTTGCCTACGCACATGATGTCGGGGGAGATATCCGCTTTCTCGCAGGCAAACATGGTGCCGGTGCGGCCGAAACCGGTAGCGATCTCATCGAGGATCAAGAGCACATCAAACTCGTGACATAATTCCCTTACGCGCCTCACATACTGGGGCGAATAGAAACGCATCCCGCCTGCCCCCTGAACTATGGGTTCCAGGATGATGGCGGCTATCTCTTGGTGGTGATCCTTTAACAGGTTTTTCATGCCCGCAATATCCTCTTCGTTCCATTCATCCTGGTACCCGCATCGGGGTGAGTCAGCGAAGTATTGTTCGGGCACCATACCGCGGAATAGATGGTGCATGCCGGTTATTGGGTCACATACGGACATGGCCCCCAACGTGTCACCGTGATAGCCGGATCTGATGGTAAGAAGCCTCTGCTTTTTGCCACGGCCCAGGGCGGACCAGTATTGAATGGCCATCTTAATGGCTATCTCCACGGATACGGAGCCTGAATCACTGAAAAAGACCTTCTGCAAAGGCGCGGGGGTTATGTCGATCAATAGGGTGGCCAACTCGACAGCCGGTCTGTGGGTCAGGCCGCCGAACATGACATGAGACATGTCAGCTACCTGGTCACGGATCGCCCTGTTCAGTTGGGGATGGTTATAACCGTGAATAGCCGCCCACCAGGATGACATACCGTCTACAACCTTGCGCCCGTCCCCCAGGGTCAGTCGAACTCCCTTCGCGGAAACGACATGATACACGGGCAAAGGGTCTTTCATGGAGGTATAGGGATGCCATATGTGCTCCCGGTCATATTTTAGCAATTCATGATCGACTGGTTCCTTCAACGCTATCCATCCCCTCTCATATATTTATACTTTTGGAAAAAGATGCTGCCATTTTTAAGATTATATTTCAAGAACAATACAGAATGATTCTTCGGTTCGTCCGCTTAATGAGTATGCCGCGTAAAGAGAGGCCCATGGGCCATATAGAGCAAGATATTTAGAATTAGCTAGGGTACTCATTAAGCGAGGGTCCAAGGGTTCCAGGATTCAAGGGTTCAAGTGTTGGCTTTTTGTTTTTGTATGTTTCCCTCGACCCCTCGAACCCTTGAATCCTTGAACCCTGTCCTCTCTTTCCTCTTTCCTCTTTCCTCTTTCCTATTTTACCTTGACATTCCCGGGGGAATTGATAGATTTTTGAAATCTACTGGGGGATAGTATAGTGGCAATACGACGGGTTCTGGCCCCGTTATCCAAGGTTCGAATCCTTGTCCCCCAGCCATGGTCCCATCGTCTAGCGGTCTAGGATACTGGCCTCTCACGCCAGAGACACGGGTTCGATTCCCGTTGGGACTATCCAATCATAGATAACCCCCTGAAATTACTCAATAAGACCAAGAACTTCTTTATCGGATTTTATGTGGTTTTGTGTTGATTTGGTCACCAAGTGACTAAAATTAAATTATGTTGAAGCGGATGAAACCTTTTTTGGCAATAAAGGCAAATTGAAAAAAGGTGCTCGTGGTTGGGGTCACATGAATAAAATCTTTTCTCTTGTTGAAAGAAATAGTAAAATAAGATCCTTCCATGTTGAAAAGGTAACTGGCAAAACCCTAAAACCCATTATTCAGAAACATATCAAAAAAGATATTCACATAGTAACCGACGATTTCAGATCTTATCATGGACTTAATAAGCATTTTGACAACCATAGCGTTATATGTCATTCTAGGGGTGAATATGTGAGGGGCCTTATTTATACCAATACAATCGAGAATTTTTTCAGCATTTTAAAGCGTGGGTTGGTTGGTGTATATCAACATTGTGGTTCTCAACACCTTAAAAGGTACATAGGAGAATTTGATTTTAGATATAATCATAGAAATGCAACCGATAAAGAAAGATATGCTTTTGCTTTAAGGGGTATTGTAGGTAAGAGGTTGTTTTATCGGACTCATTTGTAGTTTAACCAGACAGAATCAAGGGGAGGTGCGTTCTGCACGAACGTATAATAATATTATGAAAGAACAAATAAAAATAATTATTGAACCCCCTATATCTCATCCAGAGTTTTTTACTATCAAAGATGCGATGGAACAGATTCTTGATTACTTCCAACTTGTTTCGATAGGTGATCTAGATGCACAAAGTATTATATGGAAGCTCGTTTCTGTTCGCATGGAAAGCCCACTTATGGTCACCGGTGAAGCCGAGAGTTTTGATCCCAATATAAGCATTGATGAGATTGCTAAAAAACAAAAAGATAGACTAGGAAATGGGCTTAAATCTATGCTGCAAGGAGTTATTCCCGATGAGTGGAAATTTGGGGAAGCTAGTCAAATTGTAGATAGGGTTCTGAAAAGAAATACGAATGGTATTGGCAAAACGGACATTATTTTAGATTTTCAAGAAGATATTCCCCCAATTGAGATAACCCCACGACTAGCTGATCTTGCAATAAAAGAAATAAGTCAACAGCCATCTTCATTATTTGAAGAAGATTTATCTCATAAAGAATTAGGTTCTGTTGATGGATATTTAATTGCTGTTGGATCGTATTACGGAAACCCTTCCCTTCAAATAAAGGATAGACTAACGAATGAAGATATACAATGCGAGGTTCCAGAAGAGTTTATAAAAGAAATATCTGAATTGATGAACCTTAAAGATGTTTGGGATCACAAGCGAATAATTGTTAATGGATTAATTTATTATGATAAATCTGGCAAAATTAAAAAAGTTCATGAAGCCCAAGTTGAAAAAATTATCTCGAAGGAAATTTCTATAGATAAAATTAGTGATACAACTTTTACTCAGGGAATGACTCCCCGTGAATATTTAGATAAATTTCGAGAGGGTGATCTTGACTAAAAAGAAAAGAGTATATTGGGATTCATGTAGTTGGATAGGACTAATTAATGAAGAAAAGGATAAAATTATTTCTCTGCGTTATGTGTATGGGTTGGCAGAGAAAAATGAAATTGAGATATTAACCTCAACTTTTGCATTAGCAGAGGTTTTTAAACTAAAATGTGAAAACTCAACAAATCAACTATCTGAAGAGAAAGATCAAATCCTTGAAGATCTTTTTGACCAAGCATTTGTCATACCTGTGGCTGTTACACGAGATATAGGAATTTATGCTAGAAGGCTTCTCCGTAGAATAGAAGGATTAAAAAAACCTCAAGATGCAATTCATCTTGCTTCTGCGGCTTTCTATAATGTTGATGAGCTCCATTCGTTTGATGAAGACCATTTAATTCCATTGGATAACCAAATAGAGCGAAGAGACTACCAGAAATTGAAGATATGTTTTCCACCATCTCCCCCAGTAGAGCCACAACAAAAATTATTTAGGGAATCCACAAACGATGATTAATAAGAAAGAGAAGAAACAGAATAAAATAGAATTCAAGGTTTCGAAAACCTTTGAGAAGGCTGTTAATAAAAATCTCAATAAGCCAAAGCCTAAAAAAAATTCTAATTCTGAGAAATAAGATTATCCCATAAAATTATAGTGAGCGAAATGTAAAGCTTGACAAATTTAATGTATAAGTGTATATTATTTTTAAAAAAATCCTACCTGTATCTGCAACCGTTCACAGCCTGAGGAGGAGGTGACTGAAATGGTTACAGCGAAAGAAGTAGCAGAATATTTTCTTTGGAAAGCCGAAGAAAACAATCAAGAATTGTTATCAAATATGAAACTACAAAAACTTGTGTATTATGCACAAGGGCTTTATCTTGCAATTTATGATTCCCCTTTATTTTTAGAAAAAATTAAAGCATGGACTTATGGTCCCGTAGTTGAAGAATTGTATCATGACTATAAACAATATGGGGCAGGAGGAATCCCTGCTAATCCAGATTTTAATCCTTTATCAATAGATGGTGACACAAGAGAATTTTTAGATGATATATTTGATGCGTTTGGGCAATTTTCCGCTATTCGCCTTATGGAAATAGCACATTCTGATGAGTGTTGGGAAAGAGCGGGAATCGGTAATGAAATTACTTTTGATTCAATGAAAGAATGTTTAAAAAAATATTTAAAAGATGGCTAAAGGAAAAGAGTTTAAACGCCCTACGAGTAAAAAAAGTAAACGCTTTAAAGTTGATGATTTAGAACCATCCCCAAATTACGATCTCTACAAACCAATCTTTTCTTTCAGGTATATGAAGTATCAAGGTCCTTGTTGTATATCTACACGTCGAAAAGATAAAAAATCTCTTATTATAGATACTTTATTAAGGCTTAGCCAGCTAACATGGAGACAAATAATTAATCTTCCGAGAGAACAAGGCTTTGAAAAAATGCCAATTTATAGATTTAATGTTCCCCTTCCAAGTGTATTCACCCCAGAGGTTCCAATCCTTGTGGCTAGATATGATAAAAGTGGTCGACTAGCCGGGTTCAGGAATAAAGATATTTATCATGTTGTGCTTGCTGGAAGAAATCTATATTCTCATTAAGACACTACCTAGAGGCATATTTCTTATCGGGGTTTCCTGATATTATTTGGAAGATAGGCTCCACGAGTTCTGGTGGAGAATACCCACCTGTTGGATGACCGTTTAAGTGGACATAATAATTGCCTGATTTGGTGAATTCGTGATCAAAAAAGTCACTTTTTGGTCACGTTGGTCTGTAAGTATCTGAAATCATTAAAGCGTTGTGACACCGTTGGGACTACCAGAATATTCACAAAGGGTGATCAGAAATGATGATCCTTATTTTTATTGCGGTCCGGGATATCCCGCTTAGTCAAGCGGGAAGACACGGGTTCGATTCCCGTTGGGACTACCAATAAAATCAATAGCTTAGGGCACATCACCACTTTCCGATGTAACTGCTTTATGGACTCCGGCCTTGCTCATTCCCATCCGGTCTTGGTTCCATAGGGCAGTACTAGGCCCGTTGCCTCAATTTCGTAGATCTTACCTTTTTTGATTTTAAAGAAATGAATAGCTGGCATATTAAATGTCCCCTGAAACGCCGGCACGCTCTTCACTCCACGGACCCCTTTGAGCTTCATGGTTTTAAGCTTGCTGTCGTGATAGAAATTGGAAAACCCCACGGCCAGACCTTTTTGTTCATCGATTACCAGTAGCCTGCGGTTTCTGATTTCGGATATGTAGGCCCATACTCCTGCAGTGATCTGCCCTTCACATGTGTTGGGTACAGCCGAAAGGGCTTTAGCCAGCTTTGCCATTTCCGGATCCATTTCATCCGGTGGAGCAAAATCCCTCTCCGCTTCCACTGATTCAGGGGTCTCTTTTTTTCCGCCGACTGAAGTTCCTCCATTTTCCCGACGCTCACATTCCAGGGCAAAGGGGGCCAGGGTGCCGTCTTCACCTGTTAGAGCGTCATAGTAGGAAAGCCCGATATCGAGCATCTGTTCCCGGGGAATCCTGTCTTCCGGCGCAAGATCCTCGACAAGCCCTGGGCGCGGCTTCTTAAGGTTCTGCATGGCATGGAGCTGATCCTGTCGAACCACGTGATGCTCAGCCTCGGAGATTTTTCCCCTCCGCAAGGCCAGACGAATTCCGAGCAGGATGTCTTCATTGTTGTTCTCCTTCATCATTACAAGACAGGCCACCTGCTGCATCACAGGATCTGCGGCATATATCTGAAATTCCGAAGGACCGCCGGAAGCGGTAACCCATAGACCATATCCAATCGGGATATTCGCCGTGTTTTGGGTGAACTTGACATACCTGTCAAAGGGCACTGCCGGCGGATCATGGGCAACCAGGGCGGCCAGGTAGTCTTTCATGAGATCTACCAGGCACTGCCGGTCGCAATGGGCTGCCTGCAGAAATGAAGGAGCACTTAACAAGGCTATGAATAACAATACAATACTCATTTTTTTCATTTTCATTCCAATTTCCTCCTATCAGTATGTTTGAATATTGATGTGATAAGCTGAACGCTCCATTCATGAATAAGCAATCATCCCCTGCTCATAGGTACTCCGCCCGGAGTTCATCCCGGGGAACCGGTGAATCAATCCTTATCAAATTGTTGTGATATATTCAATATTATAAGTACGTTAATGGCCCATGGGGCTTTCTTTTAAGGGGCGAAGATATTAACAGCACGGTAACTAAGTAAGGTGCCACCCAGGCGGGCGGATGAATCAAAAAATATGATGGCCGGATAAAGGTATTGTTAATATCCGGTTACGGGTGCTCTTATCAAGACGACATCTATAGCATTCGGAGGACGTGGCCCTATTTTCAAGGGTTTGGCAGACCTTTTCCCGGTTGCAACGGGAAATTCTGCCAGGGGTTCTGGTGGAGCAAACCCTTGAAAATAAGCCCACCGCAGGCCTTGGGTGGAATTCTTTCGGAGATGTCGTCTTTCTAAGAACACCCGTAACCACTTGAAATGAACAGCCCGGGAGATCCGGAACGAAAAAAAGGAACGCCCCTCCGGCCACGGGTGCTCTTATCAAGACGACATCTATAGCATTCGGAGGACGTGGCCCTATTTTCAAGGGTTTGGCAGACCTTTTCCTAGTGGCAATGGGAAATTCTGCCAGGGGTTCTGGTGGAGCAAACCCTTGAAAATATGACCACCGCAGGCCTTGGGTGGGATTCTTTTGGAGATGTCGTCTTTCTAAGAACACCCGTAACCACTTGAAATGAACAGCCCGGGAGATCCGGAACGAAAAAAAGGAACGCCCTTCCGGCCACGGGTGCTCTTATCAAGACGACGTATATTAGGGTTCAAGGATTCCAGGGTTCGAGGGGTCAAGGGATCTGCGCTATGAGCAATGAGTTATGAGCAATGAGGAACGAGTTCTGAGCCATGGATTAAGGGGTAAGCATTAAGAATATAGTTTCCTAATCCCTAACCCGCTAATCCCTAATCCCTATTTGCTATTAACCATTCAACCGTTCCACCATTTGACCAATAACTAATAACTAACAGCTAAAAGCTAATAGCTAACAGCTAGAATCCTTGAACCCTTTCTTAACCAGCGCATTCATTAACCGGATGAACCAAAAATATGCACAAAAAAATGTGCACTGAGCACAAGAAACTGTGCAGATTTCATGGTTTTACCTAACAGGATCCAGGCATATTTGAAGATGTCGGATTCAGGCTTTTGCCCCAATTACACAGTTGGTAGTGTCGTGCAAAGAAGCCTCTATTATGGAGACGCTGTGTGGTACAATAATTGCGTTGATATATAATATTTTATCTTATTATGTTTTCCGGATGGCGCAAGCCAGCCAGGTGTCTCATCTGTAGTGGCACAGAGGGCTTTTAGAAAACAACCGGTGGTCTTCTATGGCTCGAAAGCTTACCTACGAAGAAATGCAAAAGAGGATTAAGGAATTAGAGGAGCAGTGTATTGATCGCAGGCAAATGAAGGATTCCTTGAAGGAATGCGAGTACGAACTCAAGAGTATTTTATCCTCCATGGTGGATCTGGTCTTTATGTTAGACAAGGATGGCAGATTCATTTTCTACCATACCCCTTCCCCCAGTGACCTATATCTTTCACCCCAAGAATTTATGTGGAAAGGACATTCAGAAGTTATGCCTCCCGATGTCGATAAGCTATTTGTCAATGCTTTTAATAAAAACAAAAAAGGGGAAGTTGGTGAATATGATTTTTGTCTGGAGATGCAAGGCAAAATTAGATGGTTCTCTGTCAAACTGTCTCCGGTACTCTTGGATGGTAAGTTCAATGGATCAGTGGCCGTAGCAAGGGATATTTCTATCCGTAAGCAGTTAGAACAATCTCTTCGCGATTCTGAAGAAAAGTACAAGACTCTTTTTGATAATACTAACGAAGCAATTTTAATTGCCGATGCAAAATCTGGAATAATCTTAGATTCTAACGAGCAGGCGGAAAAGCTTTTCGGTCGCCCGAGGAAGGAGATCATAGGGATGCACCAAACCGGTCTCCATCATCCTGGGATAGCTGAATATCATAAAGAGAAATTTCGCAAGCATGTAGAAAAGGGCGAGTTTTTCGATATAGAAGCAGAGATTATGAAAAAGGATGGAAGCATTGTTCCTGTTATTATAAGTGGGCGTGTAATCAACCTTGCTGGGAAAGAGGTTGTTCAAGCGTTATTTAAGGATATCTCAAAGGAGAAAATGGTATTAGAACTAAAAAAAGAAATAATAGCCAAAAAGCTGGTGGAACAGGCAAAAGGGATTCTTATGGATCGTTATAAGATCAGCGAAAAGGAGGCCAAGAGGCGACTGCAGAAAGAGAGCCGAAGGCAAAGGAAGAAGATAAGAGAAATAGCACAGGCTGTTATTTCGTCTGACTCAATCCTAGAGTAATATTTTTTTCTTGACTTTTAATTGATTATTCAATTATATTACAACATCCTAAGTCCGATATAGCATAATGCTTGAGGCAGATATCTTGGGGACTATGACTGTCCCAGGCTCACATTAAAGGTAATGGCATAATAATTTCACTTTCGGATTATCCTAAGCCCGCTCTATTATCTTGCCAAAGGGGAGATATAGAGGGCAGATAATCAAAAAGGAAGGCTATATAAGAGAGGCCTTCAGAGGACACCATGATTGTGTCTTTTGGGGGTCTTTTTGTTTTTAGGCGACTACCTAAAAAGCGGTGTGAGCAAAGATAATAAAAAGGATTTTGGTAAAATTCAAGCCGCACCATGGTCCCGACTCAATAAACTGAGCAATAAAACAAATGGGGGAAGTCATGGCAGGTAACGTACTTAGGGACAGGAGAGGACGACAGATCGGCACGATCAAGCAGCTCAGCAACGGTAAGATGGAGGCGCATGACGTAACCGGGCGTGTCAAAGGGACATTCGATCCGAAGACAAACGAAACCCGTGACTCAAGTGGGCGTCTTGTGGGTAGAGGAAACAGGCTCTCAATACTAGTAACAGGCCCAGGAAGATAAAGAGGGGAAAGCTCCCGGATTACAATTTCCGCTATGTTCTGCAAAGGTCTCATAATTAAAAGATTCTTCCAGGGGATATCCGATCCGTGAAAAGGCGATCTTGCAAGGTTTTTCCCTTGACATACTAAAAAGAAAGGAATGTAATACAATTTCATTTTGAATTATGTAATAGCCCACAGACACTGTAACATAAGATTAAAATTCGAAATTCTTCGCTCGCTGTGCTTGGCTCAGTCCCACCCTTTGGGGGCGGGTTCCCAGTTTCGAGGCTCGAATCTTGAAGCCATATCGAATGACCAAAATTCAAATGACATAAACGATATCCATAATTGTAAGCGCTTTTTGTTTTGAACATTTGAAATTAGAATTTTGAATTTGTCTCGATATTCGATATTCGGATTTAATCACCATTTCGATATTCAGATTCCGAGAGAATATATCAAGACAGTGAACATAGAATCTGACATTGCATGTTTGATCAAATTTGAATCTGTACAATCAAATATACCGGTCTTATATGCTTCGATCTATGTCCAAAAAAGACTCATTTTGGATAAGTTCCACCTCTAATTCTTGAAGGGGGGATAAAATGCAATCAAAGGGAAAAAACAGGAAGCTTATTTTCGGCATGTGTATCACATTCTTGTTTGTGATGCTATCATCTATACCCGCTTTCTCCGCTGACGAGATCATGGGCAGGCTCAGCAGCTTTTCAGGGGAAGTCTTGATAAAGAGCCAGGGTTCATGGGCTGTTGAACCCGAGGCAGGCCTTCCTCTTTATTCGGAGGATAAAGTCGTTACCAGGATCGGGTCAGCCACCATCACCCTCACTGACGGTGCTGTTATTGAGTTGAAGGACAATTCCAACCTGAGGATTGAACAGAGGGAAGAGACCCGGGGATTTTTGAGGAGGATAAAAACTGTTGAGAGGAAATTTCGCCTCCTTCTCGGGAAGATGAGGTTTAAGACCGGAACCTCCTCTGTGAACAATACCCTGGAGACTCCCACAATGGTATGCGGCTTGAGAGGAACGGCAGGAACCCTGAGTATAGGAAATGACGGTCAAACCTACATACAGTTCACCGACGGAGGCCCGTCCTATACCATCGGTGAATTCATCTCCGGCGTTGCGGATGATGTTCCCACTGAGATAGCGTCTATGACCGACGTCCAGAGGGCGGCCTTTGTGGCGAAGGCCGCTGCCGACCAGGCAAAGAACGCCTCGGCCATGGCCCGGGAGGCCACCGGCACTCCTGAGGAACAGCAGGCGCAGGCGCAGGCAGCCTACGCGGCGGCAAAGGCTGCTGAACTGGCCGCCGAAGAGGTCAAGGTGCAGGCGAGTATAATAATAGAGAACAACCCTGATCCTGATGTGGTCGAGCAGGCTAACGCGGCTATCGCTCAGGCTGACATATCCGTGGAAGAAGCCCTAAAGGCCCAGCAAGATGCCCTGAATGCAGGTGCCCTGCCCGTGGAACCGGGC
>Ga0315541_1001846_pt1 | contig 18698 bp, 18 predicted proteins | sample SalMarSW160190MG_FD_203095 | JGI IMG/M metagenome (GOLD analysis project Ga0315541, IMG submission 203095) | Salt marsh sediment microbial communities from the Plum Island Ecosystem LTER, Massachusetts, United States - Salt Marsh Sediment SW1601-190 ...
TGCTCGCCTGCGCCGCCTGTCACGAGCGCGCGACCGCAGTCGCGTCGCCGGCCCGGATGGGTCCAGCCCCGGACAAAGCTGCCCGGCCGCCGGCACTAGCCGGAGGCCAAGCCGGGCTTGGCCTTCATCGGCGGGCGGACCTTGGGTTCCTCAAAGATGGGGAGGCCGGCACTGGCTCGTTCGGCGTAGACTTCCAGATTTGACAGACGCACGATCTCAGCCTCTTCGCACTCTTCCTCGGGTATCCCGAAGAAGCTGGGGCGGTAGCCCCGAACAGGCTGTCCTCCTTCTCTCGGCACGGTGGTTCCTCCGATATGGCGTCCGACGCCCGTAAACCAACCACCAGTCCTCCTTGCTGGTTGCCTTTAGAAGTGCCTTAACGTCTTTATTCTGAACGACAGGGCCGTCTGCGCCAAGTGCTATTTTCAGCAAAATTTTCGGGCGATCTTTCGCGGAGGGGCGGCGCACGGTCCATTGTTGAGCGACGCCGCAGAATCTATAATAGTGTCGGACATGGCGCAGCGGGATTATTACGAGATATTAGGGGTCGATCGTTCGGCCACGCCCGAGCAGATCAAGGCGGCGTACCGGCGGCTGGCGCGGAAGCACCATCCGGACGTGAGCAAGGCCAAGGGGGCAGCCGAGAAGTTCAAGGAGGCCACGGCCGCGTACGAGGTGCTGTCCGATCCGCAGCGTCGAAAGAAGTACGACCGGTTCGGCCATGCCGGGCCGGCGGACTTCGGCTTCGGAAAGCCGGGTCGCGGGCGGAGGTACACCTGGACCTCGCCCAGGGGCCGGCCGGGGCGTTCCGGACGGGGCGGCCGGGCTGACTTCGAAGACATCTTTGCCTCCAGCGCGTTCAGCGGCATGAGCCTGGAGGAGCTGCTGGCGTCGCTGGGCGGGTATGCCCGCGGCAGTCGGTGGGGCGGCCCGGGCGGAGCGGGCGCGCCCGCGCCCGCCGGCCTGGAGTATCCCATCACCCTCGACTTCATGCAGGCCGTCAAGGGCTGCACGACCACCCTTGAGCTTCGGCACCCCGACGGCAGCACCCAGCGCATCGAGGTGAAGATTCCGCCCGGCGTGCAGGATGGCACCAAGGTCCGCGTTCGCGGCAAGGGCGGCACCTCCGCCGGCGGCGAGCTGTTGATCGTCACCCGCGTCCGCGAGCATCCGTATTTCCGCCGCGACGGCGCCGACATTTACGTCGAGCTGCCCATCAGCCTCACCGAGGCGGCGCTGGGCGGGGAGGTGGCCGTGCCTACCGTCGACGGTCGGGCCGCCGTGAAAATACCTCCCGGCGCCTCGAGCGGAACGCGGCTGCGTCTGCGCGGCAAGGGCACGGCCGATCCCAAGACCGGAAGCAAGGGCGATCAGTACGTGGTGCTCAAGATCGTCCTGCCGCGCGAGATCTCCGAGGAAGGGCGGAAACTGCTGTCGGAGCTGGCCCGGACGGACCCGTACGACCCGCGAAAGAAGGTGCCTTGGTGAAACCGGCAACCGGCTACATTCGAGCGACGAGCTTCGCGATCCTCGTGATTTCCCTGGTGACGGTGATCGGCTTTCTGGGCGGACTGATCTACGTGCTGTTTGACAGGATTGCCTTGGCCGAGCCCGGGCAGCGGGAATATCTGGTGCAGGTGGCGTGGCTGACGGGGGCGGTGGTGATCCTTTCGGTCATCATCCTGATCGGGGTGGTCGTTCACTATCTCGCCCATCGCATCACCCAGCGGCCGGAGAAGTCAGAGCCCCCCGCCTACTTCGACGCCTGGAGCGAATCGGCGCGCCGCCTGAAGGCCAAGGGCGTGCCCCCGGTCGAGCTGGAAGAGACAGATTCGGAGGGTTGACGCCGGCGGGCTGCCCTGTTTCACCGGGCGGGACCCGCCGGTTCGACGGGGGAAAGCTCGAGCACGTCCATGCGGCAAGAGGCGAAGCCGCCTTCTCCGGCATCTTCGGCGCCGCCCGCGGGGCCGAGAAGACCGGCAAAGTTGACCAGGTACGTCTTCTTGGTTGGCCGGTACCTTTCCCACCAGTGGGCGAACAGCCGCGCCTCTTCCGGCGAGAGCTTCCACCGGGCCGGGCTCAAGGTCACGCTCAAGCGCGGCTGGGCCTCGCCCGACGGCAGGCTTGCGCGGAGCCGGCCCAGGCCCGGTCGGACCGGCCAGAACCACTGCCGGCGAACGACCAGCGCCCGCTGATGCGGAAAGTTGGCCTGGACGATCAGCCGGTAGTCCTCGGTCCGCGGCTCATCGCCGCCCGGCGCTTCATCGGTCACTCGCCTGACCGTTCCGTGGAAGGGCTCGGCCGGCAGGGATGCCTTCCGAGAGCCGGGGCGAACGATCTGGGCCGCCCCCGGCCGGAGGGTGAGCGTAATCGCCTTGCCGGCGGGGTCGACTTCCGCGTCGCTGCCGCTGAGCTGGGCACCGTCGGTGTAGACCGGATAGGGCACTTCCGCCGCCCGCCGGGTGACCCGGTCCGTCCGCCGACCTGCCAGGACGGTAAAGGACTCGACCTCGGCCGGCCCGCCCGGTCCGTGGCGGACGAGGTAATATTCCCTGACGCGGAGGGCGTCCTCCGGCTGCTTCAGGAAGTGCTGAGCGGCCAGGACGCCGGCGAGAGCCACCACGCCGACAGCCGCGACCCGGGCGAACCGGTTGGGTATGAACACGGTCCCGGCCGCCGCCGCGGCAATGCACGCCAGCAGCAGGATGGCGTTCAGTCGGGCCCACCGCGGCCAGGGGTTCGCCTCGTGCAGCCACGGGGAGTAGGCAGCGTCGACGAAGGCGTCGGTGGCGACCCATTCGCCCGCCCCGTCGGTTTCGCCTGACCGGTCGATCGTGACCGGGCTGCGGGCGAGGACCTCGCCCGAGGCATCCAGCGCGGCGACGGTGTAGTCCAACGAGATGGGGGGCAGCGTCACGACGGTCCGGCTGGTCTGGCCGGGGGGGACGGCGAAGCGGCACCGCACGGCCGGCCCGCCGCCGGCGGGGCGGAGCAGGACGGCGTCGACCGGACGCGGGGCGGCGTTGGCGAGGGTCAGCTCCGCCTTGCGGTAGGCGGGCGCGGCTGGACCGTCGCCTTCGACGGCCTTCAGGGTGGTCGTTATGCCCCCGTCCGCGCCGGCCGACATCCACACAATCGCCAAGGAAATGACCGGGCCGGAGATCATGCCGTACAGCGTATCGCCGCCGGGCCCGGCTCGCTAGCTCTCTGGCGTGCCCCGGGCGATCAGTCGCTTGGCCCGCAGGACTTCGGCGACGGACCAGGCCTGGGCGATGCACCCGGCCGGGGCGTGCGGCGGGTCGCCGTCGAAGATTTCCGATATGAAGCCGACCCCGGCCTGGGCGAGGTGCTCGTCGAGCGCAGCCAGCCAGCCGCCGGCCTCGGCCCGGCTCTGCGGGGAGAAGCCCTCCACCTTCAGGTGGGCCTCCACGAACGGACCCATCAGCCACGCCCAGACGGTGCCCTGGTGGTACGCCAGGTCGCGCGACTCCCAACTGATGCCGTAGTGGCCGCGGTACCGCCGGTCTTTGGGCGGGAGCGTCCGCAGCCCGTAGGGGGTCAGCAGCTCGGACCGGACGGCCGCGACGACGCCGCGCTGCTGGGCCGGCGGCAGCGGGCAGTGCGGTAGGGCAACGGCCAGGATCTGGTTGGGGCGGATGCTGGCGTCTTTGAGCGGGCCGTTGACGCAGTCGTACAGGCAGCCGGCCTGCTCGTTCCAGAAGGTGGCGGCAAAGGCGGCCCCGACGCGCCCGGCCAGGTCGGCGTAGAACTTGCCGCGCTCGTCCTGGCCGCGCCGCCGGGCGGCGATCCGCAGGGCCGCGTGCCACAAGGCGTTGACCTCGACGCACTTGCCGTGCCGCGGCGTGACCGGCTCGCCGGCGAGCTTCACGTCCATCCAGGTCAACTGCGTGTCCTTGTCTCCGCCGGCGAGCAGCCCGTCGGCGTCGGCGCGGATGCCGAAGCGGGCGCCGTCGTGATACGCCCGGAGGATTTGCTCCACCGGGCCGGCCAGATCGTTTCCCCATGCCGCCTCGTCGCCGGTTGCGGCGACGTACCGGTCGGCGGCGACGACGAACCAGAGCGAGGCGTCGATGCTGTTGTAGTGCGGCCGGCCGTCGCGCTCATCGAACCGGTTCGGCACCATTCCCCTGTCAATGGCCTCGGCGAAGGTCCGCAGGACTTGCAGGGCGGCGTCGTGGCGGCCGGTCTCCAGCAGCAGCCCGGGCAGGGCGATCATCGCGTCCCGCCCCCAGTCGGCGAACCAGTGATAGCCGGCGACGATGGTCGTGCCCGGATGCGCGTTGCGGCGCTTCCGGGCGACGACGAACGCGTCGGTAGCCACTGCCAGTCGTCGCGTGGCCTCGTCGGCGCCGGTCCCGAGGGCATCGACGATCCGCACCAGACGCCGACGCTTCTGGTCGACGGCGGCGTCGAAGTGGACCCCCTTCGGGTCAGTCAGGGATGCGGTCAACTGCACCGGCCTCTGCGGCGTCAGTTCGGCGTCGAACCAGCCGGGGGTGTACAAGTCCTCCAGGCCTTCCTGGCCGCGGGCGAGATCGCCCCGGTAGCGGAATCGATACCACCACTGCGGGTCGTCGTGGAATCGTGCTCGCTGGACCTTTCCCGGCGCGGCTGTGCCGGGCGGCGCCGCCGCGACTGCGATGTGCACCGCGTGGCCGGCCGTGCCGTCGGCTCCGGCTCCGCCCGTTTCCGACGCGCGTGCGGGCGAGTCGGCACGCGCGGATGCTTCGGCTTGGCGGTCCGGCGGCGCCGTCCCCGGCGGGGTCGCCGGCCGGTCCTCGACGCGGATCTCGTCGTGATAGTGCAGGTAGGTTATCTGCCCGGGCAGACGCACCCGGCGCAGGCCGTGCTGGTCTCGCAGGGCCAGGAACGGCCAGATCCGCAGACGAGCCTTCTCCGGCCGGAGCAGGCGGTAGCGGACGGCGACGGCGTTGGCCGTCTCGGACAGGATGATTTCCTTGATGACCTCGGCGCCGTCGCAGCGGTAGACGAAGGTTGCGGCCAGGTCGTTGCGAAATTCGACCAGGCTCGACCGGCAGTCGGGCGAAAACTTGCCCACGAACTCAAACGTCGTCAGGTCGAAGGCCCTCTCCTCGCCGGCGGCGTTGGTCAGGACCAACTGATCCATCAGGCAGCTCAGGGCGACGATGCGTCCGGCGGGCGGACGCGTCGCCGCGACCAGCAGCCCGTGATACCGGCGCGTGTTGGCGCCGATCACGGTCGAGGAGGCGTACGCCCCGATCCTGTTGGCCAGCAGCCATTCCCGCCCGAGCAAGTCGCCGGCGTCTGCCTGGCAGGGCACGACGATGGGGGCGGGCAGGCCCGCGCCCGGCGCCGCTGCGCCGGCGTCCGCCTCCGGCGGATGGGAGCTGCGTTGTTGGCCGCGTGTCATGCTCGTATCCGAAATGGACCCCGAATCCGATCGAATCGTTGAGGTCTTGCCGCCGGCGCGTCCCCCGCCCGCGGCAGCCGCCGGATTGGGCTACCCCGACCCGGCAAGGGCGCTTTGCAGCCTCGAGCGGATGGAGTCGAGGATGTTCATGTAATTGATGTACGAATCGTACGGCGATTCGTAAGGATTGAAGTACTTGTGCACGTCCCCGTCGGAAAAGTACTTCGTGCACATGTAGTAAAAGTGATCGGAGGTCTGGAGCTTGCGCCAGTCCTCGATCACCGACTCGTCGCCGCAGGCGCGGACCTCGTCGCTGAGGGCGTACACCTCATACAGGGCGTTGGCCTGCATGGAGTTGCCCACCCAGGCGCTGATGTCCCGCTCGGTGTCGGCCCAGGAGATCATGTGCGAGACGTCCAGCTCCCCGGAGACGGGGTAGCGGTCCATCGCCTCCGAGACGGTGAGGAAGTCGTTATCGGACCGCTCCATGATCTTTCCCGGCAGCACGCGGAGAAAATCGAAGATGCCGGTGTCGGCCCACTGGTGCTCCCCGAAGGTCTCGTAGTCCATGAAGAGGTTACAGACGTAGCCGTTGCCGTTGATCTGGTCGACCCATCCGGCGAACTTTTCGGCCGTCAGCGGCCATTCTTTCCAGGTGCGGTTGCCGAAGCGAAAGGCGATGTCGTCGCTGAGGCGGTAGTTCTTCAGCAGCAGCCGCAGGTTCCGGCAGTTGGGCGGGTTGTAGGTGAAGTTCGGGCTGCGATAGCCCAGCACGTGATCGGCGCCCTCGGTGAGCACGCCCTCGAAGCCCATCTCCTCGACGGCCCTGGCCAGGTCGTTGTTGTAGGTCAGCTCGGTGTTGCGGAACACCCTGGGCGTCTGCCCGAACAGCTCGGTCATGAGCTGCCGGTGCAGTTCGGTCTGATCGATGAACTCGTCGCGCCGGTAGAGGAAGGCCAGCGAGTGGTGGTAGGTTTCGGCGATGAACTCCACGCAGCCGGTCTCGGCCAGCTCGTGGAAACTTTCCAGCGCCTCCGGGCAGTACAGGCGGAACTGCTCGATGGCCAGGCCGGTCACGGAGTAGCTGACGCGGAAGCGCCCCTCGTGGGCGCGGATCATCTCGGCGATGACGCGGTTGGCCGGAATGTAGCATTTCTCCGCGACCTTCCTGCAAATGCTGGCGTTGGCCCCGTCGTCGAAATAGTTCGTGCCGCTGTCGAAGACGCTGTAGCGTCTCAGGCGGAACGGCTGGTGCACCTGGAAGTAAAAGACTACTGAAGCCATGACGACATCCATTCCATCTTACTGGCCCGGGCCCGGGCCCCGGCCGGAGCCGCCGCAGCCGGCGGCGCTGCCCGGCGCGAACGGCTAAAAAATTCCCGGCGGGCGCCGGCGCTTCATGCGCTGGCGCGAACGAGGTCTTCGTACATCTTCTTGCACTGCTCGGCCGAATCCCTCCACGAGAACTTTTGCAGCTCGATCTGACCTTGCTGGCGCAGCACCCGTTGCAGCGGCGGATGCCGCAGCACCGCGAGAATCTTGTTGGCCATCTCGTCGACGTCCCAGAAGTCCACCTTCAGCACGTGCGTGAGCACCTCGGAAACGCCCGACTGCTTGGAGATGATCACGGGCACGTTGTGGCTGAGCGCCTCCAGCGGGGCGATCCCAAACGGCTCGGAGACGCTGGGCATGACGTACAGGTCGGCCATCTGGAAGACCCGGGCCACGTCGTCGCCGCGCAGGAATCCGGTGAAGGTGACGTATCGTCCGATTCCCAGCTCGGCGGCCATTTCGATGGCCTCGGCGATCATGTCGCCGCTGCCGGCGATGACGAAGCGGACCTTCTTGAACTTGTCCAGGACCTTCTTGGCGGCCAGGAGGAAGTACTCCGGCCCCTTCTGCATGGTGATCCGGCCGAGGGAGAGCACGATCTTTTCGTCCCGCCGGATGGGGGAAAGCTGCACCTTCCGGTCGTTCGGCGGCTCCACGGCGTTGTAGATGACCTGGACTTTCTCGGCGGGCACGCCGTAGCGGGAAATGACGATGCTGCGGGTGAGGTAGCTGACGCAGACGACGCGGTCGGCGCCGTGCATCCCCGCCCGCTCGACGTTGTAGACCTCCTGGTTGACGTTCTCGCCGGAGCGGTCGAACTCGGTCGAGTGCACGTGCACCACCAGGGGCTTTCCGGTATAGGCCGAGGTCGCCAGCCCGGCGGGGTAAGTCATCCAGTCGTGAGCGTGAATCACGTCGAAGGTTTCGTCGCTGGCCAGCTTCACCGCCAGGCTGGCGTACCGGCTGACCTGTCCCATCAGGTCGCCGCCGTAGCCGCCGGGCCCGATCCCGGCGAAGAGCTCGGCCGGCATGTCGGAGTTTCCCAGCAGCTCGGCGACGTCGGAGAGGCCCTGCTTGCGCAGCTCCTCCAGCTTTTTCATCGCCTGCTCGTAGCCCGCCGGCGTTCCGTAGGGCTGGAGGATCGCCGGCAGCACGTGCATGGTCACGCCCGGCCGCGATGCCTCGGGCGGGCCGCCCTTTTTCGCTCGCCCGGCCTTGCCCGTCGTCCGGCGGCCCGGCTGCGTCAGCGTCGTCGGCGTCCGGAAGCTCACGTGTGAGGACGCATCGTGCGGCAGCGCCATCGGCAGCACGAACGCCACCTCCACCCCGGCCTCATTCAGTCCTCGCGTCAGCCCGGCGCAGGCCGTACCGAGACCGCCGCTGATGTACGGGGGAAACTCCCAGCCGAGCATGAAGACCTTCATGGTTTGTCTTTCCTTGTCTAGGCCGCCTTGCCTCAGCGAGGAACCGCTAACGATATCGGCATTGACTGCCGCCGGACTTCGCCCGCATCGTAGGGGAATTTCTCTCTGCGGCAATCGTACCCGCGCGTTGTCCCGCTACCGGCAGCATACGCATACCCTCGCTACAGCCATCCGGCCAGGGCCTCGGCGAAATATGTAATGATAAGATCGGCGCCCGCCCGCTTGATGGCGGAGGTGAGCTCTATCGCGACCCGTCTTTCGTCGATAGCCCCGGCGGCGCCAGCCAGCCTTACCATACTATATTCGCCGCTGACCTGATAGGCTACCAGAGGCGCATCAATTTTTTTCGCGACTTCGGCGATGACGTCGAGATAGGCCCCGGCCGGCTTGACCATGATCATGTCGGCGCCCTCGGCCAGGTCCGCCCGGGCCTCGGGGAGGACCTGCTTGGGCGCCAGCGGGTCCATCTGGTAGCTCCGGCGGTCGCCCGACTTCGGGGCCGACTCGGCCGCCTCCCGGAAGGGCCCGTACAACGAACTGGCGAACTTCACCGCGTACGCCAGGATCGGCGTCCGCTGGAAGCCCGCGGCGTCCAGGGCCGTCCGAATCGCGGCGACCTGCCCGTCCATCATCGCGGACGGAGCCACAACATCCGCCCCGGCCTGCGCTTGCGAAAGCGCCGTGCGCGTGAGCCCCACCAGCGCCGCGTCGTTGTCCACCTCCTGCCGCCCGTCGGGCAGCTCCACCAGCGGCCCGCAATGACCGTGATCGGTGTACTCGCACAAGCAGGTGTCGGCGATGACCAACTGCTCCGGGACGGCCGATTTGATCGCCCCGATGGCCTGCTGGACCGCGCCGTCCTCCGCCCAGGCGCCGCTGCCGGAGGGGTCCTTTTCGACCGGAATCCCAAACAGCAGCACCGCCCGAATGCCCTTCTCGAAAAGGCTTGCGGCGAAATCGGCGGCGTCGGCGACGGGCCTTTGGAACTGCCCCGGCATGGATGGGATCGGTCGCCGCCGCGCCAGCGCCTCGTGAACGAATATGGGCGCGATCAATTCCGACGCGTGCAGCCGCACGCCTGCCAGCATCGACCGCAGCGTCGCGTTGTAGCGCAGCCGGCGAAGCCTTTGCCTCGGGTAGCCAGCGTTCACTTGCCGTTCTCCACCAGCGACAGAATCGCCACGATGCCCGCGATCGCCATCAGCGCCAGCCAGAAAAGCCAGTTCACCAGCAGCGTCTTGATCATGTACAGCCCGCCGCGGACGTACCACTTCCGGCTGTCGCGCCAACTCTGCCCGGACGGGACGATCCACTCCTTGCAGTGCGGGCATTGTTGCGTCTGTTCGTGAATCAGCTCCCCGCAGGCCGGGCACTTGGTCAGGAGGACTGCGCCGTCTTCGGCGTTTTCCGCCTTGGCCAAGTCCGCCTCGTCGGGGTATTCCTTCTCTTCCAGCGGCTTGTCGCTTGTGCGGAACACGGCTCGATCATATCCCCGGCCGGTCCAATCGGCAACGCCCGCTCTCGGCGCGCCGGGCCGGGATTCCGGCGGCGGAATCGCCTGCCGCGGAGGGGAAAACCGCCCGGTGCCCGTCCGGCGCCGCCGCGGCGCGCCCGGAGTCCCGCCGGGCTCAGCCGATGAACTTGATCTGGCCGCCGACGATGGTGGCCAGGGCCTTGCCCTGTAGCTTCCAGCCTTCGTAGGGGCAGTTTCGGCTCTTGGAGCGGAAGCGGGCGCTGCGGACGGTCCAGCGCTTCTTCGGGTCGATGACGGTGACGTCGGCGACGGCCCCCGGCGCCAGCGCGGGGATGTTTTTTCCGATGACCCTGGCCGGGCTGATGGTCATTTTGGCGATGAGCGCGGGCCAGTCCAGCAGGCGCGTCTGGATCAGGGCCTGGACGTACAGCCCAATGGCACATTCCAGCGAGAGCATTCCCCGCGGGGCCAGGCCGAACTCCAGCTCCTTCTCCTCGGCCGCGTGCGGGGCGTGGTCGGTGGCCAGGCAGTCGATCGTGCCGTCGGCCACGCCCGCCCGCACCGCCTCCACGTCGGCGGCGCCGCGCAGCGGTGGGTCGACCTTGTACACCGGGTCGTATCCGGCGCAGGCGGCGTCGGTCAGCAGCAGGTGGTGGGGGGTGGCTTCGGCCGTGACGTTGACGCCGCGAGCCTTTGCCTGGCGGATCAGCTCCACCGAGCCGGCGGCCGAGACGTGAAGCACATGGTAGGGCGAGCCCGTCCGCTCGGCCAGAACCAGGTCGCGCTGGAGCATGAGTTCCTCCCCGGCGGAGGCGATCCCGCCCAGCCCCAGCCGCACCGCCACCGCGCCGGAGTTCATGTCGCCCGCGGCCAGGTCCGGGTCCTGGCAGTGCTGCATCAGCGTGACCCCCAGCATGCCGGCGTATTGCAGGGCTCGGTACATCACGGCCGTGGAGGCGACGCCGTCGCCGTCGTCGCTGAAGGCGACCGCCCCGGCCGCCAGCATCATCCCGATCTCGGCCAGCTCCTTGCCCTCGCGGGCCTTGGTGATGCAGCCGATGGGAAAGACCCTGGCCAAGTTGGCCTCGGCCGCTCGCTGGAGGACGTACTGAACGGCCGCCTCGTCGTCCATCGGCGGGTGCGTGTTGGGCATGGCGCAGATCGTGGTGAAGCCGCCGGCGACGGCGGCGGCCGCGGCCGTGGCGATGGTCTCCTCCTCCTCGTGGCCCGGCTCGCGGCAATGCACGTGCGTGTCGATCAGCCCCGGGCAGACGATCTTGCCCTTGGCGTCGACGACCTGCTTGGCCTTGCCGGCGACCTTGCCGACCTGGACGATCTTCCCCCGGGCGATGGCCACGTCCGCGACCTTGTCGAACCCCCTCGCCGGGTCAATCACGCGCCCGTTCTGGATGAGGATGTCGTTCATAGTCTTCCGGTCCGAGACCGCACTCACCTTCTCTTTGTGGCTCTGCCCCGGGACGCCTGCCGGCAGCCCTGAAAGGGCGTACAGAAGTTAGCCGGGGGCGTCAGCCCCCGGGCTCCGGCACCCTACACGGGCCAGCCCCGAAGGGGCGGCAGAAGCCTATGCCAAAACGTACCTTTCATCGTATTGGATGCCATGCTTCCTCAGCAGGGCGACCAGTTCTTCCTCGAAGCTGACCGTCTTGTGGTGCTGCGCCTGCCGGTGAATGTATTCCTTGACGGCCGGCAGAACCGACGGCGACACGGAAAAGGCGGCGTAGCCGTCCTGCCACTGAAAACCCCGAAGATCGGGAAAGGTGTCGTGGATCCACCCGCTGGCATTGGCCTTGACTTGCCCTACGAAGCTCGCGACAGCCAGCGACGGATGGATCCTCGCCGCCAGATGAACGTGGTCCGGCATTCCATCGGCCAGCAGGAGCTGCCCGTCGAGCTTGCGGGCGATCCCGCCCATGTACTGACAGGTTCTCTGCAATGTTTCGTCGCGCAGGAGCGCCCGGCGATCCTTGGTCGAAAACACGATGTGGTAGAACAGGCTCGTGTACGACATCGCCGTTTCCTTCTGCCGCCCCTTCGGGGCTGTGTTTGTGTGCCGCCCCGGTTTCCGGGCCCTCACGGGCCCGGCTAACATCTGGGCGGCCCTTCGGGCCTGGCTGCCATAGGCCTGCCGCCCCTTCGGGGCTGTGTTTGTGTGCCGCCCTGGTTTCCGGGCCCTCACGGGCCCGGCTAACATCTGGGCGGCCCTTCGGGCCTAACCCGCGCTTCGCTGCCGGGCAGTCCCTGCTCGATCCCTCGCCGGGTCGATCACGCGGCCGTTCTGGATGAGGATGTCTATCATTTGCCCTTACGTTGGGCCGCGAACTTCGGGGGGATCGCAGCCCACCTATGTGCTTGCGGATCTACGGAAGCGACGCCCGCGTGGGCTGTCTCGGTCCGCACCCAGCACCCTCCGGTCGCGGTGTCGAGCAGGTAGAAGAAGACGAAGCCCCCCTGGCTGCTGGTTCCCGAGACGAGCTGATACCGACCCGGCGGGGGCTCGCCGGGCTGCCCGTGGGCGTGACAGCTACCAGGGCGCAGCAGAACGCCGATGTACACACAGCCCAGGACGATCCCGACTGCGAGAATGACGGCTGCACTTGTTTTCATAGCTATTCGCTCCCCTGACTGACCAGATAGAGAACGGCCATGCGGACCGCCAACCCGTTGGTGACCTGCTGGAGGATGCAGCTATTGGGCCCGTCGGCGACCTCGGAGGTCAGTTCCAGGCCGCGGTTGATCGGCCCGGGGTGCATGATGAGCACGTTCTTCTTGCACCGCGCCAGTCGCTGGCCGTTCATGCCGTACAGCCGGCTGTACTCGCGCACCGAGGGAAACAGGTTCGAGCCGAACCGCTCGAACTGGATCCGCAGCATGTTGATCACGTCCACCTCGGCCAGCACCTTATCCAGGCTGTGGGAGATCTCGCAGCCCAACGCCGGTATGGCCGAGGGCACCAGCGTCGGCGGCCCGACCACGACCACCTCGGCCCCCAGCTTCCGCAGGCCGAAGATGTTGCTGCGGGCCACGCGCGAGTGGGCGATGTCGCCGACGATGGCCACCTTCAGCCCGGCCACCTTCCCCCGCCGCTGGCGGATGGTGAAGATGTCCAGCAGCGCCTGGGTGGGGTGCTCGTGGGAGCCGTCGCCGGCGTTGACCACCGGGGTCGTCAGCTTCCGCGCCAGCATGTGCAGGGCGCCGGCCTGGGCGTGCCGGATGACGAACACGTCCACGCCCATCGCCTCGATGTTGCGGCAGGTGTCCAGCGCGGTCTCGCCCTTGGCCACGGAGGAGCCCTTGGCGGTGAACAGCAAGGTGTCGGCCGAGAGCCGCGACGCCGCCAGCTCGAAGCTCATCCGCGTCCGCGTGGAGTCCTCGAAGAACAGCAGCGCCACCACCTTGCCGCGCAGGGCGGGCACCTTCTTGATCGAACGAGTGGAGACCTCGCGGAAGCTCTCGGCCGTGTCCAGGATGTGAACGATCTCCTCGGCGGTGAGTTCGTCCAGCCCCAGCAGGTGCTTGCGCTTCCAGATGAATTCGCTGCGGGTCTTGCTCATTTTTCCGGGCGCCTGGCGAACGGGACCAGGAAAGCGCCGTCCTCGTCGTCGTGTTCCTTCAAGTGGACCTGCACGCGGGCCTCGGCCGGGGCGGTCACGTTGGCGCCGACGAAATCGGCCGAGATGGGCAGCTCGCGTCCGCCGCGGTCGATCAGCACCGCCAGCCGGATGACCTTGGGCCGGCCGAAGTCGGCGATGGCGTCCAGCGCCGCCCGGATGCTCCGGCCGGTTTGCAGCACGTCGTCGACCAGCAGGACCACCTTGCCGTCCAGATCAAAGTCGATCTCGGTGGCGCGGACCAGCGGCATGCCCTTGCGCAGGGAGATGTCGTCGCGGTAGAAGGTGATGTCCAGCACGCCGTGGTCGATGGCGCCGGTGCGGTCCGCCCGCAGGCGCTGGACGATCCGCTGGGCGAGGATCTCCCCGCGCGTGCGGATGCCGATCACGGCCAGCGGCTCTTTGGCGGGCAAATTAGATCGGATCAGCCGGTACAGCCGGCTCAGTGCGCGGCCAACTTGCTGGGCGGTCAACAGCCTACGCATGGGGATGTGGCTCCCTTTCAGGCCGGGGCGGGAGGTTACCATCCCCGCCGCCCGAAGGCAAGGTCAAATCCGCGCCGTCGCCAAAATGGGTGAACCGGCCCGGCGCCGGCCGATTCCGGCGGATGCGCTGTCCCTTGCCGCCCGGGCCCCGTCAGGGGGTATAGTATGCCCGCCGCCGCCGAAGAAGGAGACCGATCGTGGCCGACATGCTGGTAAAGCTTTACGACCTGCCGCCGGGTTTCGATTTCCTCGCCCGCACCGCCGAGGGGGTGATCGTCCGCAAGCCCATCGGCCCGGAGAAGCACCTGATGGTCGACTGGGTCGGCGAGCACTTCTCCGATGCCTGGGCCAGCGAGTTCGACCTGTCCATGGGCCGCATTCCGCCGACGTCCTGGATCGCCACCGAGAGCAAGGAGCCGATCGGGTTCGCCTGCTACGACGCGACGGGCCTGGGGCTGTTCGGCCCGATGGGCGTCCGCGAGGACAAGCGCAAGAAGGGCATCGGCCGGGTGCTGCTGCTGGCGTGCCTGATGGAGATGAAGCTCAAGGGCTACGCCTACGCGGTCATCGGCTCGGTGGGTCCGGCCGGCTTCTACGAGAAGTGCTGCGGGGCGGCCGCCATACCCGATTCGACCCCCGGCATCTGGTACGACATGCTCCGCCGGGACAAGCCCCAGCGCAGCTAAGCTGGTCACAGGAATGTCTGCCCGCCTGCCTTCCGCCCGCCTGCCTTCCGCCCGCCTGCCTTCCGGAGGTGGGCAGGGAGGTGGGCAGGGAGGTGGGCAGGCACAGTGTGACCAGGCGAGGATGCGTCTGCGCGGCCGGCAGGGGAGTCCACGAATTACACGAATTGAGGCGAATTTCACGAATGGCTTCTTTTTCTTGGGCGGGTTCCGCCTAATTCGTGCAATTCGTTAGAATTCGTGTCATTCGTGTTCTCATTCGTTGGCATGTGTGGAAACCGTGGGCGCGTTCACTGTTCAAACATTGTTGCGGTCCGCTTAGCCGTAGCGGGTTTCCGGCGCCGGCGGTCCGCCGGTCAGACGATCTCGAACGGGTCGCGGTCGGCGCGTGAGACGGTGACCTTCAGTTGCGGCAGGGCTGCCCGCAGGGCCTCGGCCAGGCGCGCCAGCGTGATCCGCTCGGAGTGGGAGTGCCCCACGCACACTACCGCCAGGCCCGCGCCGGCGGCGAGGGCGTCGTGGTGGCGCATCTCCCCGGTGACGTACGCCTGCGCCCCGGCCGCGAGGGCCGACCGGAAAATGCCCCCGCAGGACCCGGCGCAGCAGGCGACGGTCCTGATCGGGCCGGCGGCCTTGCCCGCCAGCAGCACCTTGCCGACCCCCAACGCCCGCTTCAGGCGCGCAATCAGGGCCTTCAGCGGCGTCGGCCGGGGCAGTCGCCCGATGCGGCCCATGCCCGCCCCGGGCGGCACGTCCGTCAGGGGATGAATGTCCATCGCCGGCGTTTCGTAGCTGTGCACGCCCCGGACGGCCGCCGTGACCTCGCCCAGCTTCGCGGCGGGAACGATCATTTCCAGGCGGAGTTCCTCGGCCTCCTGGCGCCGGCCGGCCCGGCCGACGGTCGGCCTGGCCCCGCGCCCGCCGCGGAAGGTGCCGATGCCCGGGGTATAGTAGGAGCATTCGCTGTAGTTTCCGATGCGGCCCGCGCCGGCGGCGAAGGCCGCCTCGGCCACGCGCGGCAGGTCCGCCGGCGGAACGAACACCACCAGCTTGGACTGCCCCGGGCGCGTCGTCGGCTCCAGCGGGGCGGTCTCCTCCAGGCCGATGGCCTCGGCCAGCACGTCGTTGGTCCCGCCCGGGGCGGCGTCCAGGGCGGTATGCGGGCAATAGACGGCCAGGCCCGCCTTGGCGGCGGCGTAGGCGGCGGGCGTCGCCTCGGCCGTCAGCCGCGAGACCGGCTTGAAGATCACCGGATGGTAGGCCATGACCATTTCGGCCCCCAGCCGCCCGGCCTCGCGCAGCACCGGTTCGGTCAGGTCGATCGTCAGCAGCAGACGCCGCACCGCGGCGGAGGCGTCGCCGATCAGCAGGCCGACGTTGTCCCACTCGGCCGCCAGCGACGGTGGGGCGATCGCTCCTAGAACCTGGCAGACTTCCTCGACCAAGACGGCTCCGCCCGGCCGAGGCGAACGTGTCCTCTTGACCATGACTCCGGTCCCCTGTGTAGCGTGCTCGCGTTGATGGCTGACCTTCCTGGCCAGGCTGGATTATACCCAGCCGCTTCGGGCACAGCCAACCCGCCATCGAGCCGGGGGAAGCGGGGGAGCCGCGCCGGTGCCGCAATAGTCGGAAAAAACGTGTTTTTGTACTTGTTTATACTTACCAGCGGCACGACACTGCCGGCCGCGCCGCTGACGGCGGGCGCCGCTGCCCGCTGACCAAGCCCTTTCGGGAAATGGCCTTGCGCAGCTTGAGGCCCGGCCGGCGCGACCAGGGCTGCCCGCCACTTGCCCAAGCCACCAGGCCCGCGGGTGCCCGATGAGGAAAAATCGCTTGTCTTTATCGGCATAAGGTGATATATGTAGTTTAACGGAAGTGCATACCTGAGAAATGTCGTCTGGCCTCCTGCCTTGCGTGTGCGGCGCAATCGGGGTATCCCCAGGGAAACTTGATTATGTCGGATCGGAAATCGAGAAGAAGTCGAGCCAAGCCCCCTACCCGTGCGGCCAAGCGCGGCGCCGGCAGGAAAGCCAGAGGCTCCAGACGCGGCGCGGCGGGGCAGCGATCACCGGGTCATGCCGCCGCGGGCACCGGCGGTGAGCAGGTGCCGGCGTCACAGGTGCCCTCCGTGGAGGGCTCGTTCCTGGTTCCCGGCGTGGACAGCAACGCGGCCGGCTGGGGGAGCCACTTGCCGACCTATCCGGGCTCCTTTTGCGGGAGCCGGGCGTGCGCCGGCTCATCGCCGCCTGCTTCCGTGGGCGGACTGGCCGGGGCTGCCGGCCTCGGCGCTCCGTGCCACCCGAGGCGGGGGGTGCTGGTGGTCGGAATGGGCGATGAAGACCGCGGCGACGGGGGCATCGGGGTGCACCTGGTGGGATGCCTGGCACAGATGGATTGGCCGGCATGCGTGGTGTTCTGCCGGCCCGACGATTCGCTGCCGAAGAAGACCGAGCAGTTTGGTCGGGTCATCCTGGTCGACAGCCTTGAGGGCGCCGAGCCGCCGGGCTCGCTCTACCGCGCCGACCCGAAGGAGCTGCTGGACCGCTCGGCCGGCGGCGCCGGCTCGGGGCTGGGCCTGCTGGCGATGCTGCCGGCGCCGGTTCGAGAACGCCTCTCGATATTCGGCGTCCAGCCGCGAACGACCGATTGGGGCTCGCCGCTGTCGGGGGAGACGATTGCCGCCATCCCGGTTTTGCTGCCCTACTTGCGGGCGTTCATCCTGCAAGCCGCGGCCGAGCTGTCGTGCGTGAACTGACGATCCTCGCCGTCTGGGCGGCCTCGCATCGCGCCCGGACCGTCGGCCGCTCGTCCTGATCAAGCCTGCTGGAAAGTCCCCCTGGCGACACTGGCGTAGCGCCGGCAGATGTCGGTGATCTTGAACCACTCCCGACCGTTCATGTACGTCCGGCAGCGATTGCGGAAGGGCTTATACCAGTGCGCCGGCAGCTTCCTGGCCCCGCTCGCCGCCCCCACAATCGAGCCCACCGTCGCGGCCGTGCAGTCGCAGTCGTAGCCCATTGCCACCGTCGTCCCGATCGCCTTTGTCAGGTTCCCGGAGGCCATGGCGACGCCCCAGACCGTCAGGCAGGCGTTGTTGTTGGTGTGCACCGTGCTCATGCCGGCGAACCGCCGATCCACCAGCCGCTTGGCGTGGACGTGGTCGCGAACCCTCGGCGCCAGCTTCAGCGCCCAGGAGACGTCCCGGTACAGCCGGCAGGTTTTGGGAATCTCGCTCAGGCCGATCCGCAGCGCCTCGACCGGGTCGTCCAGGGCCATGGCGGCGGCGATCACGGCCGAGAAGTACATCTCTCCGTAAATGCCGTTGTGCCGGTGCGACAGGTAGGCGTCGCGATAGGCCATCTCGGCCGCCCGCTCCGGCCAGCCGGGGCAGGCGTAGCCCCACGGGTCGGAGCGGATGTCGGCGCCGATCCACTCCATGAAGGGGTTGTTCCGCTCGCCGGCGCGCCGCCAGCTCACCCCGGCGCGGAGGTTGGCCAGGGCGACGGCCTCGGCCGTGCAGGCCATCGGCAGGTATTTCAGCCACCCCTTGCCCACGTGCTCGGTGGTGAAGGCGGGCCCGAAATCCTCGAGGATCAACAGTCCCAGCACGGTGTAGGTCATGTCGTCGTCGACGGGGACGTATCGTATGCGGCCGCGGGTGTAGGCCGCTCGGGCGTCGCGGCCGTAGCGGACGTTGTAAGGTTGATCCACCTCCGGCCAGTAGTCCGTCGGCGGAAACTTCACTCCCAGGTGGGCCGCGAGCTTGGCCATCCTCTCCGGCGGCCAGCCCTCCACCGGCGCTCCCAGGGTGCAGCCGGCCGCCCGTCCCAGGAACGCCCCGCGAATGCGGTCGGCGTAGTCGGCGGCGGCGAAGCGCTGCCACATCCTCCGCGGTCCGGGCCGGCGGAGCTTGCGGATGGAAGCCAGATCGTTGGGCTCCGCCCGGAGCATGGTCGCCCCCGGCCGGGCGCGCTGGAGCTGGCGGCGCAGCCGGGCGATCTGGCGGGACAGGGCCGAAACTTTGCCCTGGACGGCGACGCCCTGCTCGTGCCGCAGGTCGGCCCATAACTGCAAATCCCGGATCGCTTTGGACAGGTCGTCGAAGTAGGACACCGCAGTTCTCCTTTCCCAGCCGGTTCCGGCTGCCCCCAGGCGGGCAATTCTGTCGATTCGGGAGGGCCCACAACAAGCACATTCTCGGTCTTTTTTGCTCGGAGCCTGCGAGTGGTGTAACTAATTGTGTGTAAGTTCGTGTTCG
>Ga0315541_1001847_pt1 | contig 18695 bp, 15 predicted proteins | sample SalMarSW160190MG_FD_203095 | JGI IMG/M metagenome (GOLD analysis project Ga0315541, IMG submission 203095) | Salt marsh sediment microbial communities from the Plum Island Ecosystem LTER, Massachusetts, United States - Salt Marsh Sediment SW1601-190 ...
GCGAATCTCTTTTATATCTATCATTTTTCGTTTTCGTCAAGAAGGTCTATTGTTCCGGCATTTCTGCGCCGATAATGAGCCATTTGCCGTCTTGTTTCTGAAGATTATAATTAATCACAAAGGGGCCCATATCCCCGATTAATTCAACAGGGCCAAACGTAGCTTTGTCACCTTTAATCGCAACTTTTGCATCTTTGATATTAATCGTAATGTTGTCCATAAATCCGTCATCAAAGGCCCCGGTCAGAAAATCACGCATCGATTCCTTGCCGCCGCCGTTGAACGAAACGAAGTTCTCAGAAAACGTTGCCATTATTCTGTCAATATCTTTGTCTATATGAGCCGCTTTCCACTCGGCCATCGTTGCTTTGATAAGCTCTTGGTCCGAGGTGGCCCTGCCAACAGGAATCTGGCAGCTACAGACCAGCAATATCGCAACGACAACCACGCCCAGCCTCGCAATAGTTGACCCATTCATACTCTTTATCCTTTCACTTTGCTGACAAAAACACAATTGAATATTGTGAAGTGTACTGTTCAGCCAAAGCAACGTCAATCATAATTCGTCGCTCGTCGCTCGTGACCCGTATTTCGAAATACGGGCTATTCATATCTTTTAATAATTACAACATTATTTTGTCCGCCGAAGCCGAAGGATTCGTTCATAGCGATATTGACCGTCGCTTTTCTTGGCTCATTGGGGACATAATCCAAGTCGAGCTCGGGGTCAGGGTCTGTTAGATTTATGGTCGGCGGCAATATATTATCCCGTATCGCCAAGACGCAGGTAATCATCTCAGCAGCGCCGGTTGCAGCGATTAAATGGCCAAACATACTTTTGACGCTGCTGGCAGGAGTATTTTTGGCCTGTTCCTTGAAGACAGCCTTGATTGCCTTGGTCTCTATCGAGTCATTTTCGGCTGTGCTTGTGCCGTGGGTGTTTATATAATCTACGTCTTTGTAACTGATACCGGCGTCAACAAGGGCGGCGGTCATTGCTGCAATAGCACCTCTTGCCTCTTCGTGCATATCGGTAACACGAAAGGCGTCGGAACTACTGCCATAGCCGATGACTTCGGCTAAGATTTTCACGCCTCTTTTTTTAGCTGAAGTTAAGGATTCGAGAATAAGTATCGCTGAACCTTCGCCGAGGACAAATCCGTCCCTGCTGGCAGAGAACGGCCTTGAAGCCGTTTCGGGGCTGTCATTTCTCGTCGATAGCGCTGTAAGGCGATTGAAGCCGGTAAGGCCCAATGGATGTATCATCGAATGCGCACCGCCGGCAATCATAATATCCGAATCGCCTCTGCGTATAAGCATCATCGCTTCACCAACGGCCTGAGTACTGGCGGCACAGGCGGTCAGACAGCTCCTGGTTGGGCCGCGGGCGCCGGTTAGCATTGCGATATGAGCTGCGGGCATATTCGGCTCCTGCTCAAGCTCACGCATCGGGTCCATCCTGCCAAAGGCAACGGCTGCCCATTTGCCCCAGTCCATCTCATTTTTATCCGCGTCCCAGGCCTGCACTATTGCATTAAAGAATACATCATTATCAACAGAACCTTCACCGGCTCCGAGATAAATTCCTAATCTGTTGCGGTCTATGCCGTCGCTCGGCTGGTCCATCTCAATATCAATTCCCGCCTGCCTGCAGGCTTGAGCGGTTGCACCGACGGCAAAGACCGAGCCGCGGTTGCCGTGTTTGTGCAGCAGTGGATTTTTTGTATATTTTGAAAAATCGTAATCCTTGACCTCGGCATCGAACGTCGTGGGAAAAGTCGAGGCGTCGAAGATGGTATTTTTGGCTACACCACCTTTACAATCTAAAATGTTTTTCCAGAGTGTATCTACATCATTGCCCAGAGGACAAACAATTCCCATTCCGGTTATTACCACGCGTTCAGTTGTATCTTTATTAATCATTTAATTTGTTTATTCACCATCAAAATTTTTCAGTACCACCGCAGCTGTTTGCCCGCCGTAGGTATAGCTACAACACAAGACATTACGAATCTCTGCTTGCAGCGGCTGTTTTACAATATTCAGATTACAGCTGTCGGCATATCTTTCGCAATTTTTCGCAGCAGGTATTTTTTCTTCTTTCATTGCACAAACAGCAGCGATAACATCAAGAGCTCCGGCAGCGGCGCCGGTATTGCTGAGCATACTTTTTGTCGGCCAGACAGAGACCTTAGCTGCTGCATCACCAAGAGCGGCCTGGATTGCTTTTGCTTCAGCTAAATCATCGGCGGCTATGCCTGTACCGTGCGGGATAATCAAATCCAAATCCTCCGGCTGAATTTGAGCATCTGCGATCGCTTTTTCAATTGCTATCTGAATACCTCTGCCGTCAGGTTCAAGATGTTCGTATGCGGGATTGATATTATTGCTATGGCCAAGGCCTGCAACTTCAGCGTAAATCTTTGCTCCTCGTTTTTGCGCATTTTGCAGATTTTCGAGAATCACAATACCTGCTGCCTCACCGAAGACAGAGCCCTTCGCATCGGCATCGAAGGGCCTGCAGGCCGACGTCGGGTCATTGTTATTTTCAGAAGTAGTTCTTTTGAGCAGGCACTGTCGAATCATAACTATGGGATTTACCTTTGCTTCGGCACCGCCGGTAAGAGTGATGTCACTGCCACCACGGGCGATAATCTGAGATGCTTCTCCTATCGCCAGATGCGCAGAGGCCTCGGCACAAGTAATAGAGTTGCCGGGGCCCTGGATATCATGGATGATGCCTATATGACAAGCGAGCATATTGGGCAGATATTTCAACAACCATAAAGGCGTTACCATATCAAGGCCGGCTTTGCCCCACTTGCGAATATCGAATTTGCCATCGGTTATGCTTGCCGCAACAGCGGGAGCCAGCTCGACTAAATCACAGCTAATAAGGCCGGCACCAAGATTGATTGCAACACGCTCAGGGTCGATATTGACATTCTCCGGGTCGATAGCTTTTGTGATAAGGCCGCTGTTTGTGATAGCCTCGTGAGCTGCTATGACTGCCAGCTCGATGTCTCTGGACATCAGCTTCGTGGCCTTGCGATATGTCTTCGGAACGTATGGCTGTATTTTGTACTCAGGGACCTGGCCTGCCAACTTGCAGCTAAAGCCCACAGGGTCAAATGCAGTAATTATATCTATCCCACATCTGCCGGCACAGAGACCATTCCACATATCGCTGACAGTTAATCCAAGCGGGCTTACTGCGCCCAGACCGGTTATTACCACGCGAGCCGAACTCACTACTTCTCCTCCGATGTCGACTGGCCGGAATTGACACTATCCAACAGCACGTCCCGCAGAAGTGATTCGAACATGCCGGTGAAAACGAAGTTTTCCTCTGGAAACTTTTTGCCTGCGAGATTCCGGTCTATATGGCTGAACATCAAATCAATCTCGGCTATTAACTTACCCAAGCAGGTAATCTTACCGCTTGTACTTGCCGCCTCGGGGGTAATAGATTCGACCTGGGCCTCCAGCTTTATTGTGTCGCCCGGCTTTACGTAACGAAAAAATACGGCTTTTTTTATCTTTGCGAGGATGACCTTTTCCTGAAATTTCTTTGCCTCGCCGACGAGTATTCCCGCCGTCTGTGCCATTGCTTCAATCATTAAGCTCTCCGGCATTACGGGAAAGCCGGGAAAGTGGTCGTGCAAATGCTCTTCTGCAAGCGTTACATTCTTAACGGCTACGGCGCGTTTGCCGCTTTGGAATTCAACAAACTTATCTATCCAAATCCAACGCATTTTCCGCCGGGGCCCCATTTTGCAATACATCGCAAAATGGGAACACCGCCTATATTATTTAGCGGCAGGATTGCTCAAAGACAACCTGCCGCTGACATTTAAAAGACTCGCTGCACTATTAAGCAGCATTCACTTTAGATTCTACGTAATTCACAATCGCGCCAACAGTAAACAAATCACCTAATTTATTAATATCAGGGTCCTTCTCAAATTCTGAGATGTCGATATGCGGTATTTTCTGCCTCAGCTCATTCAGCCCTGTTTCGGTCAATTTGCCGTTGCTGACAAAACCAGAATTATTCATCAGACTCTCGGCTGGAAATAACTCTTCCCTCGGGATTTTTATTCCGAACGCTTTCTCCAAACGAAACACTACGTCCAAAAAGTCTATACTCTCAGCCCCCAAATCTTTCATTAAGGCCGCTCCATTAGTAACCTCATCGTCGTCCACCCCCAACGCATCGACCAAGACTTCCTGAACTTTTCCGAATACTTCATCCCGACTAATAGCCATATTTTTTTACCTCCAGTATAATCCTTTCTTTTCCAAAGCTTATTGCCATAACAGTTTCCAACGCTTTTTCATATTTTCGATAACCCTGGCATCTATATCTGCCAAAGCCGAATTTTCGTCAGCGAGATTAAAGTGTCTTAATCCAAACCTCGCCTCGACGATTCTTTCATCGCCTGACAGGCCGAAGCCGGCAAAACTGCTGATGTTTTCTTCGATAGTTTTGGCCTCGACGGTATATTCTATCTGGGCACCAGGCGCCAGAAAACTTCTATATTTTACATTTCTTGCCTGCTCAAGCAAGAGCATACTGTGGGCAAAATTCTCCGTCTGCCGCACCAGCCAGGACGCCGATTCAATCAATCCTTCCAACAGTAGTACTCCGGGCAGGACCGGAAAGGTGGGAAAATGGTCAGCCAGATATTCTTCGGCAAGGGAAACGCTCTTTACCGCCTTTATCTGTCTGCCTCTATCCAGCGAAACAACTTTATCAATAAGTATAAATCGCATAATACAACGTGTTAATAGCTATTAATAATACCGTAAACTTACGGTATTGTAGTCTTACTCCATTGTTTTTCCAGTCTTTTTTCTCTTTTTTAGATTGGACCTGAAAAGCCATGAACATCTTGTTTTTTACTCACATCTTTTGTATAATGATAGTTATAGCACTAAAGAGTTATTACAGTAATCGCTATACTTTCTATACGGCTTTTTATGGAGCGGTGAGTGGGAATTAAATCTCTAATATTAACGTTAGCTGTGCTGACGATTCTGTCAGGAGCGGCTAATGCCGACCCATTTAACATAATCATCGTAACGAGCGATTCAGCCGATTCCGAACGAGATTACACAGAATTTCTGCAGGATATCTACAAGGGAAATGTCCACGTACATATAGAGCCGGACAGATATAATGAAAACCTTAGCGACAGTAAGAAAAGTGAGCTTGAATCAGCCGACCTGATTATCATCTCACGAGACGGCTATTATAAAAACTACAATGACGACGCCGAGTTCTGGGGCGAAGTAAATGTCCCAATGCTTAATCATAACGCCAAACTTGCCCGTAGTGACGAGCATACCGAATGGGACTGGCTGCCAGGCTGGGACACATGGGATATTCTTTGCACCCACCTGGGAATTGCAAATGCCAACGATGAAATCTTCACAGGCATTGACACCTCCGGCGGGATAGTTCAAATATTCGCAACAAGCACATACATTGACTACTCCGACCAGTATTCGGCGGGCTACGGCACAATCGTAGCCAAAAGGTTCGGTAAGGTAGTAATCGCCCGCTGGCTCGGCAACGAACCAAATTATTACGATGGCTCCTATTATGCACCGACTGCACCGCGTATCTTTTTTGCACTGCCGAAAAAGACATATTACTTTTTCGATAACGCAACCGACGACGGAAAACTAATGTTGAAAAATGCGATTCTATCGCTGCTGCCTGTAATTCGTCCGACAGGTGACCTCGACGATGACGGTGATGTCGATTTTGGCGACTTCTCGGTCTTCTCCGAGCACTGGATGTACTCCGGCCCTGTATGCGGGGAATCCGATTTTACAGGTGATGCAAATGTCACAATGGATGACCTTAAGATATACACAGAAAACTGGCTTACCGGCGCTGATACCATACCTCCTGAGCCGAATATTATGACCTGGCAAATCGAACCGATGACTACTTCGACCCAATCAATTTATATGGCTGCAACCGCTGGCATCGATTTGCTCAACGGCGTGGAGTATTATTTCGAATGTACATCAGGCAACGGGCCGGACAGTGGATGGCAGTACAACGAATTCTTCGAACCAAATGGTCTGTCGCCGGATACAAAATATACTTACAGGGTCAAGGCACGCGATACCTCAGGAAACCTCAATGAGACTCAATGGTCGGATTCAGCATCAACCTGGACGTTTGAAATTTATCGCGAAATAGCTGATGCCTCCGCTGCGGCAGCAATCGATGCAAACCTGTTTGTCGCAGCCGATGATGAAGGTAATAAGCTTTTCTTCTATGATTCGAATAATCCAGCTTCAGCCCCTATCGCAGACCCTAACATCGGGCAGTATTTGAACGTCGACCCCTGCCAGCCGGAGACCGACATTGAAGGAGCAACCTGGTTCGGCGACAAAATCTTCTGGATAACATCCCATAGCAGAAATAAAAACGGTAAATACTGGTACAGCCGATACCAGTTCTTTGCAACGACTGTTACAAAAATCGGGCAGGATATAAACGTTACAGTGGAAGGTAATTACACCAACCTTATCGATGATTTGATAGCATACGATTTGGTATATAATTTAGGTCTTACAGACGCGATAGGAGTGGTCGATGGCCATATAGACCCCAACGAAATCCCGGATCTCGCTCCAAAAGAAGATGGATTAAATATCGAGGGATTATGTACTTCCGCAGACGGTAATTCTATGTTCATCGGCTTTAGAAATCCCAGGCCGGAGGTTAATGACGTAAAATATGCACTGATTATCGAGCTTTATAATCCCGAAGAGGTGGTCTTATATGGAGCGTCTGCTGATTTTGGCCCGCCGATTTTGCTGGACATCGATGGCCTCGGTATTCGCAGTATGGAATATTCACCCACGCTCGGAGAATATCTTATCGTCGCCGGCTCACACAAATCAACAGACGATGAACCGCTGCAAATACTTTATAGATACGATATGGCAACAGATATCCTGACCGAGATGGAAGATTTTCCGATTATCACTCCCGAAGCGATGTTCCAGTTCCCCGGCAGTAATGACATTCAACTTTTAAGTGATGACGGAACACTACTGATAGATACCCCCGAAGGCCCTGTAGAAAATAAATTACTACCCAGAGAACTAAGAACCTTCAGAACGCAATTGATAACACCATAAACGCTTTGAAACTCTGTTAAAACAGTCATTTAATCAATCTCCGGCCGATTTTTTTTGTGTCTTTGTGTCTTTTTGGTTATACTTTGGGCTATGAATGTTCGCAGAGCAAAAATATCGGATGTCGAGCCAATTTATTCTCTGGTCAACGACTATGCAGAACAGGACAGGATGCTGTTTCGGCCAATGGATGATGTTTATAAAAATTTGCAGACCTTTACTGTAGCTGAGCTTGATGACAATATAGTCGGCTGCTGTGCATTAGAGGTCATCTGGTCGGATTTGGCGGAGATAAAATCGCTGGCAGTCGATGAAGGACATAAAAATAAGGGGGTCGGCAAATCGCTTGTAGCGGCTGCGGTTGAACAGGCAGCAGAGCTTGGTGTGCCAAAAGTCTTTGCCCTTACGATGGACACCGGTTTTTTTGAAAAACTCGGCTTTGCGAAAATCGAAAAAGATAAGCTGCCGATGAAGGTCTGGAGCGACTGTGCCAGATGCCCAAAGCAGCAGAATTGCGATGAAACAGCAGTTATAAAAGAAATACGAAATCCGAAGCACGAAATTCGAAACAAATCCAAATGACAAAAATTCAAAATTCCAAACGTTTTGGTCATTCGAACATTAGAATTTTGAATTTTTTTTCGGATTTCGATATTCGGGTTTATACGGGACAGATTTTTATCCTACTTGTCGGCGCTGGAAGATGGCAACGGCCAAGGCAAGAATACCCGCTGTATAACATATAGCATAAGAAGCAGTTATAAGTATATACTTCAGAGGGACTTCGCTGCCCTCGTAAATAGCATCGCTTATCCAGAAAATCTGCAAATTAGGTACTAAAAACCTGCCTATTTTTGCCCACAATTGAGTCTCTGCAAATCTGCCGAAAGCATAATCGCTTATAAGGCCAAGCAAAAAAATCCCGATACAGGCCGAGAGCGTTACTACTATGTTAAACCTCGCCGAAAGCGCCACGGCTATAGCCACAATAATCATCGCAGCCAACAACAGCAATATCGAGCCATAGACATCCAGCGTGTTTATACAGTTACCCTTTGGATTGAACTTCCACTGCTGGTCAATAAAATATAAAAACACAATGCCAAATGTAGCAAATACGGCGGTCAGCACAATAGCGGTTGACGAAACCTTCCAGTCATAAGTATAGTTGAAAAAAGCACTTAGCAAAAGTGCTCCAAAAACTATAACTGCCGCTGCAGCAACCACCGTCCAGTCATGGGTGTCATTTACCGTTTCAAGGACGCCGTGCCTAATCGCCATAATCAGGGCAATAGTGCAAATATAATGGGCCAGAACAACCGCAGCGGCCACACCTAAAAATTTTGCAATAATGAATATAGGACGTTGAACCGGCTTGCTCAGAACGGTAGTTATGGTCTTATTTTCAATTTCCTCGGCAACGGCACCAGAAGCGGAAAATATTGCTATGAACAAGCTGGTCAAAAATAACGTAGATAACCCTAACTCGCGTAAGAGTTTATTGTCATCATCCATTGTGTACATTGCCAAAGACGGGCTTATGAAAAATAAAAATAAAGCAATGATAATAATTACGGCGTAGATGGGTTGTCTAAGTGTCTCTATGAAAGTATTTTTTGCTATCGTAAATAGTTTATCCATTATTTTTCGTCGGCTTTTGCAGCTATGTGAACTTGGACCTTACCGGTACGCAAGACCAACTCCAGGAGTTAATTTCTTAATTGGTTCTATACTTAATTGGCACTTATTGTTATACTTCACAACCAATAACTTGTAAACAGCTTAAAACATACTATGATTAAATACTTTATTTGAGACCTTTTGTTCAAAACACAAAACAGAGATAGAAAATGACAGTATCATCCAAACGCCCCAAAAATGCAGCCTTGAGGTCCCTGATTTCGAGCGTAGTCTTTTTCGGCATCTGTTTTTTTGTCGGCCGATGGAGTGATTTCTTTGCCGTCTATGCAGTTAGCTGGCTGCTTCTTTCAGCAACTTTGATTTGGTTTGTCCTCGCTATTCAGTTCCATACGCGCAGTCTGGCCGAGCAGGAAAAGCTCGATATAAGCCAATTAAGCAAAGCTGAGCAAGGTCCCACAATCTTTCAGGCCAAGGATGAACGCAGCACTTTATTTGCCGTTGCTCAACGCCGGCTGGCAATACTTGAGAAATGGTTCATCCCTATATTCTCAGCTCTTATCGCTACTTATCAAATATCTATCGGGATATATTTATTAAAAGTTATTTCCGGCAGCATTGATGCTGAGCCGCAGCAGGCTTTATTGTGTGCAATTTGTATGACGGGGATAGCTTTTGTTAGCTTCCTGATTTCCCGCTACGCTACAGGTATGTCTTCCCAGCCGCAATGGCGTCCACTAAGGGCCGGCGGCAGCAGTCTGCTCGGCATAGCTGTATTGTGTTTTGTTATGGCAATAGGCCTTGCGTTTGCTTACTTCAACTGGTTCGGTATAGTAGATGTAATCTCCTGGGTCATTCCAATATTGCTTGTCGTCCTCGGCGCGGAAACTGCTCTAAATGTTGTCCTGGATATATATCGGCCCCGTTTGAAAGACCAATACGCCAGAAGCGCATTTGACAGCAGACTGTTGGGGATTATTAATGAACCGGGCGGAATATTACGCAGCGCCGCAGAGACAATGGATTATCAGTTTGGCTTTAAGGTCTCCCAGACCTGGTTTTATAAACTGCTTGAAAAAGCTATAGCACCTTTAGTTTTATTCGCTGCTGTTACACTATATCTGATGAGCTGCATCGTTATCGTAAGTCCTAACGAAGAGGCGATAATAGAACACTTTGGCAATCCTGCGAATAAATCCGGGCAAGTCAGGCGTGTCGGCCCCGGATTGACCTTCAAATGGCCCTGGCCGATAGATATTGCATATAAACATCCCGTGAAAAAGGTCCTGGAAATCAGTATCGGCTATGTTCCCAAAACCGACCCCAAGACCGGAGAGGTGATACGTGAGCCATCACTATTATGGGGTAAGGCCCATTACGAGGAGGAATATCATTTACTTGTGGCCAGCGAAGACACCAGCTCAGGCTCGGTCGCCGGGGCTGTACCGGTAAGTCTTGTCATCGCCGCCGTGCCGGTTCAATACAGAGTAAAAGACCTGCACTCATTTATCTATAAACTCAGCAAGCCGGAGAAGCTGCTTGAATCCATTTGTTATCGCGAGCTTACGAAATTTGCATCCAGTGCCAGTATCGAAGTTGATGATGAAGATGCACTTGAACACAGCTTGCTTGGAGCAGGTCGCGCCCAGGCCAAGCAGATTTTAACAAGAAGAATTCAGGATGCCGCCGACGAGGCGGGACTTGGCGTTGAAATTGTATTTCTGGGACTGCAGGGGATTCACCCGCCTGTAGAGGTCGCGACAGATTATCAAAAAGTTATCGGTGCCGTGCAGGAGAAACAGGCAATAGTGCTGCAAGCTCAAGCAGAACGCAATAAAACATTAAGCACACTGGCAGGTTCGGTAGAAGAAGCCGATAAGCTCTATACCATCGCAGCCCAATACCAAAAGGCCAAAGAACAAAACGACTCAGAGCAAATCGAGAAACTCGGTGAAGCTCTGGATAAGGCCTTCGTAGAAGCAAAGGGTGATATCTTCAGCACATTGCGAGAAGCCCAAAGTTATGCTTTTGAAAAAGCCACAATTGCCCGCGCAACGGGCGAGCGTTTCGACAGCCAGCTTAAGGCCTATAAAGCTGCGGAAGAAATATACAAAAGCGAGCAGAGATTAGCAGCTTTCGAGCAGGCCCTTCAAAAAATACGTAAATACGTCGTAGTTGCCGACCCAAACGATACGCAAATTTTCATATTTGACGCCAAGGAAAAACTAACTCCAAGTTTATATGATATCAGTGGATTTGAGGAGACAAGCGAAAAATGAAAAATATAGTCATTGTAATCTTCATAGTACTGTTAATCAGCGTTTTAGCGTTTCTTCTATTTAGCTTTCAGGTAAGAGAGACCGAGTTTGCCCTTGTAACGACCTTCGAAAAGCCTACCCGTGAAATCACCACACCGCGGTTGTGTTTCAGATGGCCTTTTCCAATCCAGAGGGTTCATAAATTCGACAGCCGCTTGAGAGTCTTAGAAGTTGAAGTTACAGAAACCACAACAAAAGGCGCTGTGCCGATTATCGTAAATACCTACGTCGTTTGGAGAATCGCCGAGCCACTGGCATTTTTTAATGCAGTTGAAACCATTACCGAAGCTGAAAGCAAGCTGCGCAGCCGCATCAGCGATACTCAAAACAAAATAATCGGCCAACACCTTTTCAGTGAATTTGTAAACAGTGACCCGACAAAGATAAAACTTGACCAAATCGAAGGTGAGATGTTAGCCGACCTCGGGCAAAGCGTTAAGAACGATTATGGCATTGAGATAAAGACTCTCGGCATCAAGCAGCTTAAAGTCAGCAAGGACGTTACGGAAAAAGTGTTCGAGCGGATGAGAGCTGCAAGAAACCGCAAGACCGAAGCCACTATTGCTCAGGGACAAGCACAGGCGACCAAGATAAAGACCGACGCCGATTCTAAAAAGACGGAGCTTCTCGCCGCTGCAGAGGCAATGGCAAAGTCAATAAAAGGTAAAGGCGATGCAGAAGCCGCAAAATACTATAAATTGCTCGAAGCAGACCCTGAGCTTGCAATGTTCTTGAGGGACATCGAGGCCCTAAAAAAGATATTAGCGGAAAGAGCAACTGTTGTTTTCAGCGCTAAAACAGCGCCATTTAAATTGCTTGAGGAGATGCCTGACCTTAAACCCGCAGAGCCACTTTCAACTGAAAAATAATTTAAATATATACTATGGGAAAAGAGAGTAAAGAAAACAATCAAATGAACCCACCATCGCCGGATAAGACTGCCGGCAAAGAGCTTGACGCAGCCGGTAAATCACTATCGGAAGCACTACGGCTGAGCTTTATCATCCTTAAGGTAATAATGGTAGTGCTGGTAGTTCTTTTCTTAGCATCGGGTTTTAAAACGGTTGGTTCCGATGAGCAGGCGCTTGTTTTACGGTTCGGCAAGATTCGTGGCGAACGTGAAGACAGAATTCTCACGCCCGGTTTGCACTGGGTATTTCCATATCCTATAGACGAAATTGTAAGAATCCCCGTGGAAAAAAAGGTGAATCTGGTTGTTAACTCGTTCTGGTACTATGATAATCCGCTGCAAAAAACTCGTGTTGCACCGACTCTGGACCCTATACGTGATGGTTATTGTATTACCCGAAGCGAAAAACAAACAGAGTTCGCCGGCGGTTCCTCCGGTAGTGATTACAACATTCTCCACTGTAAATGGCAGCTGACTTATCAGGTCAAAGACCCCGAATTGAAGAATCCTGAAAGGTTTTTCAAAAACACTTACGTCAAAGATGTAAAACCCGGCGAGATATACTTCGACGTAATGAAAGAGAGCATAACACCGCTTTTGAAAAGTCTGTTCGAAGATGCCGTTGTAACTGCAATGGTCAACTATACCATTGACGAAGCGATGTTTGAACAAGTCGGAAAGGTAACTGAACACGTCAAACAATTGTTGCAGGAAAAGCTCGATAAGATAGAAGGCGGCATCATAATCGAGTCTGTTCAACTTACGAATATAACCTGGCCTCGACAGGTTAATGAAGCCTTTGAGGCCCTAATCAGCGCAAGTCAGGACAGTCAAAAGTCCATCGATGAAGCCCGAACCTATGCTCAAAAGACACTTAACGAAGCCGCCGGTCCGGTCGCTGAAGAACTTCTTGAGGCCCTTGAGAATGAAAATCTCAATGAACAAGAGAAAGAATTGCTCTGGAAACAATTAGCAGGAACCGCTCAGGAGAAAATCGCCGATGCACGCGCCTATCGAACAAAGGTCGTGGAAACCGCCAGAGCCAATGCCGAATACCTGCAGCAGATACTTCCGGAGTATCGTAAACGCCCGAAGCTCGTGCTCCAGGAAATCTACCAGGACGCTATTGAAGAAGTCCTCAATAACGTAGACGAGAAAGTAATAATCCAGCCAACCCAAGGCACTAAAGGCAATGAAATCTGGATGCAGCTAAGCAGAGACCCAACTATAAAACCAAAATCCGACAAAAACAAATGAACAATTACCAATAAATAAGAAATTATGGCTCATGAACATTTACATTTTAAACAGGACATCGCTGCTGAACATACCCATAGCAAGCAGATTCGCGTAAGTATAGCTCTGTTGGGCACACTGGCTGGCGGAATGCTGCTTATCAGCAGCGGTATAGCTCGCTCGAAGTATCTCTACGGCAGCGGCAGTTTTCAGTCTGAGCTTTTAGCAATGGTCGGCGCGATACTGCTTGGCGCTCCTATCGTTCTTCATGCAATAAAGAGCATAATTAAAAAAGAAATGCATATGGATGAGCTGGTGGCCCTGGCAATACTGGCTGCCTTTGCGACAGGAAAATACGCCACTGCAGGAATTGTTGCATTTTTTGTGCTCTTAAGCGAGCTTATCGAAACCCGCACCGCTCTTGGCGCCCGCGCATCAATTGAGTCTCTGATAAAACTCACACCCACCAAAGCAAATCTCATCAATAACGACGGCAGTGAAAAAGAAGTCAACGTCAGCAGCTTAAAGCCCGGTGACAGTATTCGTGTTCGTCCCGGCGATAACATACCGGCAGATGGTGAAGTTATCAAAGGGCTTAGCTCCGTCAATGAAGCAACAATAACAGGTGAATCCTTACCTGCTGACAAGGTTCCGGGGATGCAGGTCTTCGCAGGCACAAATAATCTAACCGGTGTGCTGGATATTACAGTAACCAAGGCCGGCAAAGATACAACTCTCGGCAAGGTGCAATCACTGATTATACAGGCAGAACAGACGAAGATACCGATTATGCGGATAATCGACCGCTATGTTAAATGGTACACACCGACGATTTTGATGATTGCCGGCATAGTCCTGTTCTTTACCGACGATATTAACAGAGCGATTACAATACTTGTCATTTCCTGTCCCTGCGCTTTGATTCTGGCAACCCCAACGGCAATGGTGGCAGCGATTTCGGCTTCGGCAAGACTTGGTATTTTGATAAAGAACGTTGCCGACCTCGAGATTGCGGGCAGGATGACGGCGCTGGTGTTTGATAAAACTGGCACTGTTACAACCGGCCGATTGTACGTAACTAAATTGACTCCTGCTGAAGGCGTTGAACCGGCAGAGCTACTGGACGCAGCTGCTTCGGCTGAGCAGATGAGTAAACACCCTGCAGCAAGGGCGCTGCAGGAAGTTGCCAAAGAGGCAAACCTGTCTTTAAAAGCGATAGATAACTTTCAAGAAACTCCGGGTAAAGGTGTAACAGCTTTAGTCGATTCGGCGCCGGTTTACGTCGGCAGAGATACTTTCCTGAAGGAAAACAATATAGACGTAAGCAATATCACCGACCCGAGTATGCACGAGGAGCAGGGCTTCAGCACTCTATATGTTGCGAAGGACTCCCGGTGTATCGGCTGGATAGGTTTGCAGGATAAAACCAGGCCCGAAGCTCAAGAAGCCGTTAAAGAGCTAAAGAACATTGGCATAAAAAGAGTGACTATGCTCACCGGTGACAGAGATGAAGTTGCCAACCGTGTTGCTGCGGAACTGGGGTGCACGGATTATAAAGCACATTGTCTTCCGCAGGACAAGCTCTCGATTGTTGAGCAAATTAAAAAGGACGGCCACACTGTTGTAGTTATCGGAGACGGAATAAATGATGCACCGGCGCTGGCGGCAGGCGATTTGGGTATTGCGATGGGAGCCGCCGGCAGTGATATCGCAATAAATTCCGCTTCGATTGCACTTATGAGCGATGATTTGAAGCGTGTGCCTTTTCTGGTTCGGCTTTCTAAAAAAACCAGAGGTGTAATCAATCAGAACCTCAGCTTCGGAGTTTTGTTTATAATTCTTGGAGTCGCAGCGGCAGCAGCAGCATGGCTGCCAACAGCTTATGCTGCGGTTCTGCATTTTGCCGGCTCATTGATAGTCGTATTTAACAGCGCTCGACTTGTCCGCTACGGTGAAGAACTCAGCCACGAGTAAGGATATCAAGACATCAGGATAGCAGGGTATTAGTAATGTAGGGTGCGGGTCCAGAGAACAGGATACGAAACTATGGAATATGCGGTTGAGACTTTATCTTTGACAAAGATTTTTTCTGACTGGTGGGGTCGGGAAAGAGTTCTCGCTGTTGACGAGCTGAATTTAAAGGTTAGCTACAACGAGGTCTTTGGCCTTTTAGGCCCCAACGGCTCAGGCAAAACAACCACCATTAAGATGCTGCTTGGCTTACTTTATCCGACAAAGGGAAAGGCCTTTGTTCTTGGAGGTGACGGTAGTGACCCTAAAATCAATGCCAGAATCGGATTTCTGCCGGAAGAGTCTTACCTCTATAGATACTTAAATGCCCGCGAAACTCTTGATTTTTATGGCAGATTATTTGGCCTGCCCGCGAAAGTTCGGAAAATGCGCATCGAAGCTCTGCTCGATATGGTCGGCCTAAAGGCGGTCGCAAATAGACCGGTTGGGACGTTTTCAAAAGGTATGGCACGCAGAATCGGCCTGGCACAGGCCCTGATAAACGACCCCGACTTACTTGTACTGGATGAGCCGACAACCGGCCTCGACCCTATCGGAACAAGGCAGATAAAAGACCTAATCCTGGAGTTAAAAAAACGCGGTAAGACAATTTTGCTATGCAGTCATCTGCTCGCAGATGTTGAAGATGTATGTGACAGAATTGCAATCCTCTATGGCGGTAAAATCCAGACCGAGGGACAGGTCAAGGAGCTTCTGCAGCAGACAAATAAAAAACAAATCACCACGGATGCGATAAGCGATACTGCCATTGAGAAAATAAAGCAGATAATTCAACAGGAACAGGCACATTTCGATATCAGCTCGCCGATGGATAAGCTCGAAACATTTTTTATCAAGACCGTTACCACAGCCCAGCATGAGGCACTACCTACAAGCGGAGCAGTCAGTTCAACAAATATCAGCGGTTTTCTTTCGTCCGAAGTCTCTGCGGAAGATATTCTCGACAAACTTGTCTCGGCTTCGATATCTGAAAAAACCTCTTCTAAAGAAACACCAACAACTGAGCAGGTCGTCCCTGTCGAGACCCCTGAACCGAAGCCCGATGAAGATGTGCTCGGCAAACTAACCGAGTCGTCTAAACCTGCTGAAACCAAACCGGTTGAAGGCGAAGCGGCTCGACCAGGCCCACCGAAATCCGACAAGCAAGAGCAAATTAAAAAGGCCATTTTAGACCAGCTCACAACTCGCTCTCCGCAAGGAGTCCCCAGGACAAAAGACCAAAATGCCGATAGTGAGCTTTATCGAGGGCCTCAAGGCGGGCAAACAGATAATCCCCAGGCAGGAGACCAAGGCGATGCATAGTATCTGGGCTGTCGCCACAAATACTATAAAGCAGGCTTTACGGTTGAAAATTGCCGCTGTTTTTATAATCCTGCTGATTGTACTGCTGCCTGTAATGGGGCTAACAACAACAGGCGACGGCACCTTAAAAGGCCAGCTACAAACCTTCGTAAGCTATGGATTATCGCTGACGAGTTTCTTACTATGTTTACTCACGATAATAGTTACAATTTATTCATTAACGAGTGATATTGAACAAAGACAAATATATACTGTTCTTACCAAACCCATCCGCCGTTATCAGCTTCTTCTCGGAAAATTGCTCGGAGTAATATTACTGGATGTGGGCTTGCTTATTCTCTTTTCGGCAATAATATACACTATTACGATTTATACACCTAAATTTATCAACGCAAGCGAAGCTCAGCGTGCCGAAGCGGATAACGAGTTTTTCGCAGCACGCATTAATTTAACGCCCGTTGAAATCGATATCACCCAGGAAGTCCTTGATACCTACAAAAAGCTCCAGGCAAGCGGACAGCTCGACGAAATGTTCCAGGATATGTCTCGCAAAGAAATCATCACCCAGCTTACCAACCAAAAACAACTTGAGAAACGAGCTGCTGCGGTCGGCCGTGATTTGCTCTGGGAATTTAAAAATGTGAAACCTACCGACCCTAATGGGAGCTTGTTTATAAAATTCAAATACGATGTCTCAGGGATAAGCCCGTCCGATTTGCCTGTTTACGGAAGATGGTTCATAGGTGACTATCAATATATCAGGTATGGCGTTCAGGGCGAAACACCTGTTTATGACGGCGTACACTCGCATTCAATACAGACTTTTCATGAAATAGCTGTTCCTGCCCATGTAGTCCCCAAAGACGGTCATCTTGCTGTTGGTTTCTTGAATGTTCCTGTGAACAACACAGTAGTAATCTTCTCAGAAGACCCAAAGGTGCTTTACAAGGCTGATACTTTCACCGCCAATTTTATAAGAGCCGCTCTTTTAATATTACTTCGTTTAATTTTCCTGGCCTGTTTGGGAATATTAGCCGCGACTTTTCTCTCGTTCCCTGTTGCAATATTACTTTGTCTGGTAATTTTTCTCACTGCGAGTTTCAGCAGCTTCTGTCTGGAATCCTTTGACTCTCTCAGTGAAGGCATTAGTAACATTTACCGTTATACAGTCAGACCGATGATATTGTTGTTGCCCCAGTTTGATAAATTCAATCCCACGAAATTTCTGGTTCCTGCGCAACTATTGAGCTGGTTTTTATTGACAAAAGTCGCTCTTTCACTGGTTTGTATCAAGGCGTTTTTACTTTTTTCTCTTGGTTTGCTTATTTTTAGTTTCAGAGAAATCGCAAAAATTATAATTTAGTTTGTGATTTTTTGTTATTTATTTGTAGTTTTCGAACTATCAACTAAGAATCCAAAACTTTCTTTATGCGTTTACATGATACGATAATCCGGTTTGTATGTATTTTGCTTACGGTCTTTTTCCTTATTGCCGCTGGTGTATGGCTGGACTATATAAATTTGCAGCGAGAGCAAATGGACCTGATTATCGACAAGCCCGAAAATGTTCCTCCTACACTGGCATTTGCAACTGTTGCAACGGGGGCTTTTCGCGGTCTGGTCGTAGATGTCTTATGGATGCGGGCAGATAACCTCAAACAAGAAGGACAGTTCTTTGACGCCAAACAACTCGCCGACTGGATAACTACATTGCAGCCCCGCTTCGCGGCGGTGTGGGAATTCCAGGCCTGGAATATGGCTTATAACATTTCCGCTGCGATGCCTGCAACCCAGCCGGAACAACGCTGGCTTTGGGTAAGAAACGGCTATGAGCTGCTCCGTGACAAGGGCATTCGGTGGAATCCAAAAGACCTTGCGCTCTATCGCGAACTTGCCAGAATATTTCAGCATAAAATAGGTGGTGTAACAGATGACGCACACAAATATTACAAACTTCAGCTGGCTTCGGCAATGGAACCGCTGCTCGGCGCCGGTGATAATGAATACTTCGAAACACTTGCAAAGGCACCTACAGACTGGGAGGCAATTAAAAATGATGCCAATGAACTGATTACGGAACTGGCATCTGCTGA
>Ga0315541_1001849_pt1 | contig 18683 bp, 14 predicted proteins | sample SalMarSW160190MG_FD_203095 | JGI IMG/M metagenome (GOLD analysis project Ga0315541, IMG submission 203095) | Salt marsh sediment microbial communities from the Plum Island Ecosystem LTER, Massachusetts, United States - Salt Marsh Sediment SW1601-190 ...
CCTCTGGCGGCGGCGGTATAACCGCCGGGGCATGCTGTACGTCCTGCCGGCGCTGGTGTTCTTCGCGGTGATGGTGGCCTACCCCATCTTCCGCTCGCTGTACCTTTCCTTCTTCGACTTTTCCATCCTGGAGCCGGACTCGGCCAAGTTCGTCGGCCTGGGCAACTACGCCAAGCTGTTCACCCAGTCGCAGAACCATAAGCCGTTCTGGAACACGCTGTACTTCACCGCCATTTTTTCCCCGCCGTACGTGATCCTGGCTCTGGTGGTGGCGCTGCTGCTGAACCGCGTCCGCCGAGGGTCGGTCTTCCTGCGGACCATGATCTTCACGCCGGTGGTGGTCAGCCTGGCCGTCAGCGCGGTGATGTGGACGCTGTTCTACAACGCCTCCTTCGGCATGGCCCAGAAGATGCTGGTGGGCATGTGCGACTTTCTGAACTTCCTGCCGGCCAACGCCCTGACGTACCTGCTGCCGTATCTCGCCGTCACCGGCCTGGTGCTGCTGGTGCTGGCGCTGCTGGGGCGGGCGTCCGCCCTGCCCAGCCGGACCTTCGGCGCCGCCGCCCTGGGCGGCAGGAGAATTCTCATCTCCGGCGGCTTGTCCCTGGCGGCGTGCGCGGCTGTGGGAATCTTCTGGTTCGAGGGCACGTTCGCCCGGGTCTCCGGCGGGTTCGCCTCGGCCGTGCCGAGCGCTTTCGCGAGCCTGGATCTGCTGACGGCCCCGAAGGAAGGCGTCCTCGGCAACCCCGCCTGGGCCATGATCGCCATCGCCGTCGTCTGCCTGTGGAACGGCGTGGGCATCAACGTCATCCTGTACCTGGTGGGGCTCCAGCGCATCCCCGACGAGGTGTACGAGGCCGCCGAGGTCGACGGCGCCAGCTCCTGGAAGCGGTTCGTCCACGTGACCCTGCCGCTGCTGCGGCCGACGACGTACCTGGTGGTGCTGCTGAGCATGATCGGGTCCTTCAAGGTCTTCGGCCAGCCGTACATCATGACCGGCGGCGGCCCGCAGGATTCCACGCTGACCTTCGTCATGAGGCTGTACAACCTGGCGTTTCGCTACGGCAAGTTTCAGCTCGGGTACGCCTCGGCCCTGGCCTACGCCCTGGCGGTGTACATCTTCATCATGTCGCTGTTCGTGCGCCGGCTGAACCGGCCGGTGGAGTGAGCATGGCGGTCCAGAAAAAAAGCGTTTCCTTCACCTTGTGGGCGATCCTGCTGGTCGTGGGGCTGTTCAGCATCCTGCCGTTCGTCTGGATCGTCATCGGATCGTTCAAGCCCCACCTGGAGATTCAGAAGGGCAACCTCTGGCCGTGGCAGAGCTACGAGGTGCAGAAACCGCCGGCCGAGCCGGGAGCCCAGCCGACCAAGACCACCGAGCGGGTCACGCTGGATAACTACAAGCAGATCTTCACCAAACTTTCCGGCCTGCCGACCTACTACTTCAATACGCTGTGGCTGGCCGGGGCGGGGACGTTCCTGTCGCTGCTGGTCGGCGCTCTGGCGGCGTATGGCTTTGCCCACTTCAAGTTCGTCGGCAACAAGTTGCTGTTCACGCTGCTGCTGCTGACGATCATGATCCCGGCCGAGGTCACCCTCATCGGCCGCTACGAGCTGATGTTCCAACTGCGCCTGTACGACCGGATCGTGGGCCTGCTGATCGCCTACGTCGCCGGTAGCCTGCTGCTGGTCATCTTCATCATGCGGAACGTGTTCGTTTCCATTCCGCGGGACCTGGTCGACGCCGCCCTGATCGACGGGGCCAGCACGTGGCAGGTCTTCTGGGAGGTGATGGTTCCCATCGGCCGCAACGGCCTGGCCGCCTGTGGCATCCTGACCGTCCTGGGCATCTGGAACGAGTTCCTCTTCGCGTTGACCTTCACCTCCATGGACAAGGTGCGGACGCTGCCGGTGGGCATTTTCCTGCTGAAGGGCCAGTTCGGCCTGTTCAACAGCGGCGTGCTGTTCGCCACCGTGCTGCTGTCGTTCCTGCCCATCGTGATCGTGTTCATCCTGTTGCAGAAGTACTTCGTGCGCGGGCTTTCGGCCGGCGCCTTGAAGGGATAAGCGGACGTGCTGAGGCGAGTGTGCATTCTGCTGGTCGTGCTGATCGTCGCCGCCAGCGTTGTCGAATACGTCTGGCGGCTGACGCCGCTGGAGCAGCTCCGGGCGATCTTCACCGGCAAGGCCCCCGAGGGCGCCGGGCCTTTCGCCGGCGGCGAGAGGACCGTCATCCGGCTGGGCATCGCCTCCTGGCAGATGGACGAGTTCCCCTGGGCCGAGACCATCGCCCGCTACGAAAAAGCCCACGGCGGCAAGATCAAGATCCAGACCAGCGCCCTGCCGGAGGGGACCATGAACAGCATGCTGCTGTTCTGGGCCTCCGGCTACACCGAGTACGACGTGATCGTGGCCTGGGCCGACGAGGAGATTCACCCCTTCATTAACTACAACTGGAACAGCGAGGATCCCGCCCGCCGCAGCCTCATCATCAACGTCGATGAGTATCTCACGGAAGCCCAGCTCGACAGCTTCGTGCCGGCGCTGTTCGGCGGATGCTCGCGGAAAGACCCCCAGACCGGCGGCGTCAGCCGCTACGAGCTGCCCTGGATGGGCGAGGTGCTGGCCCTGAACTACAACAAGGAGTTCTTCCGGCAGCGCGGCATCGAGAAGATCCCGCAGAGCTGGGCGGAGGTCGCCCAGGCGTGCGAGAAACTGGTGGGCCTGGAGCACAAGGGCGCGAAGGTGGCCCCGCTGGCGATGAACTTCTCGCAGACGGTGTTCTTCGGGCAGAACTGCTACATCCCCATGCTGGCCGCGTTCAAGGGCGGCAGGGGGGTCGCCGACGCGAACGGGCGGCTGGACGTGGAAAGCCCCGAGGCCGTCCGCGTCTTCGAGACGCTCAAGCGCTGGTACGACGCCGGCTACATCTCGTCCAACTGCATGGTAAACGAGGCCATCGAGCAGGACCTGCGGGTGATGCGGGCGGCGATGTATCCGCACTGGCAAAGCCGCGGCCTGTGGGCGGTGCGGGACCACGGCCCCGCCGTCATCGGCATCGCCCCCACGCCCGGGGCCAAACAGGGCGGCTCGCTGGTCTCCACCTACGGCTGCATCATCCCCAAGTGCTCGCCGATCATCCGCCAGACGGTGGACTTCTGCTACGAGGCGTTCTGCACCGACACCTACGGCTTCCAGACGGCGGTGGGCATGAGCGGGAAGATGCCCGCCACCAAGCAGACGTATCAGCGCAAGGACCTGCCGCCGGGCATCGCCGAGCTGGGGGGGTCGCTGGACCGCGGCTACTCCTTCCCCGATCAGGTCAACTGGAATCAGTGTGCGGACATCCTGGTGGTCGAGTTTCAGAAGTACCTGACCGGCGGGGTCCCCACGGCCGAGGCGGCCCTGGCCAACGTCCAGCGGCGATTCGCCGAAGAGGTGTACGTGGAGAAGTAGCGCCGCCCGCGGGCGCCGGCGCCCGCCGAGAGGCCCGTTCCTTGGCGAATCTGGCGTTCCGTGGGGACTCGGAGAGCAACAAGTGCCCGCTCAACAGAGTGACAGTCCGCTTTGCCGTCCCAGGCCGATGACGGAGGAAGCCCCCGGCGGGGCGCTGCTGTGGCGGGCCCCGGCCAAGCTGAACCTGTACCTGCGGGTTCTCCGGCGGCGGGAGGACGGCTTCCATGAGATCGACTCGGTCGCGGTGAAGGTCACGCTGTACGACGAGCTTGTCTTCGCCCGGCGGGACGACGGGCGGGTTCGGCTGACGTGCTCGTGTCTCGACTGCGGCCCGGCCGGGGAAAACCTGGTCGCCAGGGCGGCGGCCGAGCTTGCCCCCGCGGTCGGGCGGGGCGGGGCGGACATCGCCCTGACCAAGGGGATTCGCCCGGCCGCAGGCCTGGGCGGAGGCAGCAGCGACGCGGCCGCGACCCTGCGCGCGCTGAATCAACTCTGGCGGGGGGGCCTGGCCGATCGGGAGTTGGCGGAGCTGGCCGGGCGGGTCGGCTCGGACGTGCCGCTGTTTCTGAACGGCCCGGCCGTGAGGGTCGGCGGGCGGGGCGAGCGCGTCGAGGCCGTCCGGGTGCATCCGTTCTGGGCGGTGCTGTGCCTGCCGGAGTTCGCCTGCCCCACGGGGCGGGTGTACGCCGCCTGCGATGAGCTTCTCGCGGGCGGGGAAGCTCGGCCGGGGGCCCCGCGGTTGGACGGGCCGCCGTCGCGCTGGCGGGGGGGGCTGTTCAACGACCTGCAACCGGCCGCCGCCCGCCTCTGCCCGCAACTGGCAGGCATCTCCGCCGCTCTGGCGGAGGCGACCGGCCTGCCGGTGCACCTGACCGGCAGCGGCAGCGGGCTGTTCGTGTTGACCGACGACGAGGCCGGCGCGGTCAAGGCGGTGGCGGCCGTCCCCGCCGACCTGAAGGGTCGCTGCCGCGTCGTCTCGTCGAACCCGTGGTAGCCGGCCGGCGCGTGCGTTCGCCCCGCCGCGGGGCGGGCTGGCTTTTCTCAATCTGGCGGCTTGACACGCCCGCGCCCGAAAAGTAAGATGCTTAAGTGGCGCCGATGAGAACGATGGCTTCGACATCCCGCAAGCACACGGTTCGGTCCGCTTCCGGGCTTGGGGGGACTGACGGCGCCGCCCTGCCGGTACTGCTGGTCATTGTACGGTAGGCCGCTTTGTCGCCCGCGGGCGCCTGGCGGCCGCCCCTCTAATTCCTTTTCCCCCGAACGTTAAAGCGTTACGCTGTTTGCGGACGATGAACTAGACGAATGCCTGCCAGGCACGCACAGGCGCCTAAAACGGATAGAACAATGCCAAATCATACGAAAAAGCCGAAGCCCGCCGGCAAGAGCTACGTCGGGTTGAACGGCTCGGAGTTCTTCCACGAGATACTCAAACAGGAAGGCGTGGAGGTCTTGTTCGGCGTTCCGGGCGGGGCGTTGCTGTCGATCTTCGACGCGATGTACGAATCGCCGATCAAGTTCGTGCTGACGCGGCACGAGCAGGGCGCCGCCCACATGGCCGACGGCTACGCCCGCTCCACGGGCAAGACCGGCGTGTGCATCGCCACCTCCGGACCCGGCGCGACCAACCTGGTGACCGGATTGGCCACGGCTTACATGGACTCGGTTCCGGTGGTGGCCATCACCGGGCAGGTCACCAGCAACCTGATCGGCAACGACGCCTTCCAGGAGGCCGACACCACCGGCATCACCCGCCCCATCACCAAGCACAACATGCTGGTCAAGCGGGCCGAGGACATCGGCCGGGTGCTCAAGGAAGCCTTTTACATCGCCAGTACCAGCCGCCCGGGCGCGGTGCTGGTCGACATCGCCAAGGACGCCACCATGGCCAAGCTGACGGCCGAGCCGGAGCTGAGCCCGGACCTGCCCGGCTACAGGCCGCGCGTCACCGGGCACATGCGGCAGATCACGGCCGCGGCCGAGGCCATCAACGCCGCCCGGCGGCCGGTGCTCTACGTCGGCGGCGGCGTGATCATCGCCGGGGCGTCCGAGACCCTGCGGACGCTGGCGAAGAAGGGCAATATCCCCGTTACCACCACGCTGATGGCGATGGGGGCGATGGACGAGACCGACCCGCTGGCGCTGCAAATGCTGGGCATGCACGGAACGGCCGCCGCCAACTACGCGGTGCAGGAGAGCGACTGCCTCATCGCCGTGGGGGCGCGCTTCGACGACCGCGTCACCGGCAACGTCGAAACCTTCGCCCCCAAGGCCAAGATCATCCACGTGGACATCGACCCGGCGTCCATCGGCAAGAACGTCGAGGTCGACATCCCCGTCGTCGGCGACGCCCGCGACATCCTGGAGAAGATGCTGCCGCTGGTCCGGCCCAACGACCGGGCCGAGTGGCTGGCGCAGGTGGCGGAGTGGAAAAAGCAATATCCCCTTCGGTACAAGCCGGGGGGCAAGATCAAGCCGCAGGCGGTGATCGAGGCGATCGGCCGGCTGACCGATCACGACGCCATCATCGCCACCGGCGTGGGCCAGCATCAGATGTGGACGGCCCAGTTTTACGGCTGGCGCCGGCCGAGACAACTGATCACCTCCGGCGGGCTGGGCACGATGGGCTACGGCCTGCCGGCGGCGATCGGCGCCCAGTTCGGAAACCCCGGAAAGACCGTCGTCGACATCGACGGCGACGGCAGCTTTGCCATGACGATGACCGAGTTGGTCACGGCCGTCAGTTACAACCAGCCGGTCAAGGTCGTCGTCATCGACAACGAGTACCTGGGAATGATCCGGCAGTGGCAGGAGATGTTCTACGGCAAGCGGTACTCGGCCAGTTCGCATCCGTGCCCGGACCTGGTAAAGCTGGCCGAGGCCCTGGGCGCCAAGGGCATGCGCATCACCGAGCCGGGCGAGGTCGAAGACGCCATCGCCGAGATGCTTCGGCACGAAGGGCCCGTCGTGCTGTCCGTGGCCGTGGAGCCGGAAGAGAACGTCTATCCCATGGTGGCCGCGGGCAAGGGCCTCCACGAGATGGACCTGGGGCGCCTCGTCTAAGAGGCCCGCCGGCCGCCGGCGGCGGGGCATTTGGCGTTGCCGCCCTGGCCGATCCTGCAATTGCGTCCGTTGCGGTCGCCGAAGCGACGGCCGAGGAGAAAACCATGAAACACGTGATCACCGCTTTGGTCCAGAACCAGTCGGGCGTGCTGGCTCACGTGGCGGGCATGTTCGCCGCACGCGGGTTCAACATCGACTCGCTGGTGGTCGGGCGCACGGATGACCCGCAGCTTTCGAGCATGACCATCGCGGTCCTCGGCGACGACCGCACGCTGGAGCAGGTCCGCAAGCAGTTGACGAAGATCGTCACCGTCGTCCGCGTGCGCGATTTCAAGGAGGTCGAGTACGTGGAGCGCGACCTGATGCTGGTCCGGATCACCGCGTCGCCTGAGCGCCGGGCCGAGATCGTTGATCTGACCGACCTCTTCCGCGGGCGGGTGGTGGACGTGGCCCGGCAGAGCCTGACGGTCGAGCTTTCCGGGCCGGAAACGAAGCTGGAGGCGTTCATCGACCTGGTCCGCCCCTACGGCATACGCGAGCTGGCCCGCACCGGCATCATCGCCATGCAGCGCGGCAAGCAGCCCGAGCGGGCGGCCGCGCGGCCGGCCAAGACCGCCTGAAAAGCCGAAGGAGTCCCCGTGGCCCGCGAGAAGATCAAGGTCCTCTTCGACACCGACATCGGTTCCGACATCGACGACGCGGTGGCGCTGGCGTACCTGGTAAGCCAGCAGCGCTGCGAGCTGCTGGGGGTGACGACGGTCACCGGCGAGCCGGAAAAGCGGGCGGAGATGGCCTCGGCCATCTGCCGCAACGCCGGCAAGCCGGAGGTGCCCATCCACGCCGGCTGCCCCGAGGCCCTGCTGATCGAGATGCGCCAGAAGCTTTCCCCCCAGGCCGCCGCCCTGGGAAGCTGGGACCGCCGGCGCGACTTTCCGGCCAACACGGCCGTGGAGTTCCTGCGCCAGACCATCCGCGCCCATCCCGGCGAGGTGACGCTGCTGACGGTTGGGCCGCTGACCAACGCCGGCCTGCTGTTCGCGACCGATCCGGAGATCCCCGGCCTGCTGAAGCAGATGGTGCTGATGTGCGGCAGGTTCTTCGGCTCGATGGGCGGGGAGTGGAACGCCATTGGCGATCCGCACGCGACGGCCATTGTCTACGGCGGGGGCTGCCAGGCGCGCCCGCCGCGGCACGTCAGCTACGGCCTGGACGTCACCAACAGGTGCCGCATGCCCGCCGACGAGTGCCGCAAGCGATTCGCCGCCAACGCCCTCGCCCCCGTGCGCGACTTCGCCGAGGTCTGGTTCGAGCACGGACGGGAGCAGATCACGTTTCACGACCCGCTCGCGGCCGCGTGCATCTTCCAGCCGGACCTGTGCCAGTACCGCCAGGGCAAGGTCACCGTCTCCCTGGCCGAGCCGACCATGGGCTGGACGGTCTTCTCCGGCCGCGGCGACGACAAGCCACACACCGTCGCCGCCGAGGTCGATCCGGAGAGGTTCTTCGAGCACTACTTCGCCGTGGTGAAGTGACCGCAAAGCGATCCCGGCGGGCGTCATGCGGGGGTCGGCTTGCTGCGGCGGATCTACCCATATCCGGTGAGACCACGAATTAGAGCGAATTGCGCGAACGAACAGATGCGAAGACTTTGTTGCAACTCGTGAAATTCGTGGACACCCGCTGAAGCAGAGCTGGGACTGTCAACTTCGCCCGTGCCGCCTGATCCTTCCCCCGGCCGGGCGCAAGAGAAAAGCCGACCAAGGGATTCGAACCCTCAACCCCGGCTTTACGAAAGCCGTGCTCTACCGTTGAGCTAGGTCGGCGCGCGTACTCCAGCAGTTCATATTTATCATTATCGGCGCTTGCGGGCAAGGGGTTTTGTGTTGCGGCCCGCCCGGCCGCCGGCGACGCTCAGGAGGCGGTGTCCTCTTCCTCGTGCAGGGCCTTGAGGAACTGCGACTGCCGGACGGCCTCGTTCTCCCAGGACCGCGCCAGCCGCTCCAGGAACGCCTCGTCATAAGGGACGTACAGGGCCCGCTGGACCGCCTCGTCCAGGGGGCAGCCGCCCTTGATGTGGGCCAGCATCTCCCGGAACTGCTCCGGCGTCAGGCGGCGGTGGAGGAAGCAGGTCAAACTGAACGCCTCGGCGTAGAAAACGGCCACGTTCTCGGCCTTGTACCGGTCCATCAGCAGAAGCCTGTCCATCGCGATTTTCCTGTCTCCGGCCACGGCGGCCCCGGCCAGGAGAACGCGCGAGTTGTCCACCTCGGCCTCGGCCATCATGGCCAGGCCCTCGTTCAGGGCCAGCGGGCAGCGGGCGTCGCCGAACAGCTCCGCCAGCACCAGGTGACACATCTCGTGGGGCAAGATCCGATCGAGCATGGCCACGTCGAAGTTGCCGTCGTCGTCGCGCTGGGTCAGGTCGATGCGGCGGACGGTCTGGCCGGATGCATCCTGCCGCAGCGTGAACGACCCGCCCGACCACTCGGCGGCGCTGACGGCGTGCTTGCGGTACTCGGCCACGTCCGCCCAGACGTAGATGCTGACGGCGTGCGGATAATCCTGCCCGAACAGGATGATGCGGCAGATCCGGCGCAGGGCGACCTCGGCTTGGCTGCCCACGAGTTTGGCCAGCGAGGCGTTGTATGCCCGGATGACGAAGTGCTCGGTGGATTCGGTGTATTGGAGGGAATCGACCTCCGCCAACTCGGCCCGCCGCTGTCTCGACAGCAGCTTCGAGGCCGGCACGGGTCGCGGCGGCGGGCCGAAGGCCATGCGGCATTGTCGGATGCGATCCATCGCGTACGTCCGCTCGGCCGGGTCGCGGCACAGGGCGAGAAACTGCCGGTACGCCTCCAGTGCCTGGCGATGTCGCCCCTGCCGCTGCCGGGCGGCGGCCACGACGATCCACGCCCGCCAGGCGCCGTCCCGCTCGGAGCCGACCACCCCGGCGGCGACGGCCTCGGCCCGAACGGGGTCGCTTTCCGCCAGGGCGGAAAGGGCGTCCTGGATGCGATCCGTCGTCGTCAGCCCGCCGATGCCGGCCGCCAGCGCCAGCCCGCCGACCAACAGACCCGTCGCCAGGATGGCTGTCCTACTTGCCATGAAGCTCCTGCATCAGGATCTCGCGCAGGGCGTTGACCCCTTGCAGCCGGTGGGTCGCGTCCGTGATCTCCAGCACCAGCTCCCGCTCGAACGGGCTGGCCAGTTGCAGGATCGCGTTCAGGTCCGAGCGCACGCGATTCAACGCCCGCACCATTCCAACGATCAGCTCGCCGTATTGTGCCGGCGTCAGGTCGCGCTTGCCCAGCTCGGCCTTGAGGGCGTCGTACTTGCCGGCCTCGACGTTCATGCTCTTGGTGATCATGGCGATCCGCCGCCGCACGATCTCCACGCGATAGCTGTGGGCGATGCCGGGCACGATGGCGTCGGCCTTGTCGAAATGCTTTTCGGCCAGCGCGTACTTGACCTTGGCGGCCTCCGGCTCGGTCAGCTCCAGCTTCTTGGCCTCGTCCATCACCGCCCGGGCGGCCTTGATGGCGTCCTTGGCGCACGCCCGCAGGCCGGCGGCCAGCACCGGCGGGCGCGCCAGCGACGCCGGGCCCGACGCCACCGCCGGGCCGGGCCCGTCCAGCACCATGGCCACGGGCGGATACGGCTCGGACATCACGTACATGCCGTCCGCGTGCTTCTTCAGCAGCTCGGCGACGGCGGCGTAGCGAATCGAGTCCGGCGGGGTGGACCTGCCGGCCAGCAGCTCGAAGCTCTTTCTGGCCTGCTCGAAGCGCCGCGACCGGAGCTGGCTGTGCCCGCGGATGTGCAGGATCAGCAGCCTTTGCTTGCTCTCCTTGGCCACCTCCTCCAGCGCCGGCAGCAACTGATTCAACAGCACCTCGTACTTGCCCGCCTCCAGCTTGCCCTGGGCGACTTGCAGCGCCGCCGGCAGGGCCAGCCACTTGCCGTCGTCGCGGACCTGGCCCAGCATCTTGCGGGCGCCGGCGTGATCGCCATCCAGCTGAACCACCTCCCGGAGCAGCTCGTTGGATTGCTTGGACAGGTCGTTGTCGGCGGCCCAGACGGCGAGCTGGAAAACGGCGTCGGGATCGCTGCGGTCGATCAGCGCCAGTTGCGTCTCGAGCTGCTGGGCCGGGGTGGGGCCGCGCTGGATGCTGGTCACTTCCGAGGCGGGGAAGCTGATGGTTCCGTAGGCGTGCTCGATGACGACCTTGTCCTCGGACAGCGTTACGATTCCGTCGAAGCTTCGACCGTCCTTGAGGACGACGTGGTCGCCGCCGGCCGATACCGCCCACACTGCCATGATGAGCCAGGCTAAGACCGCTCGCCTCATGGGTTCTCCAGCGCCGTTGCGATCGTGGTTCCGACCGACCGCAGATAGTTTACCATAGGCACCCGGGCCGACGCAGGGTTTTCCAGACTAATTCTCCCGCGGGGCCGGCCAGGGGGACAGTCATGAAAAGATTTTTTCAGACGTCGCCGGAGCGAACCTTGATGCGGCCCCAACCGTAACAGACAGAGTACAAGAAATTTGCGGAGCGTTGACTTCCGGGCGGGTGCCGGAGTCGCATATTGGTCGCTGATTGTTGTTGAAATCGCAATTCCGCTTCCGGTATAATCATGACGAACATTTCCGGCGGCGAAGCTTCTTGGGTAGTTCATTCAACACGCCGCTGAGATACGGAGTTGTGCTGACGGGCATTGGGTAGTCATGGAAGGCGCTAGATCTTTGTTAGTTCCTTCCTCAGTTGTGCGGTGAGTGTCTGTTCGGGCCGCGTTAGGGCCGGGGATGGACCGCGCAGTTACAGGATGTGCGCGGGCCGGAGCTCTGGCTGGAGGTGGTGGGGCGTGGGGCCTCGTAGCGTTTCACCGGCTCGGACAGTCGGCGTCAGACGAGTGCTGAGACTCGTCTCAGGGCTGGCCGACGAGTGGCAAGGTGGTTCTTGCGGGTCAAACATTATTGCAGGAGAAAGGTCGAGTCGACACGGAGGGCGCGGCCGAGATTGAGGAGTGCATGGAAGGAGGCATGGCATGAGAGTTTGTGTCCGGATTCGACAAGACGAAAGAGGCGGCTTTGTCGCCAGTTGTCCGTCGCTGCCGGGCTGCATCACCGTCGGGCAGACGGAGCAGCAAGCCAGAGAGAGCCTGCAAAAGGCGATTCGCGGCTACCTGGCCAGCGTCAACAACTTCGTTCCCGAGCACATCCATCAGGTGCTGGAGTCTCGGGCCTGAGGCCTTGAATGCGCTGTTTTTCCTGGAAGGCTAGGGGAGGGTAAGCCTTCTTTTTTTTTGCGCGGGGGCTCGTGCGATTCTCGGATTTCTGACCCCATGAAACCGCGGCCGGGCCCTTTGTCGCCGCGTAGGGCGCCGGCGGGACCCTCTCCGCCCGATCGGCCTGGCGCTCCCGGCGGGTTTCAGGTTTTCCTCTCCGGAATGCATCTTTGTGGCGCCCAAGTTGAAACGGCGCGGGTGCGGTACATAAGGTTAAGCGAGCGAATGCTGCCGGCCGATCCGCCAAGGTCGGGCGGGCCCATCCCGGCAGGCGAGGGGCAGTGATACTTGCCGAGCTCTCTGAGCACTGGCAGAAGGAGAATACAAATGGCCGAGAGACTGCAAGTCTACAAGTGCGATGAGTGCGGCATCATCGTCGAGGCGTTGCACGACGGGGCGGGCGAGCTTGTCTGCTGCGGCAAGCCGATGCGGCTCCTGAGGGAGAACAGCGTGGACGCGGCCAGGGAAAAGCACGTCCCCGTCGTCAGCAGCGGCGCCGGCGGGATCACGGTCAAGGTCGGCAGCGCCCCCCATCCGATGGAGCCCAAGCATTTCATCGAGTGGATCGAGGTCATCGCGGACGGCAAGGTCTACCGGCAGTTCCTCCAACCGGGCCAGCCGCCCGCGGCGACGTTCAAGGTCGAGGCCGAGCAGGTCACCGCCCGGGAGTACTGCAACCTGCACGGGCTGTGGAAAGGATCCTAGCCAATGATCGGCGAGAAGATGCAGAAGGCCCTCAACGGGCAGGTCAACGCGGAGCTGTATTCGGCGTACCTGTACCTGTCGATGGCAGCGTACCTGGAGTCGGAGAACCTTCGCGGCAGCGCCGGCTGGATGCGCGTCCAGGCCGCCGAGGAGCTCGCCCACGCCATGAAACTTTTCGACCACGTCGTCGAGCGCGGCGGCCGGGTGAGCCTCAGCGCAATTGAGGCCCCGCCGGATAAGTGGGCCTCGCCGCTGGCCGCGTTCGAGGCGGTCTACGCCCACGAACAGAAGGTCACCGGCCTGATTTACAAGCTCGTCGAGACCGCCGCCGTCGAGGGCGACGACGCCGCCGGCGCCTTCCTCCAGTGGTTCGTCAGCGAGCAGGTGGAGGAGGAGTCCTCGGCCAGCGAGATCGTCCAGAACCTCCAGCGCGTGGGCGGGTCCGCCAACGGGCTGCTCACGCTGGATCAAGAGCTGGGCCGGCGGAAGGCCGACTAAGCTGGTCACAGGAATGTTTGCCCGCCTGCCTTCCGCAGGTGGGCAGGGAGGTGGGCAGGTCCACTGTTCAAACATTGTTGCGGTCGGCTCAGGCGCCGGGGCAGTTACCCCCCGGATCCAGCGCGACAATTCGGCGTCGCGCTGTGTGACGGGCGGATTGTGCTGGTGGCATGGCAAGCGATGCATTCTCGGAAACCTGCTGGCCTCCGTGAACTGTCAGGTCCGCAAACAGCTCGCCGAGACGAAGCTGTCCAAGCTGGCCGGCACGTTTTCGAGGGAGTACGCCCATGCTGCGAGAGATCGTCAGGATTGACCAGGACAAGTGCGACGGCTGCGGCCTGTGCGCGACGGCGTGCGCCGAAGGGGCGATCGAGATCGTCGACGGCAAGGCGCGCCTGGTGAGCGAGTCCTACTGCGACGGGCTGGGCGCCTGCCTGGGCGAGTGTCCGCGCGGGGCGATCACCATCGAGCGCCGCCGCCCAGCCCGTTCGATTCCGAGGCGGTCCAGAAGCACCGCCAAGAGGCGGCGCCGGCGCCGCCCTTGCCCTGCGGCTGCCCCGGCGCGATGGCCAGGCAGACCAGGCCGCGAATCGCCCCGGCCGAGGCGGACGCCGGCGGGCCGGCGAGGTGGTCGGCGAATCGCCGGCCGAAAGGAAGCCGGCGACGGCATAGTCGCGGGCTTAGTTTGGAAAGGAAGCCACAGTGACGATGTTCTGCTACCAATGCGAACAGACGGGTAAAGGCACGGGCTGCACGGTCCACGGCGTGTGCGGCAAGGACCCCCGCACCGCGGCGTTGCAGGACCTGCTCATCTACGCCACCAAGGGCCTCGCCATGTACGCCCACCGCTGCCGCCAGCTCGGCGCCCGCGACGACGAGATCGACGCGTTCGTCCCGGAGGCCCTCTTCTCCACGATCACCAACGTCAATTTCGATCCGGAGCGGCTCCGCGGGCTTCTGGCTCGGGCCGCCGAACTTCGCGACAAGGCCAAGGCCCTCTACGCCGACGCCTGCGGCAAGGCCGGCCCCGAGGTGGAAACGCTCGCCGCCCCGGCCGCCTGGCAGCCGGCGGGCGACCTCGACGCCCTGATCCGCCAGGGCGAGGAGGTCACGATCGTCAAACGCCGCAAGGCGCTGGGCGACGACGTCACCGGCTTGCAGGAGCTGCTGACCTACGGCTTGAAGGGAATGGCCGCCTACGCCGACCACGCCCGCATCCTCGGCCGCGAGGACGATGAGGCGTATGCCTTCTTCCACGAGGCGCTGGACTTCCTGGCACGGGAGCCGGCCAACACCGGCGAGCTGCTGGCCATGGTGCTCAAGTGCGGGCAGGTCAACCTGAAGGTCATGGGCATGCTGGACGCGGGCCACACCACCACCTACGGCCACCCCATGCCCACGCAGGTCCGCGTCACCCCGGTGAAGGGCAAGGCCATCGTCATCTCCGGCCACGACCTGAAGGACCTGGAAGAACTCCTCAAGCAGACCGCTGGCCGCGGGATAAACGTGTACACCCACGGGGAGATGCTGCCGGCCCACGGGTATCCGGGGCTCAACGGGCACAAGCACCTGGTGGGCAACTACGGGGGGGCCTGGCAGAGGCAGCGGGAGGAGTTCGACGCATTCCCCGGGGCGATCCTGATGACCACCAACTGCATCCAGAAGCCCGCGGACAGCTACAAGGATCGGATCTTCACCTGCGGGCTGGTGGCCTGGCCGGGCGTCCGCCACATCCGCGACCGCAATTTCGCCCCCGTCATCGAGGCGGCCCTGGCGGCCGAGGGGTTCGCCGAGGACGGCCCCGAGCAGACCATCACCGTCGGCTTCGCCCGCAACGCCGTGCTCGCCGTCGCGGATGAGGTGATCCAGGCCGTCAAGAGCGGCCGGATTCGCCATTTCTTTCTCATCGGCGGCTGCGACGGCGCCAAGCCCGGGCGCGACTATTACACGCAGCTCGCCCAGTCCGTGCCGGATGACTGCGTGATCCTGACCCTGGGCTGCGGCAAGTACCGCTTCAACAAGCTGGACTTCGGCCAGATCGACGGCATCCCCCGGCTGCTGGACGTCGGCCAGTGCAACGACGCGTACTCGGCCGTCCGGATCGCCGTGGCCCTCTCCGAGGCGTTCGATTGCGACGTGAACTCGCTGCCGCTGTCGCTGGTGCTGTCGTGGTACGAGCAGAAGGCCGTGTGCATCCTGTTGACGCTGCTGCACCTGGGCATCAAGGACATTCGCCTCGGGCCGAGCCTGCCCGCCTTCGTGACCCCGGCGGTGCTGGACGTGCTGGTGGAGAAATTCGAGATGAAGCCGATCTCCACGCCCGCCGAGGACCTCCAGGCGATGCTGGCGGGGAAGGACTGAGCGGCAGGCCGCTGGAAAAATCCAATAGCGAAGGGAAAATGATCATGGAAGAGCGCAAGGGAGCGGTCACCTTCAAGGGCGGGCCGCTGACGCTGATCGGGCCGGAGCCGAAGGTCGGCCAGGCCGGCCCGGACTGTGAGCTTGTGGGCAACGACCTGTCGACGGTGAGGCTGTCCGACTTTGCCGGCAAGGTGCGCGTGATCGCGTCGGTGCCGTCGCTGGACACGCCCGTCTGCGACACCGAGACCCGGCGGTTCAACGTCGCCGCCGGGGAGCTGCCGGCGGACGTGAAAGTGCTGACGGTCAGCATGGACCTGCCGTTCGCCCAGGCGCGCTGGTGCGGCGCCGCCGGGGTGGACAACGTGGTCACGCTGTCGGACCACCGCGCCGCCGCCTTCGGCGCCGCCTACGGCGTGCTGATCAAGTCGCTGCGGCTGCTGGCGCGGGCCGTGTTCGTGCTCGATGCGGAAGGCATCATCCGCTACCTCCAACTGGTCGGCGAAACCAGCGACGAGCCGGACTACGATGCGGCGCTGAAGGCCGTCAAGGCGCTGATCGTTTAGGCAAGGCGGGAGCGGGGCTCCCGCCGGGCTCGCCGATGGGCGGGCGGGGGCGGGTGCGGCTTTCCGGATGAAAGGGCCGGAAGATGAAGAAATACCAGTGCGATCTTTGCAGCTACGTGTATGACCCCGAGGAGGGCGACCCCGAAAACAGCGTCTCGCCGGGGACGGCCTTCGAGGACCTGCCGGACGATTGGGTCTGCCCCGACTGCGGCGCCGAGAAGAGCGACTTCTCGCCGATCGAGGATTGACCCGCGCGGACCGGCGGGCGAGCGCGGCGGCAAGGCCTTCCTGCCGCTGCCGGGCGAGGAGTCGACCACGCAGGCGACCCGCCCGGCCGCAGACGCCGGGCCGAAGCAGGGCGGCGCCGACGCCAACGCCGGGCGCCGGTGACGGGCGCCCTTATTCGAATCGGAGGGTCTTCACCTCGAACGGGCGGAAGCGCAGCGACACCGAGCCGTTCTTCCCCAGCCGCAGCTTCCGCCGGGGCCGCTCCAGCATGTCGCATTCCCGCCCGGCCCGAACCGGCAGAGAAAGCCGGACCTTCGTGGCGGCGGTGCCGCCCAGGGATTCATACAGGCGGACGATGGTCGCTCGGCCGTCCTCGCTGCGCTTGATCGTCTCGACGACGACGGCCGGCGACGAGACCCGCAGAAAGCCGGCCTGTCCCGTCGGCAGCCGGCCGGCTTCGACGGTCGGCGGCACGTTCAGCTCGTACGCCTGCCGGACCACGTCGCTGCCGGCGAAGGGCCCCTCGTGGACGGCCAGGGCGTAGGTGAACTTATGCCCGCCGCGGTCGGCGTCCGGGTCGGGCGCGACCGGCGAGCGAAGCAGCGTCAGCCGCAGCACGCCGTCCAGGAAGTCGTAGCCGTACTTGCAGTCGTTCAGCAGGGCGATGCCGTAGCCGCCCTCGCTCAGGGCCGCCCATTTCTGCGCCGGCCACTCGAACCGCTGCCGCTCGAACTCATTGTTGCGGTGCGTCGGCCGGACCACGTGGCCGAACTGAATTTCGCCGCGCAGCGTCGCCGCCGTCAGCTCGGCCGGGAAGGCTACCTTCAGCAGCCGGTGCGTCTCGCGCCAGTCCACTTCAGTTTCGAACTCCACCCGCCGCGCCCCCGCTCGAAGGACGATTTCCTGGTACAGTTGGGAATTACCCAGCTTCCGCCGGACGGCGGCGCGGGCCTCGAGCGGTCCGGCGGAGATCACCTTCACGCTCTCGGCCGGCCCGACGGCAACCGGGGCGGACTTGTAGGAGATGTCGATGTCCCAGGCGTCCCAGGCGGCCGGGTTGTCGCGATACAGCTCCAGCCGGTTCATCGCGGCCCCGCGCGGCACGAGCTGCCGCCCGGCCGACAGGTCCAGCCATTCGGCGATCTCGCCTCGATTGTTGATCCGCAGGCGGAGCCGCTCGTTTTCCATGACCACGCCGCGCCGACTCTGCCTCGCCTCTGCGCCGCCGGCGGGCCGCTTCGGCCGGCCGCGGCGGAGGGCGACGCCCCTGGCCCCGCAGGCGGGCACGTCCGGCACGGCCACCAGCATGCGGCCCTTGCCGATGCTCTGGGCGAGCAGCTCGTTGCCGTCGGAATCGACCGCCTGCCCGCCCGCCGGCAGCTCGACCACCGCGTCGCGGGTCCAGGACAGCGAATTCCAGACGGTCCAGCCGGCCTTTCCGCCCGAGAGCGACTGCCGGGCGTCGGCGGCGATCCGCCCGGCCTCGGCGAGCACCTGCTCGTGCAGGGCCTCGGCCTCGTCGTACACGCGGCCGATGGACGAGCCCGGCAGGATGTCGTGGAACTGATTCAGCAGGACTTTCTTCCACGCCCGCTCCAACCGCCCGGCCGGGTATTTCCGCCCGCGCATCGCGGCCGCAATGGCCGACCACGCCTCCGCCTCGCGGAGGGCAAGCTCGCTCTTGCGGTTGCCGCGCTTGGTTTTGGCCTGCGTGGTGTAGGTGCCGCGGTGGACCTCCAGGTACAGCTCGCCAACGTAGCGGTCCTTCGGCTCGCCGGCTTTTTCCAGCTCGGCGAAGAACTCCCGCGGCGAGGCGATCCGCATCCGCGGAACGCCCTCCAGGTCCGCTTCGCGGCGGACGTATTCCAGGTGGTCGCGCGTGGGCCCGCCGCCGCCGTCGCCCCAGCCGAAGGGATACAGGAACTTCTCGGCCCCGTCCTTCTGGACGCACAGCCGCCAGCGGTCGGCGACGGCCTCCGGGTGAGTCTCGGCGTTGTAGTTGCGGTGCATGTGCGACAGCACGGTCGAGCCGTCGATGCCCTCCCACGTGAACGTCTCGTACGGGAAGGTCGTCCCGCCGTGGTAGTTCCAGAAGATCTTCTGCGTGGAGAAGTACTTCACCCCGCAGCCGCGGAGGATCTGCGGCAGGTTGCCGTTGTAGCCGAAGGCGTCCGGCAGCCAGCACACGTCGCAGTCCACGCCGAACTCGTCCTGGAAGAACCGTTTGCCGTAGAGGAACTGGCGGATCAGGGCCTCGCCGCCGGAGACGTTCATGTCAGCCTCGATCCACATGGCCCCGCCGGCGATCCACTGCCCGCGCCGGGCGGCGCGCTTTATGCGGGCGTAGATCTCCGGGTAGTCGGCGCGGAGGAACTCGTACAACTGCGCCTGGCTCTGGAGGAAGCGGAACTCCTTGTAGCGGTCCATCAGGGCCAGCATCGAGGAGAAGGTGTGGGCGCTCTTGCGGTAGGTCTGCGCCAGCGGCCACAGCCAGGCCACGTCGATGTGCGAGTGGCCGAAGCA
>Ga0315541_1001850_pt1 | contig 18682 bp, 20 predicted proteins | sample SalMarSW160190MG_FD_203095 | JGI IMG/M metagenome (GOLD analysis project Ga0315541, IMG submission 203095) | Salt marsh sediment microbial communities from the Plum Island Ecosystem LTER, Massachusetts, United States - Salt Marsh Sediment SW1601-190 ...
TCATTAAGGAGTGATAATGTCTAATAAAAAAGAAATGTCTGAAAGACCTCAAGCCGCTAAAATGAAGAGAAGGGATGCGATGAAGCTTACCGCAGCCGTCGCAGCCTTCGGTTCAGTGCTTGGATTTACAGGTTTATCCGCTTCTTCCTCAGTCCAGCGTCTCAAATGGGAGAGGTTTTATCTCAAATTTTGGATTGAAGGTCAGCAGAATGGTATGTATTCTTTCCAGCTTCCAAACACTATTGTGAATGCGATACACCAGAAGAACAAGATTTTGATCAAATTATATAGGAATGATTCTCAAATCCACACTCCCCCATTCAGTTGGGGTTAAAGGCCTGAAAGAACTGAAAATTGCCCGATTCCAATCTATATTTGTCTCTAGCGTTTGAACTGGACCGGGAAAGCCCATTTTCCTTCATCTGTAAAGCTTGCAGCAAATGTTGTTATCAAAAAGCTATCAAAGTCGCACCCTATGAGGCTCTGCGCCTCTCCAGAAATCTGGGGATCACGACAACAGAATTTTTTGATACTTATACCGAAGGCGGAGGCACTTTTCTCAAGATCAAGCCCGACATGTCCTGCATTTTTCTCTCAAATCAAGGCTGTAGTGTTCATCCTGATCGGCCTCTTGTCTGTCGCCTTTATCCGCTCGCGCAAACCATAGACGCAGAAGGAAAAGAAAGATTTGGAAAGATGCCGCCCCACCCAGATTGTAGGGGGGTATACAACAAAGATAGCACGGTGGAGGACTATCTGAAGTCTCAGGAAGTAGCCCCCTACTTACGGATGGAAAAACGATATACAGCCCTTTATCGCAAGATGGAAACCAAACTGGCTCACTTCAAAAACGAGACAAATGGTTTTGAGCAAGTGGGCCCAGATAACGTCGGAAATGCCACCGAAGTATCAGGACAAGCTTTGCATTCGCCCCTACTTGATATTGATGTAACCATAGAAAGCTATTGCAAAAAGCACGGGACCAAACCTCCAGTTAACCTAGAAGAGATGGTCACTCTTCATATCAAGTCTATTGAAGACTGGCTGAATAAGCTTTAACACAGAAATTAGAGGATATTGTTACCTCTCATATCCCTGACAAAGGTCAAGTCATGGTCCGTTATTACGGGCTGTATGCCAACGCTCTCAGAGGGAAGAAGCGGAAACAGGAATTGATCCTTCCTACTCCCCTATTATTGAAGATGAAGCCTCATTCGTACCCTCCAGAGGCTGGGCTGAGATGATAAAGAAGGTCTATAAATCGATCCTCTCCGATGTCCAAAATGCGGGGGGACAATGCGTATTATCTCATTTATCGAAGATTATAAAGTCATAGACAAGATTATCGATCACCTTAAACTTACCTTTAAGGCAGAACGTCCTCCGCCTCCTCAAGCTCAGCATGGCAGCTGAGGAAAAATCAGAATATATATGAAAATTAAGAGTTATTGATAATCAGTTCAGGGCAAAGTCTATCCAATAAAGGCTTTTTACAGGTGAATTCTAAAAGATTCTCTCTTTCCTGCGGATTTCTTGTTGAAGTATATGTTTTTCCTAGGTATTATTTTTAATGTAGTTGCTTAGTAGGTGAAAGTTTGATGAAATTGAGGGAATATCATCATCAACATAAAAAGCAAATTCTTATAGTTCAGAATCATCCGGATATGATCACTACCCTGGAATTCATGCCCGTTGTTGAGCTCATCATGGACCGCAAGGATCAGTGAGCAGGAGGAAGACTGTATAACACCCACGAAACCGAAGAACACTTCACTGTTAAAGCCATAGCCACGATCATTACCACCGGTTGCTACGGAAGACTGCATATCTGCGGATTCGATACCACCAACCATTACTGCGCCATTGGAGACAGCTTGATCATGGCCTACCGGGCCTGAGCCAAGCTCCTGAACATGGATTCGGTCCAGTACCATCCTACCGGTTCCGTTTTTTCCGAGCAGATCTCGGATTTTTTGTTCACTAAATAGATAAGAGGCGCAGGCGGACAGCCGAAGAATAGGTTTGGAGAGATGTTCGTCTTCCCCAGAGAACCGAGGAACGTCGAAAGTTCAGTCATCCGTGAGTGTGTGGAGAAAGGAAACGGAATCCCGACTCCCAACGGACGACTCGGAGTCTGGCTGGATTCTCCGCTGATCGATATGCTCCAGGGAGACGGCTACATCAACAAGAACTTTCCCGCCATGCACCACCAGTTCATCCGCTATGGTATCGATATTACGCAGGAACCATGCTGGTCTATTCGTCACTCCACTACTAGAACAGCGGAATCGAGATCAACGACAGATGCGAGACCAACATCAAGGGGCTGTATGTGGCCGGAGAAGCTTCCGGCGGCGTGCACGGCAGGAATCGTCTGATAGGAAATTCGATGCTCGACTACAACGTCTTTGGCCGCAGAGCCGGAATCAACGCAGCGGCATACATCAAATCCGTCAGACTCGGAAAACTGACGCTTGAATACATCCAAGCTTACGAGAAAGAGCTGAAATCGGCCAAGCTCAAGACCAACCTCATCACCCAGATACTCCACACCTCCTACACTCCGGAAGATGTGCGGAAGCAGACCGCTTGTTACGAAGGCATCCTCAGATAAACACAATTCAGAAAATCTGCTGATTTAAAATTATTTGGATTTTCATCCTCGGTTTTATTTCCTTTTCATCCGTTCCGCTGTCTCCAGGAGAAAAACTCCCTTGTTTATCTGAATGATTATCTCTGATAAAATTCTTCCTATACAAAAATTCCAATGATCTTTTTTCATCTGAGGAGGGTCTGAATGCGTAAACGATCTTTCATGTTAAAGTGTTTTGTTGTTTTTTTTGGAGTGGCTGTGCTGCTGGTCTCTCAAGAAAACAGGGCTACTGACCACAATAAATTCGACACCATCCGTACGAAAATTCTGAATACGATCAAGGAAAAAGGAGTTCCCTCCATTTCGGCTGTAGTAGCAAAGGATGGGCGAATCATCTGGGAGGAGGCCTTCGGTTGGGCAGATCGTGAGAAAAGAATCAAGGCCACTCCGCATACTATGTATTCCCTGGCTTCGATTTCAAAACCGATCACAGCGACAGGATTGATGATTTTAGTCGAAAGAGGACTCTTGAATCTCAATCTGCCCGCAAATATGTACCTGGGACGCGCAAAATTGACTGTGTATGAGGGACGAGATTCGGAGGCTACTGTGAAACGCATTTTACATCATACATCCGGACTTCCATCTCACATGCATTTTTTCTTCGAGAATGAATCCTACTTCCCTCCCTCCATGGATGAGACCATCCTTCGTTACGGAATCCTTGTCACCCCACCGGGAGAAACATACCAGTATTCGAATCTTGGATATGGAATCATCTCCTACATTATATCTAGAGTTTCAGGGAAAAGTTATGACAAATTCATGAAGACCGAAGTCTTTATTCCTTTGGGGATGATCCACACATCCGTAGGCATAGAACCTCGATTAAAAGACTTTGTAGCTGTAAGATATCGGCCGGATCAAAGCTCTCTCTCCTACTATGACTTCGATCATCGAGGCGCCTCGGCCGTATTTTCGAGTGCTCATGACCTCGCGCTTTTCGGTATGTTTCAGCTCAAAAATCATCTCCCTGGACAAAAACAGATTCTAGCAGATTCTTCGATAGATGCACTGCATCAAGAAATAGATTCCAAGTGCCCCGATTCCAAATATGCGCTGGGCTGGAGGTTCTCAGAGAATGATAAAGGATATCATACCATCTCTCACGGCGGCGGAATGGCGGGAGTCAGGACATCCCTGAAACTGGTCCCATCAGAAAATATAGCCGTGGCGGTGTTGTGCAACAGCAAAAACAACATCGTCTTCGAAATCACGGATGAAATCATTGCTCTCATTCTTCCAAAATATGGTTCAGAACTGAAGAGAGGTAAAGAAACTTCATCTGAAACCAAAGCCGAAAAGATCAGTCTACCAAAAGAACTTTTCGGAGAATGGAAAGGACAGATCAAAACCTTTAAGGAAGATGTGCCCATCAAGATGCTGGTCCAAAAGGATGGTGATGTGCATATGAAGATAGGAGACCAGATGGAAACACTGTTGAATGACCTTCGTTTTCAAGAGGGCACTCTCGAAGGTCGCTTTTCCGGTGAAATCAAGACCGAGGATGCAGGCCGGTTTCCCCATTCTTTAGTGTTGAAAATAAAGCTTCGAGGAAACAGATTGAGCGGCTCGGTAATGGCACACATTCCCGACCGGTATGCTCTCTCTTCATACGTTCAACTTTGGAAACAGTGAAGAGTCCGTGGATTTATTAGCCTTTCAAGACATAGACCACAAATATGCAACCCAGAAATCCTCGAGGCTCAAAATGTCACCTTGAACGAACATCTACTCGAAAGGACATCGTAGATGTTAGAATGGACAGGCACTCAGTTCATCTGGATTCTCAGGCTCATCATGCAGCGAGGCTCTATCTTGGTGATGGGCTGGCCATCCAGGAGGATCCATCCGGACGAGAGGAGGAGATGAACCCGGCGATCACGTTGAGATGCGTGCTCTTCCGCAGCCCGACGCTCCAACGACAAAGACCACCTTTCTCCTCTGGACTTCCAGCGATAAATCCTTGACAGCCACCACAGTTGCCTTGCGGTTGCTCGCCTTTACAATGTGACAAGATTCATTTCGCCCGTAGAACCATAAGAGGTAAGGAGTTTATGCTGGAGGAGATTAGCGTATAAGTTCGTATCCGAGGTTATGATCTTTGTCAACTGCAGGGATACCTTCTTTCATCCACTTCGGCATGGGAGCACCTTTCAGGTAATGAGCAAAAAACTGGGCCATGCGTATATGAAAATCCCTTTTATTTTTCAGTTTTTTAAGACCGTGTGGTTCGCCGTTATAATTAAGCATCCACACAGGCTTTTGCAGCCTTCTGAGAGCAATAAAATACTCTATACCCTGGTACCATGGCACAGCCCCGTCCTGGTCATTATGCATGATGAGTATTGGTGTGGTTACCTTATCCATGAAAAACAGAGGAGAGTTTTCAAAAAATCTTAAAGGTGCTTCCCAGATAGAGCCCAAAGTCTGGTCATGTTCATATTGAGCCGCCCGATTTCTCCCTGTCTCCCATCTTATACCACCGTATGCACTGAAGAAATTCACCACGGGAGCGCCTGACTGAATGCAGGCAAACATATTAGTACGTGTGGCCATGTAGGCAATCTGGTAACCGCTATAGCTATGTCCCTGTGCACCTATACGTTCAGGATCAATAAATCCTTCGTCAACAAGAGCAGCTACTCCAGGCATTATAGATTTATAGGCACTCTCGCCTATATATCCGTCATCAAAGTAAATGTCAGGATTGAAAATAATATACCCATTGCTCGTATAATAATGATAGTCTATTCTTGACCCGTGAAATTCAGGTTTTCTGTAATAATAAAGTTCGCTTGATGACTTATGAAAGAATTGAACTATCATAGGGTACTGTCGGGAAGGATCAAAATCTTCGGGCTTATATAACAAGCCTTCAAGCTTCCGGCCATCGAGTGATGTCCACTCATACAATTCGACTGTGCCCCACAGGAAATCAGCCTGCTGCGGGTTGGCATTGCTTATGCGAATACTGTTGCGGAATTTAAGATCCGATACAAGAAGATCAGGAAATACATTAAATGTTTCCTTCGTATATATAATAGTTTCCGCATAGTCAGCTTTCAAGGGATTTGAAAGATTATACTCTCCTCCTGTTAACAGTTCAGGTTCAGATGCATTCTTTAATCCCCATTTGTAATAGCCCGACGAACGGCTGATCTCATTGATACCTGTTAAATATTGTATTTCCTTTTCATCAATAAAATCCTCTTCCCTGTCAAACCTGATATGACGGTAAACTATCTTACCCTTCCGTCCGCTTATCGTTAGATTTTCAGGTTCATTATTATTTTCCGGATCCACCTTCCATATATTGTACCTGTCATATATTAATACCGCCCGGTCATCTTCCAACCAGCCTGGAGAACCATACGGTGCGTTATAATCAAATGTAGTATTAAGCTCATTATCTGCCCTGATAATACCAGGTTCGGTGATACGATACTCCGTACCCGAATCAATATGATATGTGTAGTAAGAATAATCGGAATAATTAAACCATACCAGGTATTTGCCGCCAGGGGATGCCTCAACGCCAGCGCGTATGTCTTTTATTATCATTTGCCTGTTACCAGTGGTCAGATTAAGCAGGTATACATCATAATGCAGTGGATCCCACATCGATTGCAGTTCATAGGGTTTGCTGGAATGAAGAAGCACATGATCGGCGTTTCCTTTATCAAGGAGCCTGGATTGTGGTATATCCTCTGTTTCAATTTGTACTAGGCTGCCATCATCCAGATCATACATGGCCAGGTAAGTCCTCGTTAATTCACGATCTTTATTTACAAGCTGTACAGTATGCAGTAAGCCTTCACCGCCATGCCATATGTCTACACCAGGATATTCATCATCCAGGATATTTGTATCTCTTTCAGGACGTACAGGAGCTGTCCCGAAAAATATTCTTTCACCATTACCCGAGTATGATATCCTGCCATTTTCACTTATCTTCCAGTTCTCAGGTATTCCCCAGCTGTCATTACTGACTATCTCTTCCGCCTCACCTTTTCCGGTCCATAAATACAAGCTAAAATCTTCAGATTTACTTTCACCATCAGGCTTAAGCAGAAAAGCTAGCATTTCTCCCTTTTCAGAAACTGTGATCTGCTTATAATCGTTTTCGCCTGTAATGACTGGAATGATTTGTTCTGCCTCCAGATCATACAAGTATATACCGGATTCAAATTCCTCATCATCCCCTGTTGATACAAAAAACAATTTCTTGTCCTTTTCAGCAAAATAATATTCGGTTACGAAAGACCATGAACTGATCTTTCCACTTTCAAGGTTTCGCAGGTTTAGCATAAAACCATTCTTCCCGGATTCCTTTTTCCCTTTCTTTTCCTCCTTATTTTCTTCCTTTGCCTCCTCAGCAGGGATTTCAACCTGGTAAGCCAGCCAGCCAGCCCATTCTTCAGGTATCTTATAGTTCTTTATATCTTTAATTGAATCAAGCTTACCTGAGCTTATGGTATATATCCCAAGGACATCGCTTGGCATATCGTCCTTTTTTGTTTTCTTTATTTTTAGTTCCCTGACATACTCGTACTCAGGCTCAATGTTAAATATCATAAATTCAGAATCGTCTGTTATTTTAATTTCCTTACCACAATCAGACTCAAATTTAATTTTACCTTTACTGCTATAAAGGTATATTTTGGAGTCACCCCTCCACGGCTCGATTTTATATGCTATCCAGTTGCCGTCAGGTGAGATGACTTTTTCAGTTATTCTGTTCCATGATTCAATATCATCGATATCGAGTGGTTTTTTCTGGGCATCAAGACTTGAAGCAAACAATATTATAAAACTAAATAATAAGCAGAGATTTAATTTTTTCATAATAATATAAATATATCTTTCAGGGACGTGTGTCAAATCCTTAATGTGATAGCAAAGCCATAGTGTCCCCATCAAAAGCTAGGCTAAAATGTCCCCTCCAACGAGGAGGAGGGCATGAAGGAGCTGGTTACATTGAGTACGCATGAGATTCACCGAATTCAGATTTTAGAACAGCTAAGCAAAGGGACACTATCGCTTATGACCGGAGCTGAAGTCTTGAAGATAAGCCATCGTCAGGCGAAGCGGCTGCTGGCCCGATATCGTAGTGAGGGGCCGTCCGGTTTGGCTCATTGGCATCGGGGGCAACAAGCGCATAATGCCTACAGCATTGAGACGCGCGATAGTGTTGAACTGTTTGCCTATGATATAAAAGGAAATTGGAAGAATTTCCTGTTGAATTCGTCGAATAGATAAATATGATAATTTAAAGGAAGGATTGAGTCATGAAACGATTGACCGTGATTTTTGTGCTGCTGACGGCTTTTGTCGTTCTGGCGGTAACGGCCCAGAATACGGCCGATTATGATAAAAACTGGCCCGAGTGGAGAGGCCCTCTGGTTTCCGGCGTCGCTCCGAACAGCGATCCGGTCATCGAGTGGAGTGAGACCAAAAACGTGAAGTGGAAGATCGCCATTCCCGGCAAGGGGCATTCCACCCCGATCATCTGGGGCGACATGATGTTCCTTCTGACCGCTGTCCCGACCGACAAGGTGGTTGAGGTAAAGAAAAAACCGGCAATGGCCCCGGGGCAGGGGATGGCTAATCCTCACGTTGCGCAGCAACCGGGACAAAAGATGTCCGGAAACGCGGCTCAGGCGCATGGAGCGATGCAGAGTCAACCCCAAGAAAGAGGCCTGGGCCAGCCGTGGCGCCGTGGAATGACGATGAACAGATCGGATCAGATTCATCAATTTGTCGTCGTGGCCCTCAACCGGATCAACGGAAAGATCATCTGGCAGAAAACGGTCAAGGAAGAGTGTCCGGAAGAGGGAACCCACGAGTTCTGAAGCTGGGCCTCCAACTCTCCTGTAATCGATGGCGAGTTTCTTTATGCCTATTTCGGATCCCGGGGGCTTTACTGCCTGGATTTCGACTGTAATATCAAGTGGGAGCGGGATTTCGGGCAGATGAACAAAAAGATGGATTTCGGAGAGGGAAGCTTCCCTGTCCTTTACAAAGACAATATCCTTGTCCTCTGGGACCACGAAGGGGATTCGGTCCTGTATATCCTGGATAAAAAAACAGGTAAGGATATTCACAAAATCGCCAGGGATGAGGCGACAACATGGGGCAGTCCCTTCGTGATCAAGGTCGGCGGGAAGCCCCAGGTCGTCACCAGCGCGACAAAACTCATTAGGTCTTATGATCTCGAAACGGGTGAACTGATCTGGCAGTGCGCCGGCATGACCGCAAATGTGATCCCCCAGCCGGTGTATCAGGACGGCATCCTCTACCTCATGAGCGGTTTTAGGGGAAATGCCATGCTCGCCATCCGCGTCGCCGGCGCCGAAGGGGACATCACGGACAGCGATGCCGTCGTCTGGAAATATGACGGCAAGGAAACGTCCTACACGCCTTCTCCGGCCCTCATCAACAACAGGCTATATTTTATTCGATCGAACAACGGTTACCTGTCCTGCTTCAACGTCAAAACCGGCGAAGAGATCTACAGTGGTCAGAAGCTCGAGGGGACGGGAAGCATCTTTACCTCTCCGCTGGCGGCCGGAGGACGGATCTATATCGTCGGCCAGCAGGGAACGTCCTATGTCATCCAGGAGGGGACTGAATTCAAGATCCTGGCCAAAAACGTGCTGGATGACAACTTCGTGTCCTCTCCCGTCGCCATCGGGAAGACGTTGTATCTGCGGGGTTATCAGCATCTTTATTGTTTAGAAGAATAAGAGCGGTCAATTCACTATCCCGATCCGGCCGCCAATCGTGTGACAAAATTAACAGAACGGTCGTGACCTGAGCGGGAGGAAGAAGAAAATTTCATCATTCTTGTCTAATCTTTGTGAGTGAAGTGCGCAAGTTTTGAAGTTGATGCAGGAGAAACCGATGAAGGGTCGAGCCGCCGTTTCCCGGTTTTTTGTAATCGCTATTATATTTTTGGTTGTTTCAGATCGATGTTTGTCCCAGCTAAACTCACCGGAGGATGGGAAAAAACTCAATGTTATTTTAATCACGATCGATACGCTGCGGGCGGACAAACTCGGCTGTTACGGAAATGCGGTTATCCCTACGCCGAACATCGACACTTTTGCTAAATAAAGTGTGCTTTTCTCCCGGGCCTTCGTCATAATCCCATAACCCTGCCGTCTCACACCAATATGATGCTGGGAGTGACTGCGCCTTATCACGGCGTTCATGACAACGTGAATTTTATCGTGAAATATGAATTTCTGACCCTGGCTGAACACCTTAAAACCTTCGGCTATTCCACGGGAGCCGTTATCGGGGCCACCTCGCTCGATTCACGCCTGGGGCTGAACCAGGGTTTCGATTATTATGAGGATGATCTGAAAACCAGGGGCAAACCCAAAAACACAAGTGCCGAGAGACGGGGGGATATGGATGCAAAACTAAAAGTCCGTTCAAAAAACCAATCTCGGTCTTGTGGGCCATTCCAAGGGGGGTGAATGCGCGCTGTTGCTCGCCTCCCTTCCACCATAGAAACGCAAGAGGAAGTTCAACAATTCTATCGGGGGGGAGCTCTCGTCCATCAGAAAATGGTTTACCGATGGTCTTGCCGGCGCTGAGCCTGATCTCATCGAAAAAGCCACGATTCCGGTTGAGAAAATCAAGGCACCGATCTTTCTGGCTTCCGGAAAAAGATGATCGAACGTGGCCTTCCTCCGAATTCTGTGAAACGATTATGCAGAGACTCAAAGACCATCATTTTCAGTACGAATACAAACACGTACGCGGTGAGAAGGCCGGATATCAGATTTATTATCCGGATTTTATCCCCGGCACCGACCAAGTGGTCAAAATATTCCTTTCATCGTCAACATCTGATTACATCCTTACTAATATAGCCTGACTTATGGCTGAAGCATCCCAGGTGTATCAGGTCTTTGAGGCTCTTTTCAGTTCCTTGGCCTGTTTCGTGATACATCTCTGCTGCCATGGCAGGAATCTACCGCCAGCGTCATCCGGACCATTCTGTTTTTTATGGTGTGTTCTTTTATTATTTTGAGAAGTTCCTTCGAGAATATGAGGATCGTTTCGAAAAGGAGTATGGGTATTTCCGTCCTGTGATCCAGGATGTTGTAGAGAAGTATCTCGACTGTGGAAATCCGATGTGCGGCTTTGCCCGGATCCGGTGCCCGGAGCGGGGAAGAGCGCCTGCTGATGTTCTCCTGCAAGACACGCGGATTCTGCCCATCGTGTCATGCCAAGAGAGGGGAGGAATGGGGCGAGTGGATGAGGGAGGAACTTCTCCTGGATGTCCCTCACCGCCAAGTCGTCTTCACCATCCCTAAGATCCTGCGTCTTTTCTTCCGGTTTAAGCGAAAGCTCCTCAATGATCTTTGTCTTTGTGCAGTACGTTCACTTGTAAAATTTCTGCACATAGCCACCGGCATTGAAATCATGCCGGGAGTCATGGCCGTGATCCAGACCTTCGGTGGTCGCATCAACTTCCATCCTCATATCCATGTCCTGGTTACCGAAGGGGGCACAGCCCCTGATGGTGCTTTTGTCCATTGTGTCTGCCATTTCCATAACGAGGCTATCCAAAAAATCTTTACCCATGAGGTCTTCTCCCTGTTTCTCCGGGAAAAGCTCATCGGCCTTCCCCTTGTGCAGAAGATCCTCAGCTGGCGCCACACAGGCTTCAACGTTCACAGCCAGGTCAGAGCTCAAACCAAGAGAGAGTCGAGAAATACATGATACGGCCTCTGCTGAGCTTGAAGCGGCTGTTCTTCGATGAGACAGAGGGAAAGGTTCGCTATCAGTACTCAAGGCGCGGCTTCATTCCGGGGAGAGGCTCTCCACCCTCTGGTTGATGACTATGCTCGACGAGGAGCTGGAGCTTTATGAAAAGGTTGTCTCGGTTGCCAATGCTCTGATCGCCGAAACATACTCTGAAAAAGCTGTCACTCCTGGCGTGACCACTATCGAGGACCTTTTGTTGTATTATCTTCAAGAAGTCTCTGACCTCGGCCTGGAAAACTATGCCTGGCCCTCCTTCCACATCAGGGGCCGCACACCGGAGGTATTGAAGAAATACGGAAAAGACGACACGATCATCAGACGAGGCGATTTCATCGAGTGTGATGTCGGGATCCGGTACCTGCGTTACTATACGGATCATTGTGTATGGGCCTATGTTCTTCGGCCGGGCGAGGAAGACTCTCCTCCTGGATTCAAAAGGGTCATGGCAGAGGCTAACAGGCTCCAGGATATTTTTTGTGGAGAGTTCAAGCAGGGGCTGAGCGGCAACCAGCTCTTGAGAAATATTCTTGACAAAGCTAAAAGAGAGGGAATCCCGAAACCCAAAATCTACTCTCATTCCATCGGCTATTACCTCCATGAGCCGGGCTCCTTGATCGGCCTGCCCTGGGAGCAAGAAGATACGGTCGGAAGGGGAGAAGTCCGGCTGGTCCCGAACAGCACCTTTACCGCCGAGCTTAGCTTGACTTCCCCCCTGCCGGAACTAGGGGGACAGGATTTGAGGGTGGCCTTAGAGCAGGAGGTCGCTTTTACGCCGAGGGGAACATATTTTGTCGACGGCCTCCAGACTGAATTCTATCTTATCAAGTGAAACCGGAGGAAAAAAAAAGAGACTCATATAACCTTTCTCTGTCCTTCAGCGAGGAGGGACTTAGACTATCGAAGGTTTCCGTCCTTTCATGGGGGCAGCACGGGATTCCATTGATTATTTTGCTGAAAAATAAAAAGATGCTTGACAAAGGGAGAAGTTTGCATAAATAATATTTTTAACTGAATAAACGATTGTGCCAAACGATTATTTTAGCGCCGACGGGGAATATCTTTTAAAAATACTCGGTCGGGCATAAAAATCTTATCGGCTTCGGAAGGAGGACCTATGAGGCATAGGCTGTCGGAAAATGTGAGTAGCATCTTGGACGGAATCCGCATCCCTCTGGCCGTGGCGCTTAGCGTCGCGGGCCTGGCGACGTTTCTCTTGGTCCAGAGCCGGGATACGGGATCGAAACCGCCGTTCCACGACGGACCGGCGCTGTGGTTGGAACCGGCGCCCGTTCCGCCCGTCGGCGATGCCGTGGCCGCGGAGGACGCCATGGCCCTGCTTGCCAGGCCGAAGTCCTACAGCGCGGCCCGGGTCAGCTCTTTCGCCAGGGATGGAGACCATCAAGATGTCATCGAGTTGCCGCTCGGCGGCGAGGAGATGGTTGTGGCCGATATCGCCGGGCCCGGCGCGATCACGCATATCTGGATGACGTTCCAGGACCCGGGCTGGGACATCGTGCTCCGCTTTTATTGGGAGGGCAGCGACCAACCCAGCATCGAGGCGCCGATTGGGGATTTCTTCGGCGTAGCCATGGGGATCGACGCGCCCGTCCAGGCGTGGCCGATCCAAGTGTCCGGCGAGGGGCGAGCCCGGAACTGCTGGTGGCACATGCCGTTCAACCGGTCTGCCAGGATCACGGCCGCCAACGTCGTTCCACCCGGACGTGAGGGTGCTAGGGTCATCGATCTCTACTATTACGTCGATTATCGAATCTACCGGAGACCGATCCGGGATATCGCCTATCTGCATGCCCGATTCTGGGAGACCGATCCGGCCGAACGGGGAAAGATGGTCCGTCTCGCCGAGATCGAGGGGCGAGGGCATTTCGTGGGCATCGTTCTCGGCCATAGGGCCCGGACGCAGGGCTGGTTCGGCGAGGGCGACGACGTCATCACGGTCGACGGGCAGCTGTCGTTCGCCGGCACCGGCACCGAGGACTATTTCTGCGATGCGTACGGGTTCAGGACGTTCAGCGCCCTTTACCACGGCGTCCCGGTCTATGAAGGACGGCGGATCGGCGACCGGCTGAGCGCCTACCGCTTCCACATCGCCGACCCAATCCCGTTCCGGAAGTCTTTCGTCTTCGACATCGAGCATTGGCCCTGGTTCAGCCCCTGGCCGAACACCGGCCGCGACTATTACTCGAGCCTGGCGTTTTGGTACCAGGAGGGAATCCATGCGTCCTGGCCGCGTTTGGAGAGGTTCCTCTCGAAAGAACCTTGGGATCCCGCCAAGGGCCGCTGGACCGTTCCCGGCGCGTTGGAGGCAGAGGACTTGGCCATTCTGGATTCCCGAAGCCGCGCGATCGAGGACCGATCGCCCCTGCCGATGATCGGGCCGCAGATTGACAGCCGGGACGTCCTCCACGGCCTGCTCCGCTACGGGCCGAGGCCCGAGCGGGTCCACCTGATGCCGAACCTGAGCGGCGACCACATGCTCGCCTTCGACTCGGGCGGGGACGGCGCCTTCACCCTGGACGTACCCGCCCCTGCGGACGGGCTGTACACGGTCGAATTGCACTTCGTCCTCGGATGGGATTACGGCATCGTCGAGCTCGAAATCGAAGGGCGCCCCGCCGGACCGTCGGCGGACACGTTCCTGAGATCCGGCCGCGCCGTCCAGCCGCCCCGGGCCTTTATCTATGAGAACGTGCCGCTGAAGGCCGGTTTGAATCCCTTCAGGTTCACCGTTCGGTCGAAGAACCCCGAATCACCGGGCCACCGGATGGCCATAGACTGCCTGGTCCTGAAGCGGATCGCTGAAGATCAATGATCATGAAACCAAACACCTGCCTCACCTGCGGCTCCTTGCCCGCCGTGGGTCCGTCGCGGGACGGGCGTGCGGTTTGAAGGCCTCGGCGTCCGGTGACATCCGGAGCCTTTTGCCAGGGGCTCCCGGCGAGAATATGGACCGACAGGCGAGGGAAACGTCATCAGCGGTAACCGATACGATGGAATCCTCGTTCTTTCTGATAGAAACACCATCAGCGGAAATCTAATCGGACTTGATGTCTCGGCAGAAAAAAAGGGGTAACGGAGAATTCGGTATCAATGTTTTTTCTGCAAAGAACAGGATCGGATCTCAACAACCGGGACAAAACAACATCGTCAGCGATAACGGAATAAACGGCATCGGTAGCGTTTTCAGGGGGGCATATGGAAACGAGATAATCGGCAATTTTGTTGGAACAGATATCACCGGAAAAAAAGAAATGGGAAACAGGAATCACGGAATTTCCATCGAGACGAGCTCTTTCAATAATCTCGTCAATGGGAATCTCGCGTGTGGGAGCAGCAGAGGAGGGATAGTGGTTTGGGATCCTTCATCATCCTATAACACAATCGTGGGTAATTCTGTCAGTATTTCGGCTTACGACAAGGAGAGCTTCCGCCCTCGACCATCACCCGGACAGCCCTGTCGTAAAGCTCTTTGGATCTGTTCGTCGATATTGCTTCCTATACTTCAACAGTTTCTCGATTTCGTCTATGAGACCGGTCATTCCGATAGATCTATTGAAGTTAAGAGGTTAATTCTTTAGAAGCATTCAAAACATCTTTGATAGCATTTATGGTGCTTTTGTGAATTTTAACTCTTCTGAAGCCTTTATCATAGCTATTCCATTCTCTCTTCGGCTGCCACAACCAGCTGAGGCTGGGCTTGTGTAGGAATAAGTGAATTTTATTTTTTTTTAATTTTATTTTAGCAAAATAATGTGTATTATAAACAGAATCGCCTAATTTTTTAGGGAAAGTTCTTTGATACTGCCCATCTTCCCATCATTTATTTAGGCGAGTTTCTATTATTTAAACACGATCTCTATCATTTTCAGTAACCACAATACTAGTGTTTCCCAATTCAATATTACGACGTTCAATTTCGACAAGCCCATTTTTCTTTATTAATTCTTGCAGGCCTCCTTGATTTATAAAAGAGAAGTTACCGTTTTGCCCTCTGGAAGTAAACAGCCGTTTACAACTTCTTAGTTTATCCGAAAATCGAGTTTAGCCTCTAACAGGGGAAAAAAAGCACCGCTTTCTTACTTGGCGTGTTTCTTGAATCACAATCTCTGCCATGGGCAGGGTATATAGTCAGCGTCATCCGGAGAGGACGGTGTTTTACTGTGTGCTTTTCCATCACATTGACAGCTTCCTTAAGGCTTATGAGTCAAGATTTGAGCGTGAGTATGGTTATCTCCGTCCCATTGTTGAGGAAGTGGTTGAGCGTCCTCCGCCTCCCGCACAAGCTCAGTTCAGTGTGGCAGCTGAGGAAAGGCTAGAATATATATGAAAATTAAGAGTTATTGATAATCAGTTCAGGGCAAAGTCTATCCAATAAAGGCTTTTTACAGGTGAATTCTAAAAGATTCTTACTTTCCTGCGGATTTCTTGTTGAATTATATGTTTTTCCTAGGTATTATTGTTAATGTAGTTGCTTAGTAGGTGAAAGTTTGATGAAATTGAAATTATCACGGTTGATTTAGGTAAATATGATGAAGGTACTTACCGGATGATAGTAGCCAAAGTTAATGATCCGGCAATCGGAAATCAGGTTACTTTCGAAATAAATAAGTAAGGAGTTTAATTAGACTCAGAATATTGAAAAATATCAACAGTGAGTTTAAAGTTTAGGGGTGACTAACTTGTAGGATCATGAATAATATACTTAAATCATGAAAAAATTGACTGTTTTTATTGTGACATGTAGCATCATTTTATTGTGTAATTCATGTCAGGAAAATAATGTTCCATTTGAGGGGCACATTGGTCAGATTAAGGATTTACATGAGCTTCATCCGGCCATTGATAATATTGTTGGTATAGCTTTTCAGGATGATAAGAAAGGTCAGTTTATGTACATTTTTGAAGGGATATCCGGGAAGCTTCACAGATTAAAGGTTGATAAAAAGACCGGGAATCCCGTGTATATGGATCATATTTTGATCGAAGGGATGGAACTTGAGAATCCGAGGGGACTTGCGTATGCCAGGGAGGTTTCGGGCGACGTGTTTTATTTTCTTGATTATGTAATGTTTCAAGACAATCAGCGTTTTGGCCAGAAAGGTATATTATACCGGTTTGACGTTGATAACGATGATATAACACATGTGGATCTAAATACTGATGATTATGAAATAGAGACAAATGAGGTTTTTGGTGTAACAAAGCAGGGGGGGAATTTGTATGTAAGTTTTGATCCGAGTGGATATAGCAGCCTTACAATGCGTGTTCGTCGTGGACTTTTGAATATTTCGGTGAATGATAATAAATCAGTCATAATTGAGAAAAACGGACAGACAATAAAGCGTCCTTATGAATGGGAAGAAGCCTGTGCGGGCAGGCCTGTTATAAAAGGTCATATACCGGGACCTGGAAAAGAAATTAAACCCGCCAATACGCACCCATACGCCAGTTTTTCTGATTTGCGTGTTGAACCCTCCCGTGCATTGGCCGATATGACCATAGATGGCACGGAGTATCTGTGGGGGACTGTGGGGAACGATTACATTTATCTTATCGATTCTCACTCAGGTCGTGGTCTTTTCTTCTTTGACAGGCCAAAGGGGTCAGCACATACCTTTTATGATATGATTGCTTATGGAGCGGGAGGTTTATGGGTGGCGGATAAAATCGATGACACATATTTTGTTTACCGGGTCAATGTGCTTGACAACCCGAACCTGCCTTACGAAGGGCCGAAGCGTTACCGGGAACTTAAATTGCAGATCACTTCGAATGTAGCTGATAACGTTGACACACCAGAAGGTTATGTATACCACACATTTTGCCATCCCTATGATTCTGATGTAACGGGGAATCAGGGTATTATACCCAATTCTATCCGGGTGAATGATTTAACCGGTATTCCTGATTGTAAGATTGAGCAATTATATTTTGATCCGGCAGGAGACCCCGGTGTCAGACAACACTACACGCTGGTAACATACCCGACGGATAATCATCCTGAGGTGAGGAAATACGTTACGGAGTTTTATGTGAAATTATGGAAACGGGACTTAAAGTATTTTGTATACCCACATCTTGTATCCAAGGACAGCGGTCTGGAAGGAACACGATACCTTGAAGACGATAAGGTCTTGTATAATATTGAATCTGATCCCAGTATATATGAAGGTTTTATCAACAGGGTTAAGGACTATATCGCCGAAGAATACAATATTGAACCGGACATGGAGAATCCCTATTGGGCTTCCCGCAACATTCTCGAATATGTGATGGAGAATTATCATTATCCAATTGATTCTGCCGGCTATTGGGCCACATATGATTTTGAAAACGGTCATTATAATTCCCATCCGGGAGACCTGAAAGCAGCTTTGTCGGCAGATGACAATTATGAGGATAACATCATTGCCTGTTCCGGAGCAGGGTGCATGATTACTGGCTTATTACGTTACATTGGGATCCCGAGTATCTGGGTTGGTACCAGTAATGAAGCCTATCTAAAAGACGGGTTTCTTGGAATGGATCACGACGGTGCTAAGCAGATAAATGGTCATCGTTATAACCATGTCTGGTTTAACGATTTTTATGGATGGCAACGTTTTGATGCAACACCCATGATGCCAGTTGATATAAATGCATATCACAATAAACCCCAAAAGGTATCGCAATGGATTTTTATGCAGAGAGCGGCAGGTAGTACAGTTAATTCTAAACGTGTGATCCATAACTTACAGTCGGAATACTGGGAGAAGATGCATATTACGTGTCGGAATGCCTATATGGACAATATTAACAATTATGGAGCCGTGCGATATAATCTGCTTGGTTCTTACACCAATCCTGAGCTCTTTGATTTTTCGGGTTATGATATTGGAGGAAGTCATGAAACTCATTTACTACGAGCCAGAGGCATTCAGTTTATTGAAAATGTAAACGTTGTTGTTGATGAGGAGTCACTTGCTACCGTAACATGGCAAAAAGCTGGTGAGTGGGAACTTGACTCCGAGGCAAAGTTTATGATTGTCCTGGAAAAAAAATGTTTGCCCGGCGAAGATTGTTTTCCCGGATATAGGAAAATGGACATACTGGCAACGGACATAACAATTAACCAAAAAATTATCGCAGTTAATTTGAGCAAATATGATGAAGGTACTTACCGGATGATAGTAGCTAAAGTTGATGATCCGGTAATTGGAAACCAAAGAACTTTCAAATTGATAC
>Ga0315541_1001851_pt1 | contig 18679 bp, 18 predicted proteins | sample SalMarSW160190MG_FD_203095 | JGI IMG/M metagenome (GOLD analysis project Ga0315541, IMG submission 203095) | Salt marsh sediment microbial communities from the Plum Island Ecosystem LTER, Massachusetts, United States - Salt Marsh Sediment SW1601-190 ...
GACCACGAGGCGATGGTGGATGCGCTGCTGCGGATCAGCCAGTTGGTCACGGATTTCCCTGAGATCGTGGAACTGGACATCAACCCCCTGATGGTCTTCGAACAGGGACGCGGGGCGACAGCGATTGACATGCGGCTGGTACTTCGGTAGGCTGGTAGACGGAGGCTGCGGGCGTTTTGTACCGAGAATTAGTCTACTGTGGTGAGGAGGAGACGATGAAAGCACTGTACGTAACTTCCCTGCATGCCTTCAGCGGCAAGACGGCTCTCTGTCTAGGACTGGGCCGACGCTTCCAGGCCGATGGCTACAAGGTCGGCTATCTCAAGCCGCTGAGCACGCAACCCTGGCAGGTCGGCGGCCAGGTGGCGGACGAGGATGCGGACTTCGTGCGACGCACGCTTGAGCTGTCCGAAGACCTGTGTGACCTGGTTGGCGTCGTGCTGACGCGGGACTTGCTGCAGCGGGAACTCTCCGGCGAAGCGCCCCCTGATCTTCTGGCACGGGTCAAGGCGGCCTTCGGGCGCATCAGCGCGGATAAAGACATCGTGCTGCTTGAGGGCGGGGCCTCGCTGCGGGAGGGATTCAGTGTGGGATTGGGCACGCCGGTGGTGGCGGAAGCGTTGAACGCATCGGCGCTGGCCGTGACCTATTTCCACGACCGGATGTCATTGCTGGATGACCTCCTGGTTGCCAAACTGCGGCTGGGCGAGCGGTTGCTGGGGGTGATGGTCAACAAAGTGCCCGACGAGGAGATGGGGTTCGTCGTCAACATCGCCCGCCCTTACCTGGAGCGGCGTGACATCCCGTTGCTGTGCGCGCTGCCTCTACGCCAGCAGTTGCAGGCCATCAGCGTGGGCGAACTGGCCGACGTATTGAAAGCCGAGTTTCTGGCCCTGCCGGAGAAGAGGGATGTTCTGATCGAGCATCTGGTGGTCGGGGCGATGAGCGTGGAACAGGCCCTGCCACGCATACGACGCATACCCGGGACCAAAGCGGTGATCACCGGCGGCGACCGGGCCGACATGCAACTGGTGGCACTGGAGACGGCGACCAAATGTTTGGTTCTGACCGGTCATCTGCGGCCTGTGCCCGAGGTGTTGCGCCGGGCCGAGGAAGTCGGTGTGCCAGTGCTTTTGGTGCGTGGGAATACCATGGAGACGGTAGAGGCCATCGAGCGAGTCTTCGGCAAGACGCGGTTGGGCCAGGCGACCAAACTGAGGCAGTTCGAGGCACTGTTGGCCGAGCACTTCGACTTCGAGCGGTTGTATGAGGGGATGGGGTTGAGATAGGGGTTTGCGATGATGAGGATGCCCGCCATGCTCTGGAAAGAGCCGAGCATATCCGCCGCTTCGTACGGGAGCGGCTTGGCTTGGACGAAGGAACAGACTTCATTTTGAGGGAGGAATAATGATCGAAACCGGGATTGACACCATTGCTGCCCGCGAGATTCTGGATTCGCGGGGGAATCCCACGGTTGAAGTGGAGGTAGCCCTGCTAGGGGGAGCATGGGGGCGAGCCGCCGTCCCATCTGGAGCCTCCACCGGCGTCCACGAGGCGCTGGAACTCCGTGACGGTGACAAGGGCCGCTACAGCGGCAAGGGCGTACTGCAGGCAGTCACCAACGTCAACACTCGTCTCGCCGATGAATTGTTTGGCTGGGATGCCACTGACCAGGCCGGGATTGATGCGCGACTGCTGGAACTGGACGGCACGCCCAACAAGGAGAAACTGGGGGCCAACGCCATCCTGGGCACCTCGCTGGCCGTGGCCCACGCGGCGGCCAACGCGCTCCAGATGCCGTTGTACCGCTACATCGGCGGTGTGCACGCCCACGTGCTGCCGGTGCCTATGATGAACATCCTCAACGGCGGCAAGCACGCAGTAGACGGCCCTGACCTGCAGGAGTTTATGATCATGCCGGTGGGTGCATCGTCCTTCGCCGAGGCACTGCGCTGGGGAAGCGAAATCTACCACACGCTCAAGGCTGTTCTAAAGGCCAAAGGGTACTCCACCGGCGTCGGGGACGAGGGAGGCTTCGCGCCCAGCCTCAAGGCGAACGAAGAAGCCATCGAGGTCATCCTGGAGGCCGTCGAGAAGGCGGGCTACAGACCCGGCGAGCAGATTCGCATCGCGCTCGATCCCGCTGCCAGCGAGTTCTTCGAGGATGGCAAATACGTCCTGAAGAAGGAGGGGCGCACGCTCACCGGTGGGGAGATGGTCACGTTCTACGCCGACTGGGTGGAGAAGTACCCTATCATCAGCATTGAGGACGGTCTGGCCGAGGATGACTGGGACAGTTGGGTGCTGATGATGGAGCGGTTGGGTGACCGCGTCCAGATCGTAGGTGATGATTTACTGGTGACCAATGTAGCACGGGTGCAGAAGGCGATTGACCTGCGAGCCTGCAACGCGCTCCTGTGCAAGGTGAATCAAATCGGGACGCTCACGGAGGCCATCGCTGCCGTGCAACTGGCGCAGCGGGCTGGTTGGACAGTCGTCGTATCTCATCGTTCGGGTGAGACGGAGGATGCGACCATCGCTGACCTGGCGGTGGCGCTGAACACCGGGCAGATCAAGACCGGCGCGCCCTGCCGCTCCGACCGCGTCGCCAAGTACAACCAACTACTGCGCATTGAGCAGGAGTTGGGTGAGCAGGCTTCATACGCGGGTTTCGCGGCCTTCACCAATCTACGGCACTAATGCTTCGTCAACACGCCCCCATTCATCTTCGTAGAGGGGGGCGGTATAGAGGTCGAGGACGAGAGGGGATATAGATGGCCGGCCGGCGGACCTTATGGCTGACCGGAGTAGCAGGGTTGATGCTGCTCTTGGCAGGTCTGGGATGCAGCATCTGCCCGCTTGTGCCCCAGCCAGGGCCAACTCATACCCCGGTGGATGAGGCCACGCCGACCCCTGAGTCCACAGCAGTGCCTACGCTGACACCGACTCAGGCATCTCCACCGGAACCAGAGGTGAGCATGTATACTGATCCCCTGGCAGGCTTCAGCATTCTCTACCCGGCGGATTGGATGCACGAGGCCGGGGATGGGGGTGTCTATTTCGCCGAGAGCGAGGGGGCGCTGGCGTCCAGTGATCCGGCGGAGGGGCCGACGCTCGCGGTCATAACAGTCAGTCGTGAGGAGGTAGAACTAGCGTTGGGGTCAGGCGCGACAGCAGAGGATTTGCTGGACAGTGTGTTGGAAGGCATAGGCGGGGGAGAGGAGTCCGAGATCGGGGAGATCGAGCACCGGACCTTCGGCGAAATCCCCGGCGTCGGTGTTGAGGTGAGTTGGACCGAGGAGTGGGCCGACGCTCAATTGCACGGCTACGTGATCACTGCCGTGAGTGAGGAGGTGGTTGGCCTTGGGTTTGGGACCTCACTGGAGGCCGACTGGCTCTCTTACGCATCGATCTTTCAGGAGATGTTCGCCAGCCTGGAGTTCTTCCCGCCCGAGTTGCCGGAACCTGTGGAAAGAGGGCCGATCCAGCCAGGAGAGATGGTGGAAGGCACCCTGCTCCCTGGTGGTGTGGACATCTGGTACTTTGAGGTGGAAGAGGGCCGATACGCCACCATTCGACTGGATGCCGTTGACCGCGATGTTTTGGACCCCTACCTGGAACTCTACAACGAGGATGGGGTTATCATCGCTGAGGATGATGACGGTGGCGAAGGTTACAATGCCCGTATCGTAGATTTCCCCGTGACTACCTCCAGTGCCTACACTATCCACGCTTTGACCTACAGCGGTGCAGGTGATTACACTCTCAGCCTTGAGGTCGTCGAAGAGCCATCTGGCGAGGTGATCGAGTACGGACAGATGGTCGAGGAGACGCTGGCAGAAGATGCACGGCATGTGTGGTTCTTCCAGGGGGCTGAGGGGGACGTAGTCACGATTGCGATGAATGCACGGGACGAGGATATGGACTGCTATCTTGAGTTGTACGGCCCCAACGGCGTTGCACTCACCGACGACGATGACAGCGGCGAGGGGTTCAACGCTCTCATCGAGTACTATAGACTGCCCGCCGACGGTGCCTATCGCATAGTCGCTAGCAGTGGCATGTTCGGTGCGGCAGGAGCATACGGACTCGCGTTGGAGCGGGTGGAGATGGTAGTCGAGGGCACTCTCACCTACGGTGAGACGATGAGCGCCACCCTGGAGTCCGGCACACGTCATCATTGGCTATTTGAGGGCGAGGAGGGCGACGTGGTCACCATCTCTATGACCGCCGTGGGCGGGGATATGGATGCTTACCTCGAACTGTTCGCGCCCGATGGGGTGCGAGTTATGACCGACGATGACAGCGGTGGGGATGCCAATGCCGAAATCTCCACATTCGAGTTGCCGCTGAGCGGCACCTATCGCATCATCGCACGGGGCTACGACGATGGCGACGTGGGTGAATACGAGTTGGCTCTGACCGGGCCATAGGGTTGCCTTCGCAACGCAGTAGGGACTTGGAGTGAGATGCCGCGTACAAGTATTGTCTGCACCGTGGGGCCGGCCTCCAGTTCGCCCGAGGTGATGCGTGGTCTGATGCGGGCTGGGATGACCGTAGCACGCATCAACTTCTCCCATAGCGACCATGCCACTCATGCTCAGTCTATTGCCACCCTGCGGCAGGTTGCGGAGGAGGAAGGCCGGTTGGTGGCCGTCATGGCCGATCTGCAGGGGCCTAAGTTGCGTGTGGGTGAGATCGAGGGTGGGGCGATCGAATTGCGCGAGGGGGATGTGGTGAGGTTGACGTCGCGTCTCCGGCCGGGCGCGACGGGTGAGATACCCGTGCCCCACCCACAACTATTACGCGATCTGCGACCTGGTCAGGCTGTGTTGCTGGATGATGGACGCCTGGAGTTGGTCGTTGTGCAGGCTGGTGAAGGCTGCTTGAAGTGTCGCGTGGTCGCGGGGGGCCAACTCACCTCTCACAAGGGGCTCAATGTCCCCGGGGCAACGCTCCGCTTTTCTGCCCTCACGCCCAAGGACCGGGAGGACGCCCTGTTCGCGCTGGAGCAGGGCGTGGATTTCTTTGCGCTCTCCTTCGTCCGCCGTCCGGCCGATGTGCGCGAACTACGGCAATTCTTGAAGGACAGAGGTGCCGATGTCTTCATCATCGCCAAGATTGAGAAGCCCGAAGCGCTCTCGGTTTTCGACGAGATCCTGGCCGAGGCCGATGGCGTCATGGTCGCCCGAGGCGATCTGGGGGTGGAGACGCCTGCCGAGGAGGTGCCGTTTCACCAGAAGCGCATCATTCGTGCCTGCAACCAGGCCGGCAAGCCGGTCATCACTGCCACGCAGATGCTCCAGACGATGATCGAGAACTCGCGCCCGACACGGGCGGAGGCGTCGGACGTCGTCAACGCCATCCTGGACGGCACCGACGCGGTGATGCTTTCCGGCGAGACGGCAGTGGGCCGGTATCCGATTGAGACGACAGAGACGATGGCGACGATCTGCGCCAACGCAGAGGCGCATCTGCCCTACGGGCGACTGCTGCACACGGGGGACGGTGGCCACAGGCATGGGACTGTCACGGAGGCGATCAGTTGTGCCACTGTTGAGATCACCAACGAGGTAGGGGCCAAGGCGATTATCACCTCCACGATGTCGGGCGCGACTGCGCGTATGGTGGCGCGTCACCGTCCCCGTGTTCCCATCGTGGCCGTGACCCCTAGCCGGACGACTCAGTTGCGACTGACGCTCGTGTGGGGCGTGAAGCCTGTGCTGGTGCCGGAGTTCAAGACTACCGATGAGATGGTGCAGGTGATGGTGCAGGCAGCGTGTGACCTGGGTGTGGTAGGGTGGGGCGATCCGGTGGTGCTGACGGCGGGCATCCCCTTCGGCGGAGGGAAGACCAATATGCTCAAGGTTCACGCGGTGGGTGGGAACGAGGAAGTGTGAGGCGAAAAACGTGAAACGTGAGAGGATTACGTTCCAGTCGTCACGTTTCGGGTACCGTTTCCTCGGCCGGGGCAGCCTCCGGCTTCGAGGCGGGCATGGGCTCAAGTGCCTGCGGTGCGACGCTTGCCCCGCAGTAGGGGCATAGAGACCAGCGCAGATGGAGCGGGCGTCCACATTCTGGGCAAGCCCGCTTGAGCCGGGTGTGGCAGGCCGGGCAGTACAGGTAATCGCTCTTGACCCGCTGTCCACACCCGGGGCAGATTTCCGGCTCTTCTATTGCCTGCAGCAGGGCTTCTTGTTCCAGGGAGCGTTCGTATGCCTCCGCCAACGTCTCCCGTGGGCGCAGCATCAAATACACCACCAGTCCGATGATAGGCAGCACGATCACCAACAGCGTGGCCAGTATCTGCGCCAGAAAGTCGCGGGAACGAGCGCGAATGTCTCGAAAGGTCCAGATCGCTATCCCGCCCAGTAGCGCAATGGTCACTCCCCCACAGATGGTGGATAGAATGGTCAGGTAGGTGGGGATTCTCTCCAGGATGCCTTCCATTGATGGCACGCTCCTTTTCAGGGAGATGTTCAGGCTAAGTTTGTTTCCTGCTCGCTGTCGCAAAGTGCGGAAAGCAAGTCAAGTGGGGCGTATTATACCACTGGCTGGTGTAGGAGCAAGCGTTGGGGGCACCGGGGCTATTTGACAAATTTGTGCAAATTGCAGTATAGTATGGTGTAGTGAGCGACGAAACGCAGACCGAGTACCGGCCAACGATCAAGGATTTGCCTGTTGATGAGCGCCCACGCGAGCGTCTGGCCCGCGTGGGCGAGGGGGCGCTCTCGACGGCGGAACTGCTGGCCATAATCCTGCGCACGGGCATGGGTGGCGAGAACGTCCTGGCCATGGCCACGCGGCTCCTTTCTCGCTACGGCGGGTTGCCGGGCCTGGCCCGGGCCAGTTTCGCCGAATTGCATGCTGAGAAGGGGTTGGGGAAGGCCAAGACGGCGCAACTCAAGGCGGCGCTGGAATTGGGCCGCCGGATGCTTCTGGTCGCTCCGGAAGACCGCTTCGTCGTGCGTTCCCCGGCTGACGTGGCACAACTCCTGATGGCCGAGATGGGCCATCTAGAACAGGAACATTTCCAGGTGCTGTACCTGGATACGCGCAACCGGTTGCTCGGCTCCGAAACAGTGTACGTGGGGAGTCTCAACGCCTCGCACATTCGGGTGAGCGAGGTGTTCAGGGAGGCCATCAAACGCAATTGTGCCTCGATCATCGTTGCGCATAACCATCCCTCGGGCGACCCCACGCCCTCGCCTGAGGACGTAGAGGTGACTCGTCAGTTGGTGGCAGCAGGCCACTTGCTGGACATTGAGGTTCTGGATCACCTGATCATTGGACAGCAACGCTTTGTGAGCCTGCGCGAGCGTGGATTGGGCTTTGAGTAAACGAGGGGGAACAAATGTCACAGAACTTGTTGGAAAATGAAGGGTTCGAGGCCGATTGGGGAGAGGAAAAGAGCCATCGTTGCCTGATTTTCCCCAAGGGTGCAGAGCCACATGAAAAGGATGTGGGCAATATCTTCACTCCCCCTGACTGGATCACCTGGTTTTACCACGACCCAGGCAAGTGGGATCAACCCGAGGTGCGGGATGCTTGGAAGCATGCCGACCCGCGTCGCGTGCGCAGTGGTCAGAAGGGAATGCTTCTATTTACGTTCCACCGCAAGCACGACGCTGGGTTTCTCCAGCAGGTGCAGGTCACACCGGGCACCCCGTTGCGTCTGACGGCCTGGGCGCATGCCTGGAGCAACTGCCACGGCAGGGAGCATACTGACGATCCAAAGTGGAGTGAGGGCCCGGGGCACGACTCCGGGGTCCTGCTGGAGGGCCAAGAGGCCCCAGCAGGTAGTCCTGGCACACCGGATGATTGGAGGAACTTTACTTTCTGGGTTGGCATTGATCCCACCGGTGGCACTAACCCGTTTGCCGACACGGTGGTGTGGGGGCAAGGAGCACACATCTACAATGAGTATGCTCAACTTCCCCCCGCGGAGGCAAGGGCCCAGGCTGGCACCGTGACGGTGTTCCTCCGCAGCAGAACCTTGTGGCCCTTTAAGCACAACGACGCCTACTGGGACGATGCGGAACTGGTCGCGGGCACTGTTGACTTGGAGGCAAAGGTGCTGTACCAGCCGGCCAGTCCGAAGGTCGGCGAGGCGGTGACAATCGAGGCCCGCTCACGGGCTGCCCTGGCCGACGTCCATCTGGTGATCCGCCAGCCCTCGGGGGCGGAACTGCCGCAGGGAGCGCTCGTGGCCGGGCGCGATGGGGACTGGTACACGTGGACGTATACCACCTCTCCGCTGAGCGATGTCGGAAGGCACGAGATAGTGTTTTCTGCCGCTGGGGGTGTGGAGGCGACCAATGCGTTTGACTGCGCTCTGGCCGTACGCGGGCTCCCCCGTGAGCAGTACGAACGGACTTACGTGCTGCTTCCTCCCGATGCCAACGCGGCCTGGGCTCTAGCGGTGGTAGACGGGATATGGAACCGATACCGGTATACCATCGGTAGCAGCGCGGACGACGCTGGTATCGGTGACCTGGACGCGCGGCAGGTGATCGCGGTCAATCCGGGGAGATGGCCCAGCGATTTACGAGCCTTCTTTAAGGAATACTATCCCGGCGTCGAGTATGTTCCCATCGAGGCTGGGACGCCAGCCGAGTTGACGCGGAAATTGAAGCAGTTGTAGCCGATGCAGAACAGGGAAAGACCCCCACAACGAGTGGGGGCCTTTGTACTACATACGCTTGCTGTGGGCTCATTCCTGGGCCAGCAACTCCACTTCTGTTACCATAGCGTCGAAACTATGGCCAGAGGCATAGATGGTCAGTTGCTTGATGATGGCAGGTGGGGTATCGGACAGTTCCTTCATTAAGTTGCCCGAGTCGTACGTCTGCCAGCTTCCCGGCGGCATCTGCTCGGTCCAGGGATCCAACATCCAATCGGAAGCCGGTTCGTCAATGTAGAAGCCGTGGAGCCAGTATCGGTCGCTGTCATAGATGTCCTTGTAATCAATGCGGACAATGATGGGGCACTCGGAACTGAGAGTGCCACAGCCTCCATAGCCTGCGATGTTCTCGTAGACGATGCGCACGGCCAGATGTAATTCGAGGGACGCAAAATCGCGCACGTCGTAGTCAATCTCCTGCTGGATGCCCACCTCGGCCCAATTGCTGCCGTCGCGGTAGAAATTGGCTACTTCTCGTCCCTCGTTGGCGATAATGCTGACGGTCGGCGGGGGTTCCTCCTTCTGCTCGTGGTAACTGGTCCACCCGTCCTCTAGCGGAGACTGGAAGTCACCGTTGACGATGAGGTTGCGGGCGGCGAGCAGCGGGCCGGCAATTCGTTCACTGTCCACGATGGCGCGCTCATCCGGCCCGAGGTGTGTGAACAGTTCATTCTTGACCACATCGGCCTGTCCATCGCGGACTATGACCTCTGTTGTTGTCCCATTGACCTTGACTTCGTAACTTCCTTCCGTGAGCGTGACTGCTCCGTGGGATGTATGTACCTCGACAGTGGTGGAACGGTCGTCGTCGCTGGAGACGTTGATGCGTACCCGTCCAGCCCTTACTTTCAGGGCGATCTTGTGGGGTAGGCGGCTGGCGGGGAAGCGCGGGGAGCGCGCCGACGAAAGCGTGACCTCCGTGTTGTTGTAGAGCTGGGCGGTGGCGATGACGGGGCCATCTATCTGAGGTGTACGCACTACGAGACGGCCAGGGGTGGAGTATGTGGTGACTATTGTACCTTCAGGAATCTCATCGTCGGGATCTTCAGCGACAGAGACCGGTTGACCACGGCCAGCCCAGACGACGCTCAAGGGGCCCGTCTCTATCTCGAGGGCTACTTTCTGTCTGACACTGGCGTTGAGGACGTACCAGCGGATACCCAGCGGCACCAGGATGACCAGGCTCACGCAGGTGAAGAACGAGATCAGCAGGACGATCCAGGCCAGGCGTTCGGGGTTTCTTCTCATAGGTACCGTACCCCGAAGCGTTCGAATTTGCCGCTGGGGGTTTCCCACTCAACGTCCACCCGCTCCACCGTCGAGGAGGGGGAACCACGGTTCAGGAAAGCCCGGAACTCGTCGAGCGCCTCGCGCCGGCCCTCGGCGACGGTCTCCACTGTGCCGTCCCAGCGGTTGGCGACCCAGCCATTCAGGCCGAGGCGCTGTGCGGTGCGGATGGTGTAGTAGCGGAAGTTGACCCCCTGCACGTATCCGTGGACGATGGCGTGCAGACGGGCTGCTGGTTTCGGTTTCTCTTCCGTGTTTTTCATCTTTCACACTCCCCGCAGGACGCGGAGAAAACGGAGTTCTCGCTTGTCGAAGCGGTGTAGACCGGCCTCGCGGGCCTGCTGTACGGCCTGCTCATACTCTGCCCGTGTGATGGGACGGTCGAGCGGCGGTAGTTCAGCAGCCTTGTAGCAGGGTCTGAATTGATCCATCAGGTTCAAATAGGTGTTCTTGGAAACGTCTTCTGCCAGGAACCTGGCTATTTCTGGTGTCCCAGCCAGCCCCTCGGGCAGCACCAGGTGGCGCACGAGCAGTCCCCGCAGCGCGATGCTGTTCTCGTCAAGCACCAGGTCGTCCACCTGGCGGTGCATCTCTTTGACGGCGGCCTGGTTGACCATTGGATAAGCCTTGATCTTGGAGTACCTCTGCGCTGTCTCCGCGTCGGCGTACTTCATATCCGGCATATAGATGTCCACCACGCCGTCTAGCAGTGCCAGCGCCGCGAGGGAGTCGTAGCCGCCGGTGTTGTAGACCAGCGGCAGGCACAGCCCGGCCTGGGCGGCGATGAGCACGGCGGCCAGGATCTGCGGCACGACGTGAGTGGGCGAAACGAGGTTGATGTTGTGGCATCCTTGTGCCTGGAGCGAGAGCATCATCCCGGCCAGTTCCTCCGGCTCGACCTCCCGCCCGTGGCCCAGTTGGCTGATGTCGTAGTTCTGGCAGAACTGGCAGTTGAGGTTGCACCAGGCGAAAAAAATGGTGCCGGAGCCACGCCATCCTCGCAGGGGGTCCTCTTCCCCCAGGTGGGGGTGGTAACTGGCGACGACGGCCCGCACGCCGGTCTTGCAAGGCCCGACGCGCTCGTAACGGTCCACGTGGCACTCCCGGCCACAGAAGTCGCAGTTGTGCAACCGTTCGTAGGCGGCCTGCACGCGCTGTTTCAGTTCGCCTGAGCGGAGTAGCGCCAGATAAGCGGGTTCAAATGCTGCATTCACCACTGCACCGGTACCTTGTGCACGCGCCAATGGCGATCGCGATACTTGACGTAGCCGTTACGCTGGCCGAACTGGTGGACTTGCCAGGTCACCTCGACGTCGCGACGACAGTAGGCGATGACCTTGTCCAGTTGGCCCTGGCGGAACCAGCGCACGGCTTGTAACCCGTCGGCGCTCTTCGTCTCCCCCAGCGTGGCGCTAGCGACGGCGTTGAGGGACGGCCTCCACCCGAGTGTGTGATACAGGTCTTCGAGCATGTCGAGCGTGGGGATTTGGTCCAGCCTCGCGGGGGTATAGGCGCGCAGAACTTCGTAGTCGAAGCGGCGCACGTTGTAACCGATCACCAGGTCTGCTCCACGCAAGGTCGCGATGAGGTGTTCCACTTCTTGTTCGGTGTAATGGCGGTAGACGTCTTCGGCGGCGTTGTAGGTCACGGCAACTGCCAGACGCATATCGCGGATGCGATTCCAGCCCCCCACTTCGTTGGCTGTGTGTTGGGTCTCCAGGTCAAAGACGACGATGTTGCGCATCTGACACTTTATCTCCAGCGTAGGGACGCGGTTACCGCGCCCCTACCGGCGGCGACGGAGCCCCCCGATCATCGGCACGGACACCAACAGGCTTAAAAGCCATAGCCCTATCCAGACGTCAATCTGCTCAACCCAGGCTCGCCAGGGAGCCTGGGGCTCCAGACTGGCCCGCCACGCAGTCTCCAGGCCACTGAGACTGACGCCGAGCGCCTCCTGTACTCCCCTTGCGCAACTGGCACCATTGGTGTATGCTGCCAGCAGAGCGCGTATCCCCTCAGCGCCGTAGCGCTCGCGAATGAACCGCACCACACTGCCGCTCTGGGCGTAGGCCAGGAGCGCGGTGTGTGAATCGGGCGAGAAGGGGACGCACAGGTTCTCCAGGGGAATAAGTTCCCCGGCCACGCGTGCCTCTTCGAGCGCCATAGCATACTCCGGTGTCGGCAGCCGTTCGTTAGCCGTGGCTAACCCCTCGTCCAGCCACGCGGGGACATACCTGTAGCCGGTCGGCGTGACGGTCTGGTAGACCAGCAGGTGGGTGATTTCGTGTGGGATGTAGCGCATCATGCGCGACGTATAGCCCTCTTTAAATGGGATGGCGACGACGATCACACCCAGTTCGGGATGCGCCTGTCCACCCACCCACTCCCGACCTGTGAGCACCATCGCCGCCTTGAGATTGTGCAGTGAGTCGTAGATGTAGATGGCGATGGGCTCCGGCACTGGGGCACGCAATTCTGCGTTGATTTTCTCCAGGCTGGCCCGGGCGATGTCAAGCGCCGCCTGGCCGAAGGGTGGATCGCCGTGCCCTTCGGTCCAGTAGACGGTGATGCCGCCGGCGCTGAGTTGTTCCCAGTGGAAGCGATTATCCGTGTATTCAAACTGCTGGGGTTCTGTAGCAAGGGTATTGCCCGCAGCGTCCTCAATTTGCCACCAGAAGGTGACTGTGGCGAATGGTGGCAGGGGAGACAGGCGTAGGTCGTGCACGTGGTTGACGCTGATTTCGCGGGCTGGCTCAATGGGTACATTCACAGATGCGGCCCGCTCGTCGCCTGCGGCGCGAAAGAACAGGTAGACCCGAGTGATTTCGGCGTCGGATGTGGCCTGCAGCGTGAATGTGACCTGCTGGGCGAAACTGTGGCTGGCCCCGCTTTCGATTACGGTAATGCCATCGGCAGCGGACGCAGCCGGCAGAAGCACCAGCGCCAGAACAAGGCTCGCAATCAGTGGTAGCACAGGCAAGCGTGTCATCAGTCCGGCTCTTTGATTAGCCTGGTGAAGAACTCTGACAGGCCCCCATACAGGAACTCCAGTTCATCCAGGGCGGCTTCGGCTGCGGTCTGCGTGGCCTCGTTCTCTGCCAGGCAGTAATGCTCCAGGATCTCCCGCGCCTTGTCGCCCCCGACCTGTCCCAAAGCCCACAGTGCTGCTTCTTGCACCTCGTGGTCAACGTCATCGGCCAGTTCCTCCAGTTCGGGCACTGCCTCGGAGAGTTGAAGTTCGCCGCAGGCCCGGGCGGCTTCGTAGCGCAGTGCGGTGTTAGGGCTGAAGAGTTCCTGGCGCACTTGGCGAGCCCAGCGGGTGTCGGCGCTGCGCCCCATGGCGAAGACGGCGCTGATTTGCATTTTCTCCTCCGGTGCGGCGTAGGCCTCGCGGATCAATTCCACCACGGTATCGTTGCTGATGTAAGCCAGCGACTCCAGCGCCCGCCGTCGCACTTCCTTGTGCTCGTCTGCGGCCTGGCACGCGGCCAATAGAGCCTCGTAGGCCAGGGCATATGGCCCGGGACGAATCTTCTCCAGTTCGCCCAACAGGATGAAACGGCCCAGCGACGTGGCCGCAGCCGCTCGCACGGTAACAGCCTCGTCTTCCCGCAGGCGTGCCACCAGGAGCGGGACCAGGCGCACGTCTTCGTCCTCCCATAGCCCCTCGACCGCCGCGGCGCGCACCTTGGCGTCCTTGTCCTCCAGTCCCAGCCGGAAGATTGCACCGAAGCCCACCTCGAAATCAGCCTCGGCCAGTTCCACCAGCCGCGTGATCAGCCGCCGTCGCAACTCTATGTGCAGGTGCGGCCACACATCGCGCACGCGCGCCGCGTTTTCGGCCTCCAGGCTCGAAAAGTGGTACAGCGACGCCGGGTCCGGCATCTCGGCACTTTCGCGCAACTCGTCGAGGAAGGCGTCGAGTGGATGTCTCATCTCACCTCAGCAACGACCAGGGAATGATCGGGTTGATGAGGTCTTGAAACATCACCCAGGCCATCAGGCTGACCAGGATCACCAGGCCCACGGAGTGAAATATCTGCTCGTACCTGGGTGAGATACGGCGGCCGCGCACAGCCTCGATGAGCACGAAGAGGATGTGCCCACCGTCGAGAGCGGGAAGGGGCAGCAGGTTGGTCAGGCCCAGGGCCAGGCTGATGAGCGACGCAGTCTGCAACACGCGGAAAGCCAGGCCCCACTCAATGCTCTGTTGCAGGGAAATGGCCAATATCTCGCTGATACCGACCATGCTGGCCGGGCGTGCCTCTTGAGGGGTCATATCGCCCCGCGCGAGCAGGGCCGGAACCTGTACGGTCATCAGGATTGCAGCGGTGATGTCAGTGGTGCCGGCGCTCAGTGCTTCAGGAAGACTGTAATGCCGCAGCGCGCTCCGGTCGGGCCAGGGGGCCATCATGATGCCCAGGAGGCCGTAGCCTTCGGGGGTACTCCGTGGCGTTGCCGTCAGGGTCAGCGTCTCCTCTCCGCGCAAAACCATGAGTTCGACGGTCTGTTCTGGCGCAGCGCGGATGATGCTGCGCAATTGCTCCATACCGTCCTCGATGCGCTCTCCACCGACGGCCAGGATGACGTCAGCGGGTTGTAGCCCTGCCTCTTCGGCGGCGGTGCCTGGTTCCACGCTGGTGACCTCGACCAGCCATCTGTCAGGGAAGCCAGTGGTGTAAGCGCCGACGAGCAGCATGAAGGCGACGATGATATTAAGCAGTGGCCCGGCAGCCATTATCGCTACGCGCCAGCGTTTGGGTTGAGCCGCCAGGCTGCGCAGATCGGAGGGGTCCTCCTCACCGGTCATTTTCACGAACGCGCCCATTGGCAGGAGGTTGAGGCTGTACAGAGTACCCGCTTCCAGAGTGGTCAACTCGCCGCGTAAGTGCAAGTCCTCGTGCGCGGTCTCAGAGGCATGCTCTCGATACTCTGCATCCGAATCGAGTACCGTCAGGTGGCGCAAGATGTAGGTGTCGTCATCAAGTTGCTGGGCGACGGCATCTACGCGGGTACCCACTTCCAGCCTGGGCGGCGACCGGAGGCCCGCCGGGATGGTCACGCGCGTAGTGCCGATTTCGAGATAGCCTTTGCCGTGCCATAACTTCAGCAGGCGGGGCGGAAAGCCGAATCCGAACTCCTCGACCCGCACCCCTGCCAACTTGGCGAAGATGAAGTGGCCCAGTTCGTGAATCAGAATAATTGGTCCCAGTACAACGACCAGTGTGCCGACTAGCCAGAATATGACGTTCATCCAATCCATTCTCCGTGTCCTCAGTCAGAAGCGGGCGCTTGCGACGCCCGCCTCGCTTTTTCTGAGCCTGTGTTAGCAGGCGAACTTTCTGTTTGTATTATACCCTCAGTGGCCCAAACCTGCAACATCCCCTATCCTTCGACAAACTCTCGCCGCGTGACTTTCAGCGGCTGTGCCTGTGGCTGGTCGAGCGTGGGGGGTACGAACGCACCGATTGGTCAACGGCGGGAACAACCTGCTGATTAGGGTGCCCCTTGACAAAGATTCAAATTTTATTACAATGGGGCTCGTCTCTTGTGCGACCGGCCTCGCCAGCGCGAGGTGGTCGGTGTGGTCAAAATCATTATATCAAAGCGGAGGCAAAAAATGGCGTATGTGATTACCAGTAAGTGCGAGCGTGCCGGGCTGTGTGTAGACGTCTGCCCCAGCGATTCGATCCACTTTGTGGACGATGACCCCAAATGGCTCATCTATTACATTGACCCGGAAACTTGCATCGAATGTGCGTCTTGCGAGACCGAGTGTCCTAACGAGGCAATCTTCCACGAAGATGATGTGCCTGACGAGTATGAAGGTGACATTCAGAAGAACGCCGACTTCTACGAAAGCGGGCCGGGCAAAGACCTCGTGTAGTCCGTAGATTGTTGTTGCAAACTGTTTGCAACTTGCCTGATTTGCACGAGGGCAGTATAATCCTACGTTGGCTGTTCGTCAAGGGAGACGCCGTTATTCATCCACGATGGTGTGGGGGGCCTCCCTCAAAATCTTTTTAAGACGAAGGAGGTAACTGAATGGCCTATATGATCACGGAAGAGTGCATCCTTTGCGGCGCTTGCGAACTCGAGTGTCCCAACGAGGCGATTTCCGAGGGGGACGAGACCTACGTCATTGACCCGGAAAAGTGCACCGAGTGTGTCGGGTTCTTCGACGAGTCGCAGTGCGTACTGGTCTGCCCCGTGGACGCCTGTGTGCTGGATCCGGACCACGAGGAGACACACGAAGAACTCGAGGCCAAGTACCACAGGCTGCACGGCTAATCTTGATTTGCTGGGGCAAATCAGAAGCGAAAGGGCCGGTTCTACCCTACCAGGCGGAACCGGCCTTGCTATTCACATTTCACGTCCTCTATGTGACATATATCGGGCTGCTGAAGATCCAGCCCCGGCGGCCCAACCGATAAGTGCGATAGACCTCGACACGGTACACGCCCGGCTCGGCTGTGGTGTGCTTGAGGTGTTTCCCCCTGGCCCGGGCTACCATACGTCCGTTGAACATCAGGCGGATGTCGGCGCTGTGAGGTGTCTGGACCTCAAAGATGGCTGCCCCCGTGCGCACCAGTTCACCCCCCATCAGCGCGTGGTTGGCGCCGCTGCGGGCGTGGAAGCGGAAGCCAGCCGTGGAGGCGGGCAGGTCATAGCCCACCCAGGTACGGCCGGCCCGTAGCGCGCTATAGACCAGCGGTCTGTCGTGCTCCAGAAGGCGGTTGAAAGGGCGCTCGGTCAGGATGTGGGTGTTGACGCAGCGGAAGAGGTGCTCGTAGGGGAACACCACGCGGCGGAGAGGGCCTAGCGAGTAGGTGCTGCCGTGCGCGTCGGCCCCGCCGATGGCAGCGATGCGCTTTCCTTCGGATAGCAATCGGTCCCACTGGCGCAGCGTGGCCCGGAACGGTCCGCGAATGCCCCGGCCCGGAAAGTAGGCGTAGTAGAGCGCCGCCAGTTTGTTGCGCAGAAGCGCCTTGAACTCAGACATGTAGTTCCAGATTTCGAGCCCCGTGTACCCTGTGACCTCCCAATCGGCCCACGGAATGGCAGCGAAGTCGGGGCCGATGGGGCTGCGGTACTCGTAGGGGTGGGCCAGGTAGCAGAAGCCACCTCGCCGGTTCACCTCGTCAATCAGGTTTTGCGGGTCCGATGCCAGTGGAGCCAACTCGGCCTCGACATTATAGGCCAGAAGGTGGTTGGCCTGTGGCTGGCGGCGCACGTCGTGGATCTCCTCGCCCACCAGGAGCAGCACCTTGCCGTAATAGCCCTCGACCCCGTCCACCCACACGTTGTGGTCGGTGACGATGACGAAATCGAGCCCGGCCTCGGCCGCCGCCTGCGCGACCCCGGCGTGGAGGGCTTCCCCGTCCGAGTAGGGGGTGTGCACGTGAGTGTTACCGGTGTATTCGTAGATGCTCATAGGGTTACTCTGCCTTTACTTCTTGGGGTTCACTGTGAGGTTGATCGCTGCCTTATTTAGCGCCTGCGAAGAACAGCGGAGCCAATGCCTGGGCTATCAATCCAGCAATGGGCGGGAAGAAGAATGTGCTCGCAATACGAATAAGCCAGACTTTCCAGCCCAATATCCCCAATTCCAGCGGTAATCGGCTAAACGCCCACAACGACCACCCCGTTATAAACGCCACCACAGTTCCCACACTGGCACCGGAACGTAGAAATCCAGCAGCGAGGGGTAAACTGACGTAAGGGCCGCCGTGTATGAGAGCACCGGCCATCGTGCCGATGAATATCCCGCGTATGCCAGATTCCGCGCCTATCCATTTTAACAGTAGTTCTTGAGGCAGAAGAACTTTAATCATACCGGCCACGATAAACGCAAGAACTAACAACGGCAGGATTTCGACCATCATATTCAGGGCTGACTTAAGACCGCTGATATGTTGCCCTTCTCCTTTGTAGTACCCTATGAGGAGAAGAACAATGGCAAGTGTTCCCACTATTATTGCTGGAATTAGCATCCTCGAATTCCTCCCTTTTTTACTCATAGTCTCTCTCCAACCTCTCCAGCAGCGTCTCCAGTTCACCGTATTTCTCAAAGACCCCGTCGGCCAGCGAACGGCCGTCCTGGCGGCGGCTCACTCCCAGGAACAGAATTGCTTTCATGCCCACGGCCCGGGCCCCGGCCAGGTCGGTTTCCGGCAGGTCACCGATGTGAGCGGCTTCCTCAGGCTGGGTCTCCAGGGTGGATAGCGTGCGCAGGAACTGTTCCGGGAGCGGCTTCGCCGCCCCGGTTTCATCGGAGAAGGTCAGGGCGCGGAAGTGGGGCAATAGCCGATCACGGCGGAGGATTTCGCGCAGTACCCGCCCCGGCGTCAGCCTGGTGTCGGAGATGAGCCCCAGGCGATAGCGCCGGGACAGGCGCGGCAGGACGTCGGCCACGCCGGGGACGGGCCGGGGCGCGCCATCGTGCAGGTAGATTTCCTCGATAGGCCGGCACAGGCCCGCCAGCGCGTCCTCGGGCAGGTCAGCCTCGAGAAAGGCCAACATCTCACGCAGCCAGCGCCCGGTGGTGATGGAGCGATGTTCCTTCCGCCAGGTGTGCTCCCACACGGACCCGGCGTGGCGGTAGGCCGCCTCGAGGGCCGTCCAGGGGCGCGGCTGGGAGTGGCGGGCCAGCGCCTCCTCCAGCAGGCGCAGCCGTTCATCTTGGGCATAAGCGTTCTGGTATAG
>Ga0315541_1001859_pt1 | contig 18601 bp, 17 predicted proteins | sample SalMarSW160190MG_FD_203095 | JGI IMG/M metagenome (GOLD analysis project Ga0315541, IMG submission 203095) | Salt marsh sediment microbial communities from the Plum Island Ecosystem LTER, Massachusetts, United States - Salt Marsh Sediment SW1601-190 ...
TTGATTAACCAGGGTATCTTTGCAATGTTAATCCTGGAGAGTATAGTATTAAATAGACCCGTCTCAAACGAATAGAACTGCTGCCAGAGTATGGTGATTACAACACCTGATATAACAACAGGAAGGAAAAACGAGGCTCTAAAGAAACCCCGTGCTATAATTTTCTGATTAAGGATATTTGCAATGACTAAGGCTACAATAATCTGCAAGGGTATGTGTATAATGAGGAATATAAGTGTGTTGCCCAGAGATTTCCAGAAGAGTGGGTCATGGAGAAGAAAATTAAAATTATAAAGCCCGGCAAATTTCATGGGTGAGATTATGTTCCATCGATGGAAAACCAGAATGAAGGAAAAAATTAGAGGATAGCCCACGAATATAAGAAAGAATATAATATATGGCAATACCATTACGTATCCCACCCTGTCAGTTTCGTATCTACCAAGTTTCTTCACATCTTTTATCTCCTTAGAATTCGCCTGCAGGTTTCTGCAGCGTTCATTACCGATTCACGAGGCTCTTGCATACCATAAATAACAGAATACTCAAATGCCTGTGCTATAACATCAAAGACCTCCTTTAACTGTGTGACATTATCAGAACCTCTTGTATATGATATCTGTTTTGCAAATTTTAACACCTTTGGATTCTCCTCAAAGTATTTCTTAAAGGTTGGATCAATATCCAAATCCTTTCTAAATGGGATTTGAGAGGTTATCTTTAGAAGTCGAAGGTCACTCTCCTTTGATATCAGGAATTTAACAAATTCCCAAGCCTCCTCTGGATGTTTCGTGGTAGCGAATATCACTATATTCTTTGGGTCGCTGTAGGTTAGAATTGGTCCTTCTGTACCCTCTGGAACAGGCAAGGGTGCAAAATCATACTCAAAATTTTCCTCCTTATATTTCTCCAGATACGCGATATCCCAGGGTCCCACAAATTGAATAGCTATATTTTCTAATAGAAATTGGCTCCCCTGAAGCGAACCCCTTGGAAAATATCCCTTTTTGAAACCCTCTTGTAAAAAAAGAAATACACCAACAGCATATTCATTATCAAAGTCAACTTCTCCGTTCTTAAATAGTGTCCTCCCACCAGATGCAGCAATATACATTGCATAGAAATCAAAGAACCGATGCCACCATACAGGGTTCACATTGATTACCCCAATCCACTGGTCAACTGAGCCATCACCATCTGTATCTTTCGTGAGTTTCTTAGCATCCTCCATAAACTCAGAATATGTTCGTGGTGGATTAGTTATGCCAGCCTCCCTAAAAAGTCTCACATTATATTCCATCATTATTGGATTACCCTTCCATGGCATTTGATGATAATGTCCATCTCTTGATATGAAGTTTGTAAGGATATCACTGGACATACGTGAGAGAGTCACATCTTGGAAGTCCTTGAATCTATCAAGAGCAACAAGAGCGTTTGCCTCGGCAAATTCTTCCACGATCCCAGGCCAGATATTAGAACATATATCGGGTGTTGTCCTGGCTGCCACTGCTGTAAGGAGTACCTCCTCACTCGACTGACTGGCTGGCAGTGGCTGCATGTCCACTTGCACATGTGGATGTGTTTTGTTCCACTCATCTACAATATCAGTCGCTAATTGTATCTCCTGTGGGTTAGAAGAAGGCCAGTAGGTAAGCCTTACAACATCACCATTTGCCACTAAAGGAATACTCACGAGAAGAAATATTACACTGACTAAAGGAATAGTGAAACATTTAATGGATTTCAACACAATCACAACCCTGCCAGTTCAAAGAACCGAGATAACGGGGCTGTTGCTACACCTATAACAGTATCAGCTCCACCATAGTATACGAAAACAGTATCATCCTTAAGGACAGCTCCATTTGTAAAGACAACCATTGGGATTACGCCTTCTTTCTCGTATTCCATCTCTGGTTCAAGTATCGGCTCGGGATGCCTGTATATAATCTTGGCAGGGTCTTCTAAATCTATAAAAGCAAAACCAATTCTGTAAACGAGTGTGCTCGAAACTCCATGATAGATAAATAGCCAACCCTTTTCAGTTTTAATCAGTGGTGAACCTGCTCCTATCTTAAAATACTCCCATTCTTCTTTTGGACTCATCAATATGTTATGGTCATGCCAGTGATTAAGGTCATCAGAGTAGCATATCCAGATGTGTGGAGAGACTCGATGGTAGATTACGTATCTCCCGTCAAATTTCTCCGGGAATATTACGACATCCTTATTTATCACCCCAGGTAAGGGATATGTCCTCTTACTGAAATTCCATCTGTGATTCAAAAAATCATCTACAGAGATAGAGGTCAACCCAATCTGGGGTATCCTTACATCTTTACGCAATTTATCATCCATCCCGGGTACTCTTCCATAGGCTGTATATACAATATGTAGACGATTCCCTATCATTATAATACGCGGGTCTTCAACTCCAAGATAGTCCACTTCGCTCTGGGGTAAGAATGCAGGAGAATCGAGCCTCTCATCAATATGAAACCCATCATTTGAGGATGCATATCCGATCGTAGAATTTTCATCCTTATTACTTGCCCGGTACAATAAATGGACCCTGTCATTAAGATATATAGCGCCAGCATTGAAGACCATTAGGGATTCCCAGGGGTGAGATTCTATTGGCTTGAGTATAGGGTTTCCTTTGAATCGTTCAAGCATCTTTCCTCCTTTTTAAGCGGGTGAGCACTAAATCCTACAAGATATGACAATTTTTGACTTGGCGCAAAGAACAGCCAAAGTATAGAAACATAGTTTCCTTCATCTATAACATTCCTCTCCTCATTTTTCTTGAGAGCGGAGTAATAATGTGTTATACCTCAATTTTCATAAAATGTCAAGTTTTTTCAATTAATTTCTTGTTTCTAATAATGGTTGTATTCCAATTATAAAATAAACATAATCCGTTTAGAATTAAATTTGTGCGGTAAGCCGTGCAGAGATCCTATTTACATTTCTCACAATCTCATCTTCATCGAAATTTTCAAGCCTACCATCCCTTACAACTATCTTTCCGTTGACGATGGTATAAACAGTACCGTGATCATATCCAGCAAAGACTATGGTGGCAAGGGGATCAGACAAACCTCCTGCATACTGTAGATCGCTAAGAGCAAAGAGAGCAAGGTCAGCACCCTTTTCCTCCTCTATAGAGCCAAGAGCCGGGAAATTCAATATCTTTGCCCCACCCTTTATAGCAAGTGACAGCGCTTCCCGTGCAGACAATCCGCCTGCCCCGTATTTTACCCTCTGCAAAAGCATTGCGTTCCTTACCTCGCCGAGCATATCCGATGAATCATTGGAAGAGGCACCATCAACACCCAACCCAACAGTAATTCCCAAATCCAACATCTCCCGTATCCTTGCTATCCCAGAGCCAAGGCGCATATTGGAGGTTGGACAATGTGATATTGCCGTCTTCGTCCGCGAAAGCAAATCCAGTTCAGAATCATTAAAATGTATTCCATGGGCAAACGAAACATCTCCTCCCAACCAGTTTAGTTCTTCCATCAATTCGAGTGGGCGCTTCCCAAAACGCTCACGACAATACTCTTCCTCACTTAAGGTTTCTGCAAGATGGGTATGGAGGGGTAGTGAGTAGGCCCTCGCAAGCTGCGCTGTCTCTTGCATAAGATCTTTCGTGGCAGAAAAAGGGCTGCAGGGCGCAAGTATAATTCTTCTCATTGAAAGAGGAGAGGGATCATGGAATTCTTCAATCACGCGTTGACTATCCTCCAACACCTTTTTTTTGCTCTCGGAAACTTCATCCGGCGGTAATCCTCCATCCTTTTCACTCATTGTCATCGAGCCCCGCGACGGTGAAAACCTTATCCCTAATTTGGACGCAGCTTCAAACTGGATACCGAGAAGGTCTCCTCCAAAATCTTCCGGATAGAGGTAGTGGTGATCCGATGTAGTGGTTGCCCCGGTCTTTAACAATTCCCCACACCCAAGTAGTGTTGAATAATAAATGGCCTCCTCATCAATACCTTTCCAGATGGGATACAGATTTCTGAGCCAATCAAAGAGTTTTGCGTCCTGAACTTTTGGAAGATTCCTCGTCAGATTTTGAAATAGATGATGATGTGTGTTGATCATACCTGGCACCACAAGATAGCTGGAACAATCTATTATTTCTGCCAGGGGGGATTCACGCGGGGAAAGTTCTATATCCTCTTCGATCTTTTCAATCATGTTTCCTCTTATCAGTATATCCTTACCCTTAAGCTCGTCCATAGAATCATTGAAGGTTGCAATAAAGAAACAATTAGAAAGGAGTATAATACTATCTTCCATAACTAAGTCTTTCTGCCAGTAGGAGAGGGAGGCCGGCCGCTCTGATCTTTCTTTGAGCTTCCTTGATATTGTATTCAATTCGAATTATCTTAAGATATCTATTCTCTGAATCAAATATTGCAAAAGAAGCTCTCGGATCATAGTCTCTTGGTTGCCCAATACTTCCTGGATTGATAATATATTTAGCATCTTGATCCAACTGTACTTCAAAATCAGTCATTACCCTCACCTCGTCATTCATATTCTCAAAAATCACGGGAATATGGGAATGTCCAACAAAAAGAATATCCTTCTCCATTATCTGGAAATCAATATATGTATCGGGTATACTCAAAAGGTATCTCCACTGCCCAGGGTTGTGTAAGGAACTATGCGCAAAATGTATATTCTCGGAGGTACACACTAAGGGAAGATTCTTAAGGAAATTTATATAATCGAATTTTAGCACTTCTCCAGTCCAAAGAGCTGCTTCCCTTGCTACCGGATTAAATAAGTTAACATCTGTTTTCCCCACTGCTGCATAATCATGATTACCGGCAACTATTATATCAGAAATCCCCCGCGTAAGATCTATACACCTCTGGGGATCAGCACCATAGCCTACAATATCTCCGAGGCATACTACCTTATCAATATCTCTGTAGGATCGGATTTCCAAAAGGACTTTCTGCAAGGCTTCTAAATTCCCATGAATATCAGAGATGATCGCATATTTCATAAAAACCCTTTATCCTTTGCTATCCTATCCAAAAGGCCATTAATAAACTTATCTGATTTCTCTGTAGAATATTCTTGGGCAATTTCTATAGCCTCATCTATGACCACCTTTGGTGGAATCTCGGGAAAATAAAGAAGCTCAGCAACTGCGATACCAAGAATAGCTTTATCCATAGCACAGACACGATCCCATTCCCAATTTTCAATAACCTTCTTGACCACCTCATCTATCTCATCCAGATGTTCGGATGCTTTCTCTACTAATTGTGTTGCAAACTCAACTGACTCTTTACTGTACTCTTTACCCTTTAGTAGATTTTGAAGGGCTTCCATTGGCTGAGATAAGTTTATCCTCACAGGATACAGACTTTGAACCGCAAGTACTCTTCCAAGTCTTCTTTTAGTTTCCACTTTTCAGTGTTTTATAGAGGTCAATCATCTCCAGAATAGATAATGCAGCATCCCATCCCTTATTGCCAATTTTCATACCAGCTCTACTTAATGCCTGCTCTTCTGTATCAGCGGTTATTACACCAAAAGCAATGGGATGATTCGCTTGCAAAGCTATGTTGGCCACACCCTTTGTAACTTCTGTAGCCAGATGATCAAAGTGCGGAGTATCACCCCTGATCAGAGCTCCCAGCACTATATATCCATCATAGCCACCCTTGCCAACCATCTTAGAGAGTAGCATTGGCAATTCAAAAGAACCAGGTGTCCAATATATATCTATACCCTTCTCATCCACTTCATGACGAACGAGACAATCGATCGCTCCATCTTTTAGCTTATCTGTAACCCGGCTGTTAAAACGGGAGATAACAATTGCAACCTTAACTCCTTTGCCCTTTATTTTTCCTTTAAATTCCATATAACCTCCTTAATTTTTTCACCACTAAGACACTAAGAGCACAAAGTTGGGGTTTATCCCCAATGTGACGGGGGACAAGCCCACGCCCTTCTGTACCATTCTCTGGAGTAGCAGAGCTCGCTCTGCGCTTTTTGAGCGCAAGAAGTTGCGCTACTCCAGAAGGACGTATACAAAACGCCCCTACATATAGCAACAGGGATGTCGCTCCTACATTTTGCATTTTACACTTTGCATTTTTCATTGGAGCGAAGCGACTACACATTCTTCAAATAGTGTCCTAATTTATTCTTCTTTGTCTTTAGATATTCTAAATTCTCTTCATCAGGTTTAACCTCGATAGGAACTCTTTCAGTAACAGAAAGCCCATAACCTCTTAGACCTACTATTTTCCTAGGATTGTTGGTTAAGAGTCGAATTGTTGATAAACCCAGGTCCTTTAATATCTGTGCTCCTATTCCATAATCCCGAAGATCGGGTTTGAATCCGAGTTTCTCATTTGCTTGGACTGTATCAAGCCCTTCGTCCTGCAGTTTATAACTCTTAAGCTTATTAAGTAACCCTATACCTCTGCCTTCCTGCCTCATATATATTAAAACTCCCATGCCTTCCTCATTTATTCTCTTAAAAGCACTTTCTAACTGCTTTCCACAATCGCACCTGAGTGACCGTAGTGTATCGCCTGTCAGACATTCCGAATGGACCCTCACTAGAACATTCTTCTTACCGTCTACTTCCCCTTTCACTAAGGCAATATGGATTTTATCATCTAACTCATTGGAATAGGGTATAAGACGGAATCTTCCAAAATGTGTTGGAAAATCAACCTCGAGTTCCCTTTTTACTAACTTCTCTCTTCTCTGTCTATATTCAACAAGTGATTTTATAGTTATGATCTTAAGGTTGTGCTTTCTCGCTATCTCCTTTAGACGCGGTAACCTAGCCATTGTTCCATCCTCATCCATTATCTCACAGAGGACTCCAGAAGGGTAACAGCCTGCGAGTCTTGCGATATCCATTGTAGCTTCTGTATGACCAACTCTCCGCAGGACACCTCCCTTTTTTGCCTGAAGAGGAAATATATGACCTGGTCTTGCAAGGTCAGAAGGTTTTATATCAGGGTCTATTAGTGCCTTAACTGTGGCACTCCTATCGAATGCACTTGATCCACTCGTTGTTCCTTCCTTTGCATCTACAGATACTGTAAAAGCAGTACCATGGCGTGCTGTTATAATGGTTGTCATAAGTGGTAACTGTAGTTCATAAAGCCGCTCTTCAGGAAGTGCAACACAGATAAGACCACGCCCCTCCTTTGCCATAAAATTAATACCATCAGGAGTAATCCATTCCGAAGGAACTACAAAATCTCCTTCATTTTCCCTGTCCTCATCATCGACTATAATAATTATCTTACCCTTCTTTACATCCTCTAGGGCCTCTTCAATAGAACTGAAGTCACTCATCAGTAGCCTCCCTTATCCTTTCAATATATCTTGAAAAGGGATCAACCTCTATATTTAAACAATCCCCTCTTTTTCTATACTTTAGATTTGTGTTCTTCATCGTATATGGAACTATTGCAACTCGGAAAAGATGAGGAGATACATCGACGACTGTAAGACTAATACCATCAAGGGCTATACTTCCTTTCCTTGCAATAAACTTATCTAATTCCAATGGATATTCTATCGCAAGTTCTGTCGAAAAGGGACTCTTTTTTACATCAACTAATTTACCCATCCCATCAACGTGTCCATATACGAAATGCCCCCCTAGCAAATCACCGATTTTTAAAGGCCTCTCAATATTCACCCGATCACCTGGTTTCAAAATTGAGAGGTTTGTCTTTTCTATTGTCTCCTCTACTGCTTTAAAGACAGCGGCCTTACCATGGATGGATTCAATCGTGAGACAAACCCCATTGATTGAAACGCTTTCTTTAATATTAGCATCAAAGGGCAATTGTAAGTGAAAGGATGCACCTCTTCCTTCCCTCTTGACCCTTCCCACCTTTATCACCCCTTCAATTATTCCCGTAAACATTATCGGCCTCTATCAATATATCATTCCCGAATTTTTTTATCCGTGTGTTAAGGTTTTTTCGCTTTACTTGCGAAGTAATAAAGGGAATACCATCTCCTAAAAATGAAGTAGAATAAAAGAGAAGATATTTATCCACTAATTCGGCATTTATGAAATTAGTAAAGGTATGGCTTCCTCCTTCAACAAGAATGGATGTTATACCACATTCCCCTGCCTTCTTTAGTATTTCTTCAACTGGAATAAGATCACCCTCCTCTTTAAATGTCCATACAATTGCTTCACGATATTTCTCACTCGCTTCTTCTTCTTTAGTTACTATGATCACATCTCCCCCACTACTAAAGATCTTTGCATCAGTTGGAGTGCGAAGGTCTGGATCAATTACTATCCTATAAGGTTCATGTATCGCTTCAACCAATCGTACTGTTAGGCTTGGATTATCCGATATAATCGTTCCAACTCCAACAAGAATAGCATCAACCCGGTTCCGTAAGCGATGAACTTCTTCCAAAGATTCTCTCCCGGTGATTTTGTATATACTTCGCTTTGGATCACCTATTTTCCCATCAAGTGTGAGTGCTGCTTTTAATATTACATAGGGCATTTTTTCTTTGATATACTTAAGATAGAATACGTTCTGTTCACGCGCCTCTTCCTCCAATATCCCGGCTATCACTTCTATTCCATTCCCTCGCAATACCTTAAACCCTTTACCATCAACAAGCGGATTAGGATCTTTGATAGGAGCTACTACTTTTTTTATACCAGAGGAGATAATAAGATCCGTGCAAGGCGGTGTTTCACCATAGTGACAACACGGTTCAAGAGATACATACAGAGTTCCATCTTTAGCTTCTTTGCCTGCATCCAGAATTGCTTCATACTCAGCATGGGGCTTGCCTTTACCTTTATGGTATCCTCTGCCTATAACCTTCCCATCCTTAACCACCAGCGCCCCAACTAAGGGGTTAGGAGAAACAATTCCTTCCCCTTTTCTTGCGAGCCTTAACGTCTCTCTTATATAATACTGATCTATATTATTAGTCATAATAAATAAAGCCCACTTCAGGGCTTCTTATCTCTCCTCCCATCCGGACTTTTACCGTCGGCTTCGGAATTCCACCGAATCAGGTCTCTTCCTCGCGGGCTTTTACCGCCGGTCGGGAATTTCACCCGGCCCCGAAGAGATATTCCATTATAATATAAATAACTCATTTGTCAAGGAGCCCATAGCACAAGATTATTCAAATTCAAGTTCCCTCCATCCACCTCTATAGAAAGCAATTATGCCGAGGATTGCTTTCACCCACCAATCGAATAATGCTCCAAGCCAGACTCCAACAAATCCCATATTAAGTTTAAATGCGAGTATGTAAGTGAGAGGGACGCGAACAAGGAGAGACCCAACTGCAGATATTATCATTGGAGTTTTTGTATCCCCAGCTCCCTTTAAACCCCCAGTAACTACCATAAACAAACCAAGGGGTATTTGTTCAAAAGCACAGATAATTAGGGCAATAATTGAAAGGGTTTTTACCTCAATCACTGGCTTAAACATCTCCAAGATCATTCCAGGGAAGAGAACGAAGACGAAGGCTAATATAGCCATAAGCCCAATTGAGTAATAGGAAGTCTTCTTGATACTCTCTTCTGCAAGTGTTACTTTTTTTGCTCCGAGACTCTGACCAACGAGGGTACTTGATGCAACACCAAACCCCACTCCTATCATAAAGGAAAAGGCTTCTATCCTAATAGCCAGCTGATGAGCTGCAAGAGCAACAGTCCCTAATGCTGCCACCATCCTTATAAAGATTAACAGGCTTACTCTTCTCACCCCGGTCTCTATAGCTGCAGGGAACGCGATTCTCCAGATATTCTTAACCATATTTCTATTAAACCTTTTGACATCGATTAAATTAACTGGTATCCTTTCTCGAAAGTAGATGGTGATAACAAAGATAGATATACCAGCCAAAATATAGGCACCACCTGTTGCAATGCCCGCCCCCAGAACTAGAAGTTTGGGGAATATCCCTATACCGAATATCAAAAAATAATTGAAGATTACATTGAGAATGTTCGCAACCACCATTATGAACATAGGGGTTCTTGTGTCTCCCATGCCTACCAGTATTCCAGAGCAAACAAAGTATACAATTCGAAATATTGCTATACCGAGCACAAATCTTAGATATCCAACACCAACAAGTTGAACAGAATAACTTGCTCCCATTATTCTTAATAGCCATCCGCTCCCCAGAATCCCCAAGAGACTCATAACAGAACCTACAAGAATCCCAATCATCAGGCTATTTCCCCCCGCATCTCTTATTCTTAAAGGATAGTGTGCACCAATAAATCTAGCTGTGAGTGCCTGCGAGGATATTCGTAGAGGAAAACCAAACATTGAAATGAATGTAAAAGCAATAGTGTTGGATAGACCTACGGCTGCGATGGCATCAGTTCCAAGCCTTGATACCATAATCATATCAACCATCATGGTGATAGTATGCAGGAGATGCTCAGATACTGACGGCCATGCAAGGGAGAAGATATTCCTGTGAAGCATCTTACGATTAATTATTAAAAAGGAACTTTCGTTTAATCTATTCTCCATTTGTGTTTCTTATCCTATTCATTTTTTGGCAATTATATACTCTACATAAGGAATCATCAAGAGTAAATATTATTTCTTTGTAGAACTTGACAGTCGGACAAGCATTACTAAATTACCAATATGGAAAAGATGGTTAATACCAAGGGAAAGATTTTAGGGATAATCGGTTTAGGATATGTAGGCTTACCTCTTGCAATAGAATTTGTTCGCTCAGGTTATAGGACAATTGGCTTTGATATAGACGAGAAAAAGGTTAAGACGCTCTCCTCAAAAAAGACCTATATAAAGCATATTGGTGAGGATAGAGTTAAGGGAATGATAGAAACCGGTCTCTTTGAACCTACCACGAACTTTTCCAGGATAAACGATGCAGATGCAATATCTATTTGTGTTCCAACCCCCTTGGATGCGCATAGAATACCTGAACTTTCCTATGTTATAGATTCCGCTAAAATGGTCGGTAAGAATATGAAGAAAGGAGCTCTTGTTATACTCGAGTCTACTACCTATCCAGGTACAACAAGAGAGATTATCCTTCCTATTCTGGAAGAGGGAAGCAGAATCCTTGATGAGGATTTCTATCTAGCATTCTCCCCTGAAAGAGAAGATCCCGGGAATAAAAAATATAACACGAGGAACATTCCAAAAGTGGTGGGTGGAGTATCCCTTAAGTCCACAAAAGAAGCAGTTGAATTATACAATAATATATTTGACACGGTTGTTGAAGTCTCCTCTTCTGAAGTGGCAGAAGCAACGAAGTTACTTGAGAATACTTATAGATCGGTAAACATTGCACTTGTGAATGAGTTGAAGATGATCTTTGATAGAATGGGAATTAATATCTGGGAAGTAATAGAAGCGGCAAAAACAAAACCCTTTGGGTATACTCCTTTCTACCCAGGCTCAGGATTGGGTGGACACTGTATACCAATTGACCCCTTTTATCTTTCATGGAAGGCAAGGGAATTCGGATTAAATACAAGATTTATTGAACTGGCAGGTGAGATAAATACCGCCATGCCAGAATATGTTATAGAGAAAACAATTATTGAATTGAATGAGCACAAAAAGGCTCTTCGGGGTTCCAATATTTTGGTTATCGGAATTGCTTACAAAAAGGATATTGACGATGCAAGAGAATCTCCAGGCATTCGAATAATGGAGTTACTAATTAAACGAGGAGCAAATACATCCTATTATGACCCTTATATTCCAGAGATAAAAGGATTTAGACAGACAGATCTTGTGATGAGGTCAGTGGACTTAACAAACGAAATCTTATCTCGTCAGGACGCAGTGATTATATCAACTGCTCATTCTTCTATAGATTATCAAAAAATTTATAAAAATTCTTCCCTCATTATTGACACAAGAAATGCTCTTTCAGGCATAAAGAGCGACAAGATTGTTAATGCATAGATGAAACTCATTCACGTAGTTGGCGCTCGTCCCAATTTCGCGAAGATAGCTCCAATTATGCGGGCTGTTTATGAATACAAAACTATCGAACAAGTCCTCGTCCACACAGGCCAACATTATGATGAGAACATGTCAAAATGTTTCTTTGAGGAACTTGGGATTCCTGAACCTGACGTAAATCTTGGGGTAGGTTCAGGACTACATGGAGAGCAGACAGGCGAGATAATGAAACGTTTTGAACAGTTCCTTATGAATGACCACGGAGATATCATTCTTGTGGTGGGAGATGTGAATTCAACCATTGCCTGTGGTCTCGTCGCCTGTAAATTACATATTCCCCTTGCTCATGTGGAAGCAGGCCTTCGTAGTTTTGATCGAAGGATGCCCGAGGAGATAAACAGACTCCTTACCGATGCAATCTCCGATTATCTCTTTACACCTGCAGAGGAGGCTAATGAGAATCTCATTAATGAGGGTATTCCAGAGGAAAAGATATATTTAGTCGGGGATGTTATGATCGATACCCTTATCTGGGAGATGGAAAGACTCGAGGATCTGGATAAACCGCTATTTAAAGATTTAAATAACAAGGAATATGCAGTACTCACACTTCATCGCCCGAGTAATGTAGATGATCCTCGGGTTTTCAAAGGAATAATGAAGGCACTGAATACGATAGCAGAAGATATCAAAATAATATTCCCTGCTCATCCAAGGACGAAAAAAAGGATGAAAGAATTCCAGATTTATACAGATAATGATAACTTTCGCATAACTGATCCCCTTTCCTATCGTGATTTCCTCAGGTTATATAGGAATTCCAGATTTGTTCTTACAGATTCAGGTAGCATTCAGCAGGAGACGACCTATTTGAATATCCCCTGTCTTACTATACGGGGAAATACCGAAAGACCCTTTACAATATCAAAAGGAACAAATATTTTGGTTGGAGTGGATCCAGAGAAGATAGTTCGTGAGTCCAAGAAGATCCTTGCCGGAGAAGAAAAAAAATCTGTTGGCTTTACTCTCTGGGATGGTAAAGCAGCAGAAAGAATAGTTAAGATACTATACGAGGGTTTCTGAACAATATCACCTCGCACTAATTGAAATATACTCAAAGTTTAATAAAACAAGAAACTCCAGAAATTATACCAAATCATACAACTTTGGGACAATGCCTATAGTTAACTTACACATCTATATTTTTAGTCTTCCAGGACAAAATAAAATAAACTTCCCGCACACTTGAAAATAAGGCGTTATGGAACTTATGTCAACATTAGTACGTCTATAAATGAAAGGAGGGCATAAAAATCTGGAAGAAACAGGGAATCGCGCTTTTATTCATTGATATAGTATTTGCCTTTTTTGCAATTAGTCTAACTTACTTCATTCTCCAAAAAGAGAGTCTTTACGTAGATAATAAAGGACTGCTTGAGATAATTTCATTCACCATAATAGTGATAGCTCTTTTTTCTTATACTGATTTGTACGATTATGCTGTCTTCTTGAACCGCCTCAGATATCTTTATAGAACAACCAGAGGAATCTTATATTCTTTTATTGTATATCTGATATGCGCATGGTTACTCAAATCTTACCACTTACAACATACACTGTTTCCCTTAGTGCTTTTTGGTATCTTTGCCGGGCTAACTTATTTCTCCAGGATAGCCCTACTTCCTCTTCTTTCTTTCGTTTTTCCAAAAAGAGAGGTTATACTTTATGCTCCTGAAGGAGAATATAGAGAGATAGAAAACTGGATTAAAAATCATAGGGAATCCAATATAAACATAAAAGAAATAGTAAAGGATGAAACTGAAATAACTAAATATAAAGAAAAGGGATTACCTGTTATCCTTTCCACTGTAACAGGGAGCTGGGAGCGCTTATTTAAATTACTTTTGAGTTTTAAGGATAAATCACCGGTGTTATTATACACTCCTCTACTCTCAGGGATTGAAGAAGTTGATTACTGGCCATATGTGAATGAAGTTCCACTTATTCCATTCAGGTGGAGTAGAGACGGAAGAGGATACAAGATAATGAAGAGAATTATTGACATTTTAGGAGCACTCATTGCAATCATTATCTTTTCTCCTCTAATGGTAATTGCTATAATATTAATCAAACTTACTTCAAAAGGCCCTGCACTCTTTTCACAGGAAAGACACAGTAACCATAATAAAAAATTCAAGATGTTGAAGTTCCGATCCATGTTCACAACAAATGATCATAGAGCGCACAGGGATTTTGTAAAAAATTTTATAAATGGCAGTAATTGTGATAAGAAAATATATAAGATGACCGACGACCCTAGGATTACACCTGTTGGTAATATTCTTAGAAAAACAAGTATCGATGAATTCCCTCAATTTTTCAATGTCCTGAAAGGAGATCTCTCCCTCGTGGGTCCAAGGCCTCCAATCGAGTACGAGATTAAAGAGTATTTAGACTGGCAGGAACTTCGCCTCTCAGTAACTCAAGGATTGACCGGCATGTGGCAGATCTTTGGGAGATCACAACTACCATTTGACAAATCCTGTTTTCTTGATATATATTATGCTGAAAATCAAAGTCTGTGGATGGATCTTCACCTATTGGCACTGACACTCCCCACCATTGTGTTTGGAAAAGGAGCATATTAGGAGGGACTATGGGTTATATAAATCTGAGAGGAGAAAAGAAAGAGATAGAAAGTGGATTATCCCAGGATTTGTTTATTCCGGAGTATAACATTGTTATAAAGGATACAATCCTTGGGGACGGAGTTACTATATGGAGCAATGTAAATATCTATGGGGCTAAGATTGGTGAGAATACAAAAATAGGAGCATTCGTAGAGATTCGAAAGGGGGTAGAGATAGGAAAGAACGTAAAGATAGAACCCCTGGTGTTTATCCCTGAGGGAGTAAAGATTGGAAACTGTGTATTCTTGGGACCAAATGTAGTTTTTACCAATGACGTTTATCCCCGGTCGTGCACTGAGAGAGGTGATTTGGTAAAAGAATATAAAATAACTCCTACAATCGTTAAAGATGGGGCTTCAATTGGATCCCAATCGGTCATAATGTGTGGCATTACAATTGGAGAAAACGCTCTAATAGGACTTGGCTCAACCCTCATGAATGATGTTCCTGCAAACACCATTGTATACGGAGAGAAAGCCAAAGTAAGGAGATTTTCAGATGAATCAAATCCCTCTTGTTGACTTACACGCTCAATATGAAGAAATCAAAGATGAAATGTATAAACTCTGGGATGAAATATTTGAATCTATGTATCTCTATCTCGGTCCCAATGTTAAAAGTTTCGAGAAGGAATTCGCTCTTTTCAATCATGTTAAACATTGTGTTGGGGTTGGAAGTGGAACAGAGGCTGTCCACTTTGCACTCAGAGCTTTAGGAATTGGAGAAGGAGATGAGGTCATCGCTCCTTCTCATACGTTTTTTGCTACCATTGAAGCAATTATCCATGCAGGAGCATATCCTGTGCTACTCGACATTGATCCCAAATGGTATATACTATCACCAGAAGCAGTTTCAAATTATATAGAGCGCTATTGTTCAAAGGAAAAGAATGTACTAAAGGATAAAAAAACAGGCAAGATTTTAAAGGCTATATTACCTGTCCATATCTACGGGCACACTGCCGATATGGATACTTTCAAGGATATTGCAAACGAATACAATCTTGCGGTTATTGAAGACGCCGCACAAGCTCATGGGGCAGAATATAAAGGAGAAAAAGCGGGTGCATTGGGTGACATTGCAGCCTTCAGCTTCTATTTCTCAAAAAATCTTGGAGCCTTTGGCGAGGGTGGAGCTGTAACCACAAATAACGATGAATATGCAAAGAGGGTTAGGAGACTCAGAGAGCACGGACAGAAAGACAAGTACCATCACCAGTCCATAGGTTACAATTCAAGACTGGATGAACTTCAGGCAGCAGTGCTCAGGTGTAAATTAAAATTGCTAAAAAAGTGGAATGATAGGAGAAGGGAGGTTGCATCTTTCTATAATGATGCTTTGCAGGATTTACCTGTAAAGATCCCCGCTGAAGCAGAATGGGCCCATCATGTCTATTATCTGTATGTAATACGCTCCGAAGAAAGGGATGAGCTCTTTGGATATCTCAAAGACAGAGGTATCGGATGTGGCATACACTATCCTATTCCCTGTCACCTTCAGGAGGCGATGAAGAGATATAAGTACAAGAATGGGGATCTACCCGAAACAGAAAAAACAGCAAAAGAGGTCCTCTCACTGCCAATGCATCCACATCTTTCAGAAGATGATACCTCATATGTTGTTGAAACAATAAGAGAATTCTATAAATAGGAGGATTGATGAAAATCGCTGTAATTGGACTTGGATACTGGGGCCCGAACCTTCTCAGAAATTTTCTTGCTATTAGCGAATTGGAAGTTTTAGGTTGCGAAAAGGATCGGAAGCGATTGGAGAAAATCAAAGAAATGCTTCCAAGCGCATCCTATATAACAGACTATAATGCTCTCCTTAATGATAACGATTTGAAAGCAGTAGCAATAGCCACTCCAGTTGGATCACACTATTCATTGACCAAGGAGTTTTTAGAGAATGGGAAAGATGTTTTTGTAGAAAAACCCATGACAAAATCATCTAGAGAAGCAAAAGAACTGATAAAGATTGCAGAGGAACAAAATGCTATTTTAATGGTAGGCCATATATTTGAATATAATGATGCAGTTTTGAAAATCGGAGAATTAATAAAGGGTGGAGAAATAGGCGACGTGCAGTACATCACCTCAACGAGAGTCAATCTGGGGATTCACCGGAAGGATGCCAACGTCCTTTGGGACTTAGCTCCTCACGATTTCTCAATTCTTTTCAATTGGCTGGATTCGGATCCAGTGTCAATTGCAACAACAGCAAAGGAGTCGATAGTTAACGGAATCCCAGATGTTGCCTTTATCCAAGCCACATTTCCTTCGGGAATGATTGCAGATATTCAGGTTGGATGGTTGGCTCCATCAAAGATCAGGGAGACTGTTGTTGTGGGAAGTAAGAAGATGATAGTATATGACGAAACCAATCCACAGGAAAAGATAAAGGTATACGATTCTGGTGTAGAAATTGAAGACCCGCATGATTATGGTGAGTTTCTCTTATCCTATCGATCAGGGGCTATTCATTCACCTACAATTTCCACTAGAGAACCATTACGGACTGAAATGAACCATTTTGTCGAATGCATAAGAGAAAGAAAAAAACCACGGACCGATGGTTTCAACGCACTCAGGGTCATAAAAGCTGTTGAGATGGCAGAGGAAAGTCGCATGAAGAAAAAAATGATAACTATTTGATATGCTCTTTTAAAAGAACCGTTCTTCCTTTCTATTTCAGGTGGGAAAAGCCTTTAGAATTTAGGAAAAGTTAATTTCTTCCAAACCTTCTTGATGCTAGTAATTATTGGATAACGAACGAACCTACGAAAGCAAGACCTTAATTTAAAACTTCTCTATATATGTTTAAAAGGGGGTTCTTCTGAATATCCCAGTGGAGAAATTTCCTTACCCTTTTCATTCCATATTTACCCATTTCTTTTCTCTTTTTCTCATTGTTTAATAGGTAAATAATCGCATCTCCAAAAGCACGTTCATCATTGCTTTCTATATAAAGAGAGGATTTTTGGGCAGAATATTTTCCTTCAACGCTTTTATATTGCACAATTGGTTTACCTAACGCCATATATTCCATTATCTTTATCGACGTGGACTTACTTGATATCTCCGATTCTTTGCGTGGCTCTACACAAACATCAACGCTTGATAATAATGTGAATAGTTTTTCCTTATTATATTCAGATCCATAAAAAATAAAATATTCTCCAAGTTTTTCATATCTTACCATTTCTTCTATTTTTTTGCATTCAGTTCCATCCCCAATAATTAAAACTCTGAAATCTGTAAAATCTCTATTATTCACCATATATTCTATTGAATTGACCAGTTTTGATAAACAATCCTGTTCATCTATTTTACCAACATATCCAATAAGATATTTTCTTCCATTCCTAAAATCTTTTTTAATAGAATATGGATGAACCACACTTAAATCAGGTCCATTTCTCACTACAAATATATTCTTCTCGTCGGTATTGTCTCTTTCAATCCCCACCCTTTTAACAGAATTATTGGTAGTTATAATTACATTTGCAAATTTATAAGATAACCTCTCGAAAAACAACACCATCTTATATATATAACTTCTTTTGCCGAACTTTTCTATAAATAATTCCGGACAGAGATCATGATGGTCAAATACAATTTCAACTCCAAGCAGTTTAAAGAAAAAGAAAATCACGATTAAAAAATCTGGAGGATTTGCAAGATGGACAGTATGAAAGGGCTTTCGTAGATATATTTTAATCGCATATAAAAAAATAAAGAAAGAAGATAGAAGATATTCAAGTAGTAAACCAAAAACAGTAGACCCCTCAAAAAAACTGATATACTGGAAAATCTCTATGTTGTCTAATATTTTATGACTTTCCTTTTCTTTTCTAATATCAGGACAGATAACAGAAACATCAAATCCATTTCCTTCCAATGCTTTTGCTTCTAACCAAACCCTGGTATCCTG
>Ga0315541_1001860_pt1 | contig 18596 bp, 17 predicted proteins | sample SalMarSW160190MG_FD_203095 | JGI IMG/M metagenome (GOLD analysis project Ga0315541, IMG submission 203095) | Salt marsh sediment microbial communities from the Plum Island Ecosystem LTER, Massachusetts, United States - Salt Marsh Sediment SW1601-190 ...
GCCAGCCGCCCCCGACAATTACCCGAAAATGGCCCCCGCAAAGTGCGGAATGTGAGGCTCGACGCAGCGATGACTCTCTCAAGGAGTCCTTCGGGCTTCTGTGTCTGATAACCGAGCCGCTCCTGATCGCGAGGCGATAGCCACCTCACGTCCTCATCAATACCGTCTGTCGTTCCGAATACGGTTCCCTTGGTGTAGGGTTGAAAACTCCAGATGTCCGACGTGGCGGGTCCAGCTTCGGGTAACACCGTCATCTCGTACATCGGCCACGCTTCGCCCGGAGTGATCGTTATGAAACCCTCGTCGTAAAGAAGATCCAGCTTCTCGTGTTGGGTAAGGCCATCGGGGTCGATCCCCACTTCCTCCCATATTGCGCTGGGAATGGCCCAATGGCGGCCTTTTGCGGTAGGGTTGAAGCCACGCCATACCTTACCTGACTCTCCACCACGTTCACCCGATCCGGTGAGCACATTGCCGTAGTAGTTCGTCTTGTAGCCCCCTTTCCCGTCAGGAACAAAATGCTCCCTTACGTGGCCAATCATGTAGGGCTGGCGAGGTCGATTCCACGTGAACGTTTGGCCCTTGACGTAGAAAAGAATCACGTCGTGAAGCGGAGCCCATCGTCTCGCTTTGTTGTGCGCTCCAGTCCGTCTCCAAACAATCTCGCTCAGGAAGTCTCCGCCACCTGGGATAAAGACGGCATCGCAAACGAGCTTCAAGTAATGGCTCGCCGTCGGATCGCAATGCAGGTAGAACGAGCCAGTCGATTTCAGGACACGGTGTATTTCCGTTATCCGCAGCGACATGCTGACCAGATAGGCCAGGAGGCTACCCTCACCGAGTACGCCGTCTAGGCCCTTAACAAGTTCCATAAGCCGGGGCTGAAACCGGGCATTCGCGTTGGACAGAATCTCGTCCCGGCCCTTGATCGCGCCGTCATTCCATTCCCACGTGTCGATGAACGCCTGCGCCTGGGCGCGATCGGTTCCGGTGTTGGTGTAGATCTGATTGTAATTGCGCTTTGAGTTGAAAGGTGGGTCGATGTAGCAAAGGTCAACGAACTCCGGCGGTATCTTGCCGCTCCGGAGCACGTCCAAGTTATCCCCATAGAAAAGCTGGTTGGGCGCCATCACGCGACTCCTAGCACTTCCTGCGCTTCCAAGAGACCCACAACCTCCTCCATTGTCCAAACGTGATCCGCGACTCCTGCCTCCATGGCCGGGGTGTAGTGGATGCCCCCGTGCGCCTTGGTGAGCGTCTGATGCTTCCGGCAGAAGTTATAGTACATGTAGTGAAGGGCCAGCGCATGCCGGTGGTTCTCGATCTTCTTCGAGAAACCGTTGGTGAGCCGGGTCAGCCGTCGGACGTTCATCCTCATCGTGAGGTTCTGACGCTCGATGTAGGACGTTGAAACGTGGTCCGGGTCGGGGTTGCCCATGATCGGCGTCTCTTCGATTCCAACGATCTCTGGCGGGCTGTAGCGGCGCTGCCCCTCGGGGGCTTGGCCGTAGAGTTTGACCAGCATCGCGTAGTCGATCCTGCCCCACCCGAAGGCGCCTTCGACGGCGGACAAGTACACCTTGAGGCCGTCGGTGGTGAGCTGGACCCGATGCGCGAGACGCGATGCTAGATCCTCCATGAAGAGATAGGCTGCGTTGGCGTCACGCGCGCCAACATGGAAGCAGGGAACCAACTTACTGTCGGCGCAAACCGCCGCCCAAATCCAGGCGTCGCCGCGGCCGCGGCCCTTCTCGTCACGCGGGACGTTGCGCTCCTTGGCACCGACGAAGCTCCAAACCTCGTCCGCCTGGACCTTGGTGCAGGGCAGGTTCACCAGCGTGGCCCGCTGGTATTCCAAGCACACCGGGCCGATGTCGGCCAAGAACTTGAGGACCGTGACCTTGGAGACCCCGACGATCCGAGCCGTGGCGCTGACGGACGCGCCCTCGCACAGACTGGCGAGGATCGCGGTGCGCTTTTCGGTGCTGAGGCGGTTCATGCTTGGCTAGTCCGGTCATGGGCAAGGTAACTGTACTAATATGCTTGCTTGGGCTAGGCTAGTCAAGAGGCAAACAAGGACTACCTACGTCACAGATTCCGATAGCAACGCGACCGGCTCACGGACAGCAACCCACCGCATCCTGCGGCCCTCTCCCACCTTCTTAACCTCACCCCTATTGACCAGGCGCTTCAGCGATCCGAATAGCGCCGCCTGGAGGTTCTTGGCCTCAGATTCAAGCCCCCCTGCCTCTAGGGCTCGTGCGATCTCGGCCGTCTTCCTGGGGATCGATTCACCCCGGAGATAGGCCAACGCGGCTGCCTCGTTACCCATGCCCACGTAGGGCGCGTTTCCGTTGGCGTGCGGCGCGGCTACTGGTGCCGCGACGGGGGTCGGACGCCCCTCGGTGGGACGGGCCGATGCCAGTTCCCGCTCGGCGTGGGCGCGGGCGATACGAACCTCCACCAGTTCGCGCTCCAGCCTATCTTCCCTTTCTACCAGCCTACGGACGTAATCTACCAACCCCATATCGGCGTGTGACATAGGCCCCCCTTGATCTGGGTCCAAGTAACTATTAGTCTTCTAGGCAAGAAAGGGCCGTCGGGGGCGGGTTTCCCCGCCCCCTCACCCTTTCTAGGGGTGGCTAGGTTTTCACGGACCAGCCTCCCGCGAGATGATGGTTGCGGCGGGCGAGAGACCAGCGGCCCTGAGAAGCACCGGTCTCTCGCCCGCCTTGTTTTTCCCCGACGGGGATCGCCAAGGTAGAAATACAATAGCGGCGCTAGCGGGGTTTAGCAATAGCTTCCGCTAGGCTCGTTAGCGCGAAACGGGATTTGTTCGGGTATGTGCTTCTAGGGCTTGGACTTCCAGCGGGTAGCGGCAGCGCGCTTCGCAATCTGTGACCGCTCCCCAGGCGTCAGCTTCTCGGCGCGGCCCTGGCCGCCCCTGGAGGCTCGACGCTCCTTCGGGGTGGGCTCCGGCCCCTCGTCGCTCACCTGGCTCGTGGTAAGGTCCACGATGCGCTTGGCGAGCTGGTTTAGGTCCCGTGGGCGTTTCGGTGTCTTGGCCATGCACGAAAGCTAGGGACACCCTCGCGCGACGCAACGGGACATCCGATTCAAACTGTACCACTACCCCGACGACGGACGACTTGCCGGCGCCGTTCACGCCGGCGATCATGACGATCTCGGCCTGCCGTGCCTGGCTCAGGGCGGGGCTCCGGCCCTCGGCTTGGCGCCGACGGACTTCTCAGGCGAGCGGGACTTCGCGGCGGCCTCACCTAGCTCTCGGCCGCTCATCGCGAACAGCGCGGTGACTCCGGTGCGGTGCGCGTCGGTTTGCATGCGGGCGACGCGCGCGTCGAACTCCTCCTCGAGAGCCGCCAGGTCCGGCTCCCCGTGTCCGATCATCTCCCGGAACTCGTCGACGGGCACGAGCACGGCCTGCGGCTCGCCGTACCGCGTGATCACGACCCGCTCGCCGGCGGCAACCCTCGTCAGCACATCTCCCAGCCGGTCCTGGACTTTCGAGGATGAGATCTCGCTGGTTCGCGGTGTGGCCGGCACCCGCACGGTCGGGCGCTTCGCGCGCTGGATCATGTTGCTCCGGGGGTGGGAACCTGGTTATTTCGCCAACATATGATACGGATCTTCCGTAACATGGGCAAGCTCATCACGACCGGCGACGGGCCTCAACCAAGCGAAAGTCCCGCCCAGTCTCTCGACCAAGCGGGACTTCGTCCTTCGCTCATGGGCCTGGGTGGACTCGAACCACCGACCTCACGCTTATCAGGGGGGTGGCCGGGGTGTCGAACTCAGGCAGGATGTCGGGAAGCCTCACCCCTGCTTGCCGTCCAAGGGTCTCGCGCATGCCGGGTTCCGCCGTCTTCGTTGGACACCTCCGCAGACACCGGGCAGGGGGATGGTGATCATCATCATCATCATCTCCACCATCATCACGCTTACGAGCACCATGAACGCCGGGCAACCCAGTGCCCGGTTGAGCCGGCCGCTGCCGCTCACCGGTTGATCGGACGGGGCCGTCGCACCATGGACACAAGCGGACATTACGTCCTATTTTGTCCATAACCCCTCCGGAGGCTCCGCACCATGCCCGGCCGCGAATACGAGAAGGCACTCGAACTGGCCACGGACCAGCACGGCTACCTGACGACGGCGCAGGCGCAACAACTGGGAATCGGCCGGGACACCATCCGGAAGATGGCCGCGCGGGGCACCCTCGAGCGCGTGAGCTGGGGCGTCTACCGTCTCCCGACCTTCCCGGTTTCGACGTTCGCCGAGTATATGGAGGCCTGCCTTTGGCCGGCCGGCGTGCGGGGCGTGATCTCCCACGAGTCGGCCCTGGCCATGCGCGATCTCTCGGACGTGAACCCGCCGAAGGTCCACATCACCGTCCCGAGGACATTCCGAGTCCGGCGCGCGGTCCCTAGACACATGGTCATCCACCACGCTGACCTTCCCGACGCCGACATCGAGTCGGTGGAGGGCGTCTCCGCGACCACCGTGCGCCGCGCCATTGAGGACTGTTACCGCACGCACTTGGGTCCGGCGCTTCTGCGCCAGGCCATCGAGGATGGCGAACGGGAGGGGTACCTCAAGCCTGATGAAGCGCGTGAGCTCCGCGAGCTGGTCCTGCCATGAGCCGGCCGAGGAGCGTCGCTTCGCGCCTCATAGCGCCCCTTCTTCCAGAAGTCTCAGAAACTCGCTGACGAAGCCCACGACATCCGCCTGCAGCGTGTCGTTCGGCTCTCCAAAGACGAACTCCGCGACACGGCGGGGGCCGATGGCCTCATGATCCAGGAAGTCGGCCCGAAGGACAGCGATGGCCTGAATCGCGGCTTCATCGGTCAGGAACGGGCGCAGCACCGCAGCGACCTCCCTTACGCCGGCTCCGTAGTTCCTAAGGACGTAGTAGAGGTCATAGGCGTCCTTGTTCTCGCCACGGTTTCGAACAGCAAGCGCCTTGAGAACCACATAGGCGCCGGCACCGCACACCCACACATCCCGCGTGGCCCGCTCTCCGAAGATCGTCACGCCAGACAGCGTGACGCGCCGTCTGTCGAGAAACGCGAGGCCGAGCCCCGGCGTGATGAGCGCGGCGAAGTCCGGCTCCAGGCTCCGAATCGTGCCACCCTCGTCGCTCTTCAACGTGGGCGGGATGAGGAAGTCGAGAGTGACCTTCTCCGCCCCTTCGATGCGCCACCGCTGGCGGGTGGAGTTCCCCTGCTCGTTCTCGTCCGGTTCGAAGCCGGCACGCCGGAGGCGGTCGCTGAGCGTCGCATACCGACCTTCGTCCAGCAGCGCCACCGTGAGGCCCACATCCAGGTCGGTCGTACCGACGTGCCTGTCGGCCCCGGCAGGAAGGTTGTCCTGGTCCACAAGCAGCGAGGGGGCCAGCCCCCCCACCACGACCAAATCCTGCATGAGGTCACCGAGCTTGGTGGCGATGTAAAGGCACGTCGAACGCACCAGCTCGAGGTAGTCTGGCGTATAGCCGGCGGCCGACGTGGGTTTGGCGACCATCAGGCTACCACTTCAGGAGGCGGGACCGGAGCTCGGCCGCAGCCTCCTGGGCCCGCTCAGGGTGGGCTGATAGGTCCAGATACGCCTGCACCGGATGGACGCACCGAGCTGCGGCGTGATCCTCAGCGCCATCGAAGACGCCGGCATCGTTGGGCACGACCAACCAGACGTTGGCACCCTGCTCACCCTCGCGGACACCCAGTTGCCTCAGGGCATGGTCCCCCGCTCGCGCGTCGATGTAGACGGTGACGATCCGGAATCCCGCGTAGTGCGTCAGAGCCCACGCTGCTGACAGCCCCGTGGCGGCGTAGGGAATGCTCGCCTCCGAAAGTCGGGTGGCCAACGAGTTCAGGAGTTCCTCACCTGACCGGGCGGGCATATGCCCCTTGAAGATCCGGTGCTTGGAGAAGTCGTACTCTTCCTTCCACGCATCCAAGAGAATGGCGGCGTCCCGGACCTTTACGGCCCCGCTAGTGTCCCGGGTCACCAGAGCGTCCCTCTCGAGTTTCGCCACGATTCGACTCGTGAAGCCTTCGTCCACGCCCGTGGCCTGCGCGATCTCCCGCTGCGTCGCAAGCTGCTGCGGGTGCATGAGCAGCCAGCGGGCGATGCGCGAGCTCTTCGGTGCGAACGCACTTGACGGCCGCCCCCTCCTCTTGAAAAGGTTCGGCTTCCCCTCGACAACCACCCGGAGGCCGGGCGCCACGATTCGTGCGTTTCCGCTGAGGTCGAGCCAGTTCACGCCGGCCGCTTCACACCGAACGCTGCCGGCGGCTCCCATGAACGGGACCGCGACGAGGGGTATGGCTCGCCCGCCTGAGCCTCCTGCATAGCTTCCGAGCTGCTCAATGGCGCGCGCAACGGAGGCGGCTGCGCCGGAGCTCTTCCACTCGATTACGAAGCGCGCGCCGCCCAGATCAACCAGGGCGTCCGGTTTGTCGCCATGGGCCTGGCGTACGTTGGCCTGAGTGCGGTCGAGGTCCAGCAGCTCGGCCAAACGCTCGACCACCCGCTCAATTGCCTGGTGCTCCCTGAGCTGGCTCATGGTTGTCTAAATACGCTTACTTGACCACCGTGTCAAGACACGCCTTTTAGTCAACCCCCCTGTCGGGTGAGCCTCTCCTCTTCCCCCGCCGTGCGGACCACCACCGGCACCGGGAGGCCGACCACCAAGGGGAGGAGCAGCAGGAGGATCACCACCAACAGGAGGAGCACCACCATGACGGGGAAGACCATAGCCATCACCACGCACCCGCCCCGCAGACACCCTCGTAGACACCCCACCCCCAAAACGCAGAACGCGCTGCCCGAAGGGACCCCAACAAGTCCCGCAGGGCAACGCGTTCCCTCAGTGGGCCTGGGTAGACTCGAGCCGGAGGCCGCGTCAGCGGCCGGAGACGACTGAGGATGGCCCGGAGGGCCACCGCAGGTCCACTACCGACCTCACGCTTATCAGGCGCCGCCGAACGCACCCAGGCTCCGGCAAGTTGTTGGGATTTCGGGGCCTGGGAAGAGGACCGCGAGCATCGGCCAGGAATGACGGCGGGGATTGTCGGGGTCAGCAGACTCCTTGTAGACACCCTTGCGAAACCTGCCGACTCCCACCCACGCCTGCTTCCCCCGGGTGCGCTGCACCGGCATGCCTCGCTCTGTTGGACAGGCGCTCGTAGCTATCCCACACTATCGCCATGAGCCCAAACCGAAATGACCTATGCCCTTGCGGGAGCGGCAAGAAGTACAAGCACTGCCATGGGAGGGCGGCGCAGACTCCAGCCTCCTCCGATGACGTCGCGTGGCGCAGGCTCCGTGCCGTGCTGGACGGCTTCCCTACCACCATGCTCCGCTTCGTTCGCGCCGCTTACGGAGATGCGGCCCTGCACGAGGGGTGGGACGAGTTCAACCTCTGGGAGGAACATCAGGAGGGGTTCGATCCCGACTCGCCTCACCTGCAGGTCTTCATGCCCTGGTTCTTCCACCGGTGGGCGCCCGACCCCCAGGAGACGCGCGTGGCGGACGCCACCCTGCACGACCGGGCACCCACCAGCGTCTTGCTGGAGCGGAAGGGACGTCGTCTGGATCCGTTGTTGAGGAGGTATCTCGAGGCCTGCGTGGCCGCGCCGTTCAGCTTCCACGAAATCGTGGGCGTCGAGCCCGGCCATGGGTTCCGCGCCCGGGACGTGTTCACCGGCGACGAGCGCCAGGTCATGGAGCGCTCGGCGTCCCATTCGATGGAGCGTGGCGACATTCTCTTCGGCCAGCTCGTCACCTGCGATGGCATCACGATGATGGAGGCGTGCTCCGCGCACGTGCTCCCTCCAGACGACAAGCTCGAGCTCATCGACCTTCGGGAGCGCATCGGGGCCCACGGTGCGGTCTCCCCCGAGAGTCTCGCTGAATGGGACATCGAGCTGCGGGAAGCATACCTCGACCTCATCGAGGCCCTGAGGCACCCGCCGATTCCTCGGCTCCAGAATACCGATGGGGAACCCACCGTCTTCCACCGCCTCTCGTTCGCGATCCCCTCGGCGCAGGCGGCGTTCGACGCATTGAAACACCTTGCGCTCGATGAGACGGAGCCGGACCTGCTGGAGTCCGCCGACGTGGACGCCGACGGACGGGTACGGAGCGTGTCGTTCGCCTGGAAGGTGGCCGGCAACCCCGTGCACCCGGGTTGGCAGAACACCGTCCTCGGCCAGATCGAGATCGACGGCGACCGGCTCGTCGCTGACGTGAACTCCACGGAGCGGGCGGCCAGGTTGAAGGAAATCGTGGAGTCCCGGTGCCCGGACGCCCGGCACACGGGCACGGACGTGCAGACGCCGGAGGAGGCGCTGGTCCAGCGCGCCGGCGATGAAGAGCCTCCTGAAGACGCGGAGGCCGCATCCCTCGCGCAGCACCCTGAGGTCCTGGAACGGATCCGGGAGTTGACAGCGGAGCACTACGAGAATTGGATCCACCAGGAGATCCCCGCCCTGGGTGGCCTCTCGCCGATGGATGCGGTGGAGGACAAAGGTGGCCGCGAAAAGGTCGAGGCCCTGATCACGCAGATCGAGCGTGATGGCCGGCGCATGAGCCCGCCCCTGGACAGCGCCGTCATCCGGAGGATGCGCCAGCGGCTCGGGTTGGGGGAGTGACGCTCGGGCGAGACGATCCACCCTGGCTGCTGTGTGCCGTTCCAGAGGGAACAAATACCCGTATCTGCGCCGTCTCGCATTCATACTTGCTACGGTGCGCTTCTAAGGGTATAATATATACCCGTTGATGCGCACCGCAGCACGTCATGAGGCCAACCCACTTCTTCCGAAACCACCCCGTCTTCCGACACGATGAGTTCGTCGAGGCGCACTCCGGGTCGGGGACACGGAGCCCCCTGACGAGTCAGGCCGCCCTCAAGCAGCACGTGGCCGCCGGCAATCTCATCCACGTCCGCCGCAGCCTCTACGCGGTGGTCCCGCCGGGACTGCAGCCCGCAGAGGTACCGGTGGACCCGTACCTCCTGGCCACACAGCTCACCGATGACGCGGTGGTTGCATTCCATGCTGCCCTGCAGTTCCACGGGAAGGCCTATTCCATCTGGCGCCGGTTCCACTACCTGACCCGGAACCGAGCGCGACCGTTCTCCTTCAGGGACGCGGAGTTCGTCCCGGTCCTCGCACCTCTCCACTTCCGCTCCTCCCCGGACCTCGGTGGCGGGGTACTCGAGCGATCCCACGCCGGCGGGGTCGTCCGCGTCACTACCCTCGAGCGCACCCTCGTCGACATCCTGCATCAGCCAGGAAAAGGGGGCGGTTGGGAAGAGACCTGGCGTTCCCTCGAGATGGTGGAGTTCTTCGACCTGGACGCCGTCGTGGAATACACCTCGAAGGTCGGGTCGGCGCTGGCCGCGGCCCGGGTCGGGTTCTTCCTCGAGCAGCATCGGGAGGCCCTCATGGTGGAGGACCACCACCTGGATGCCCTCCGCGAGCGGCGTCCGGCTCAGGCGGCCTACTTCGATCCCGCACGCACGCCTGGAACCCTGGTGGCGGGGTGGAACCTGGTGGTTTCCGAGCAGATACTGCAGCGCTCCTGGCAGGAGGTCGGTTGATGCTCACCGAGACGGAGTTGCTGAGGGAAGCGGCCTCCTCCGGCTTCCGAGCCGACGTGCTTGAGAAGGCCATCCGGCTTATGGAATTTCTGGAGGCGCTCCGGAGCCACCCCTATCTCAAGACGCGGGTCGCGCTCAAGGGAGGCACGGCTCTCAACCTGTTCGTCTTCGACGTGCCGCGGCTCTCGGTCGATGTGGATCTGAACTACGTGGGAGCGGCCGAAGTGGACGCCATGGTCCAGGAACGCCCGAAGGTCGAACAGGCAATTGAGGCGGTGTGTGGTCGGCTTGGAATCGGCGTCCGGCGGATCCCCTCGGAGCACGCGGGAGGGAAGTGGCGTCTCTCGTACGCCGGGGTCAGGGGCCCTGGCACGCTGGAGCTGGACGTGAACTTTCTCCTGCGAGTCCCGCTCTGGTCACCGACTCCGGTCGACTCGCGGTCGTTGGCGAACCACACGGCCACGAAGGTCCCGGTTCTCGACCTCCACGAGCTTGCCGCTGGGAAGCTGGCTGCGCTCTTCGGACGTCAGGCCAGCCGAGACGTCTTCGACGCCAGGGAACTGCTCCGGCGGGCGGGCCTCGACAGACGACGACTCCGTCTGGGCTTCGTAGTGTACGGGGGGAGCAACCGGCTGGACTGGCGTACCCTTTCCGTGGACATGGCCGGGACCAACCCGAAGGAGGTCGACCGGCAGCTCGTTCCCATGCTTCGTGGCGGTCTGGCGCCCGGGCGCACAGAGCTCGAGGCGTGGACGTTGCGGCTCGTCGCCGAGTGCCGGGACCTCCTGCGTGCTGTCCTGCCTTTGGAGGAACACGAGCTCGCGTTCCTGACGCGGTTGAACGACGGTGGTGAGATCGTGCCGCAACTGCTCACCGACGACCCCACGGAGCAGCGGATCATCTCCTCTCAGCCCGGCCTTCTCTGGAAAGCCCTGAACGTCCGAAAGCACTTGGGGCTTCCTGCGGACGGCGAGTAATCCTGACCTCGCGCTGAGGCCAGACACCTCGCGGGTGTCTGCGGATGCCGAGACGCGGAAACCCCACCCGACGTCGTGACGCCGAGCGGGGCTTCGACTCCCATAGGCCTGGGTAGACTCGAGCCGGAGGCCGCGTCAGCGGCCGGAGACGACTGAGGATGGCCCGAAGGGCCACCGCAAGTCCACTACCGACCTCACGCCTATCAGGCGGACAGGCCTACGGCTCCGATTCCGGTAAGTTCTCGGATTTCAAGGCGTTACCCCACGATCTGCACGGGGTCCGAGGGCGGCGATTCGAGGCTCTCTCGGCGTGAACTGGCACCGGAAGTGGCACCGGCTCAACCGGTCGTTCCGAGGTAGATGCCCGTGCGACCCGAGCACGACCACCCGCCGGGCGACCTGTGGTCGCGGAGGCGGGTGTCGTATCGGTCCCGGTAGAACCGCTTCTGGCAGACCGGGCACTGGATCACGTGACGGGTCTGGCCGGGTGGCTTCCCGCAGCTCGGGGTCTTTCGGGCGGCGGTCTTGAACGGCCTTGGCGGCGAAGGCGCCTCGCGTGCCGCCACGCCGATTCCGCCGGCACCCACCTCCGTTGCGAAGCGCGGCACGAACGATTCCTCCGTGACGTTGACCCTGCGGATGCGGTCGACCCGGAAGGAGCGGTGATCGGACCTCCGAAGATCGAAGACGCCCAATACGATGTTGCCTTCCGTAGTCTCGTAGAGGGTGTAGGGCTCCACCCTCCTCCTGCTGAAGCGCCCACGCTCGTCCGTGTAGTCGAACTCGACGACAAGCCGACTCTGGGCGGCGTAGCGAAGGAGCTCCACGGGGCTTCCACCCCATGTGCGCATGGTTGGGGGCGGGGTCCAAGAGGTTCTCCCCCCCGCAGCGGACGGCAGGGAGGCCAACGCCCGCGGTGGTGCAGCTCCTTCGAGCCAGGCGAACAGGTTCTCGAGCTCGTTCCAGAAGACCGACCACGGCGGCAACTGGGGGAGCTGGTGGCCCAGCATGCTCTTCCACTCGCTCTCCAGCTCCCCGCGCGTGGGCGAGTCCCGTAGTTGCGCGAATGTGGGAACCGAAACGCCCTTACGCTCGCACTTCTCCACCAAGAGGGACCTGAGATCCTCGGCGTCAGGTCTCACGTCGGAGCGACGGAAGAGGCTGATGATGTCGTAGAGATCCCGAGGCCGACCGCGCTCCCTCATCGCCCGGAGCTTCTCCGCGAAGACCTCTGCAAAAGAGTAGCACAGGACGGTCGCCGGCTCCGGAAGCCCGTCGTCGTAGGAGTGTGCGATCTGCCTCCACTCGGCCTGTCGGCAGACCCGCTCCTCGCCATCCAGGTCGAGCTTCACGCTGGCCGGACCGGGTGTGCTGCGCGGCCCGATGTAGTAGATGCGCCCTTCGGCTGCCCGGCGGCCCGGCCGGAGCCGAAGTCTGGGCGCTTCAACAGCGAGGTCGATCCCGGACGCATCGTACACCCGATCCAGAACCGCCCGGAGGACCGGGAGCACTTCGTCGGGAGCGATCGGACCCGTGTCGAGGACTGTGAAGTCGAGATCCTCCGAGAACCGATACGTCTCGAGGTAGCACTTCTTGAGGCAGGTGCCGCCTTTGAAAACCCAGCGCTCACGAAGCGCGGGCTCCGAGCCGATGCCCCAGAGGACCCAACCCAGGACGTAGTCCTTCTCGACGACATCCTCGCGGAGCCCCCACTCCTGCACCCGCTCGTTGAGGCTGACTCGGGAGATCATGAGAGCGAGGATCCAACCGTGGCATTGGCGATGAGCCTCCAGCGGCCCACCCTGCGCCCACCCTGCGATCCTGACGGGTCCAGGCGCACCACGCCTTCGCTCATCCTCCGCTGGCACGCCTGGATGAGGTCCGTGGCCGGGATCTCCAGCGCCTCGACCAGGAAACCGAGGCGCTTGTAGACCGAGCGGTTGCCAAGGCGCTCGGCGTACTCCAGCAGGAGGCCATCGTTCCGCATGTCACCCTCGAACCAAGTGCGGAGCACGTCCGACACGTGACGGATCCCGCCGCCCAGCGCGGGGTCGTCGAGAAGTTCCAGGATCGTCCGCGCGGGATCCGAAACCTCCACGCGCACCCCACTTCGCCACACGGGGCGAGTTCCGAAGACGCGCTCCGGCCTGATGACCTTCACCTTGTACGACGTCCCCTGGATGGTAGGCGTGCGATCCCGGACCCATCGTGCGCTCAGGATGACCACGCTTCGGAACAGCTGTTCGGTCAGCCCCCAGTGCTCGCATGCACTCCAGCCACCTACGTAGCATGGGGCGAAGACCTGGGCGGCGACGACCCACGGGTCCGTGCGCCACTCGGAGGGCCTCGCGGCCTCCAGCGGCACCGCGGCGTAGAGGCCGGGCCGTATCCGGACGAGCCAACCCCGGCTCGCCAGGTACGCAAGGAAACGCCGCGCGCGGGGCGCCGACATGCCCAGCGCGGCCGCGGCGTCTTCCACCGTAAAAGGGCCCGGACCCGAGCGGAGCAGGCGTGTGAGGCGGTTTCGGTTCTCGGCGTTGATTCCGAGGCCGGCATGCGACAACTGTATTGCGTTAGTGCCCATGTCACGAACTATACCGCAAGATCACTGTCAGCTCAAGCAGGCCCTTGTGACCCTCCGAGGTTTCGCCGCCGAGCTCAAAGGCGCGAGCCTGAAGGACCTCTGCGCCCTGGGCGGCTGGAAGGACCACAACACGGTCCTCAAGTGCTACCAACAGCCGGACCCCGACGCCATGCGGGTCGCGCTCGGTGGGTGGAACCTGACCGAACTGGCACCACGAAGTGGCACCAACCCGTGCCACCTGGTCATGCAGAAGCGCCGCCGGCCCTGGATGGGGCCTGCGGCGCTTCGTTTTCTCTCTATGGGCCTGGGTAGACTCGAACTACCGACCTCACGCTTATCAGGCGTGCGCTCGGAAGCTCGATTCCGACAACCTGCTGCGTCTCCGCAAGTTACGCGGCCAGGTGCCGGGATTTCGGCTGGCTGGAATCGGGATCCGTCGCGGTCTGTAGACACCTTGTAGACACCCGCATCGAGCCGCGGGGACGACCCCGAGGGAGCTCAGCAGTCTGAAACCCTCACTCGTCCGGTCCCCGGTGCTCCGTGTCCTGCTCGTCGACCCAGTCCTCCTCCTCCCACGTCATCCCGCGGCGACCGGGCACCTTCCGGGTCGGGCCAGGGCGGTAGAAGGGGCAGCTCTTCGGCCCGTAACAGAAGGTCTCCGTCCGGTACGTCTTCCTCGACGGGTTCCAGTGATCCACGATGATCTCCACGGGCATCTCGCAGCCCCAGAGGCAGGCCAAGCACCGGGAACGGTACGTGGTGGCCGAGAGGCGGCGATGCCCGCGCTCCCTGTACACCTCGAGGTCTGAAGGCACGCCGAGATAGGGGGGTGGATCTCGGCCCCGATCGGGGCCGCGGGCCAGCAGCCGAAGACCACTCGCCCGGTAGAGATCAGCCGTCTCCATTCGCCGATCCGCCACCGGGGATCCAACTCCGGACACCCGATCTCCCAGCCGAAACTGGTGCTTCGCATGAGCGGACTTCCCCACCGAGACCGTGAACTCCTGCGGTTCGCCGCTCAAGGTCCCTCGGATACGAAGCACATAGCCGAGGTAGCTGTGGCTGCGCTCGTCGAAGCTCCGAAGGAGCCGAATCCGGGGCTGCACGGAGAGGACCTCTCCCTCCCACGGCACCTTGCCTCCTGCCGCGCTCATGAGTCCACGCCCCCTTCACCCGTTGCCTTGCGCCATCGGGTCCGGGCACGATCAACGAAGGAAGGCCCCGAAAGAGCCTTCCCCGCCACGAGACGGTCGAAGCCCGGCATGAAGCGGCTCTTCCGCCCGTGCCTGGACCGGATGTCGGAGACGAGAGCATCCCAATCGGAGGTCCTCTCGTGCTCGAGGAGGATCTCGCGCACCCGCTGTAGATGGCCGAGGGCCGTCGGGTAGGACGGGCTCTTCGCGGCATTCAGGATGCGGGAGGCCATGATCCAGTGGAGCTTCGCGGAGAGAACGGGGTGCGGAGGGAGGAGCTCCGCGGCCGCCCTTTCCAACGAGTGGTGGCTCAGGAGCAGGAGCTCTTCGTCGAGAGCTGATTCAACCGTTCGGGCCAGGCGCTCCACCGCGGAGGTCTCGACGAACAACTCCACCCGGAGATGCAGGCCCGCCTCGTCCGCCGCCTCCATCGCCCGGCCATGCCACTCATCCCGATTCTCGTGGGGCACGAGTTCCATGAGCTCCCGGTAGGCAGGTCCGGAGGGAGAGCTTCCGAAGTCGTCCCACGCCGAGGCGAGGGCTTCCCCTTCGCGACCCAGCTCCAACAGGACGCGCCGGCGAATCCGGGGCAGCTCCCACGCCGCCCGGTGCGCCCGCTCCCCCCGCTCCTTGATCTCCAAACCGCGCTCCACCCACGACAGCGCCTCTTCCGCCTGTCCGACCCGCAGGTAAAGGCGTGCCAGTTGCTCGCAGTCCCTGGACGCCCAATCGTCCTCTTCCTCGCAGAGGGCAACGTAGGCCTCCGGATCGCCCCGTGCGATGTAGATCGCCCTGAGCACTTCCGCCCTTCGGCGCCGATGGAAGGCGTCGGGCGAACCGCCCCCACCCCACCGAGCTCCCACCGCCCTTTCGAAGGCAGAAAGTCCGGAAGCGTCGACTACCTCGACAGCTCGCGCCTCGAGCTCGTGGCAGAATCCGTAGTCATCGGCCTCCATCCACGACAGCAGGACGTGGGCCGTGTCGTCCGGATCCGCGCCGGCCACCTGCCGCGCCCGGATCCAATCGCAAAAGAGCTCGCCGACGAAATCACCGAAGGTGCCGCCGGAGTCGTCGATCTCCTCGGCTTTCTCGTAGCAGCCCGCGATGAACAGTTCCAGGAGGCCGACGGCGCGATCCGCCTCGCCCTCAGCTACAAGAGCGAGGACGGATTCCCGGACCTCCTCCAGCTCCTCGACGAAACCGGAGCTCCGCCGATACGAGATGAAGTAGCCGGGCTCGAGCGCAGCCTCGATGACCCGTTCCAACCCGATGGATCTTTGTTGCGGGCGGGCCTGCCTCGTCGGCTCCCCCCTTCGCTCGCTCATTTCCCTGCCTCCTCGTCAGAGGCGGTTGAGCTCCCACCGGTGCCGGCCTCCAACCACCGGACGACCTCTCGGACTTCCCCCGGTTCCAGGAGCCCCGCAGCGTCCTGAAGGACCCGGGCCTCCCGCTCTACGGGTTCGAGGGGTTCGTCCAGGGAAAGGTACCCTTGTTCGACCAGCCACGTCTCCAGCTCCTCGATCTTCGACCGCCAGAAGCGAGGGATTCCAGGAAGACGGTGTAGGAGAGCGGTTGGATCGCCATCCACCTCCCCCAGGAGGTCGCTCACTCGATCGATGAAGGTGTCCGATACGGCTCCGCTCTGCTCCAGAGTGCTCCGGTCGATCAGCCGGCTTCGGCCGGCGCGCCACGCATCCACCCAGAGCCGGGAGACGCGGCACCGCGCGCCCACACGCCGACGCGCATCCGGATCCGGTACCGCGTGCTCTGCCGCGGCGCTGTCGAGCAGGAGCTCGACCTGGCCCTGCGTGAGGAGTCCCCAGTCCGACATCAACCGGTGCACCCGGGGTAGATCGTCCCGAAGGAGATGGAAGACGTGGATGGCGCCCGGGTCTTCCCATGGATCGATCGGTGGAACTCCAAGCCGCGCGGCGTACGCCTCCCGAGCTGCCCCGTCCGGTTCCGGAATCTGCTCCCTCTCGGGAAGGGTGAAGTCGTGGGCTCCCATGTCGGATGGCAAGCCGAAGCGCACCTGGGCCAAGTCAATGATCCGTGGCGTCTTTCCCAACGCCCGCTCCCAGAGCTGTACGTCCGTAGGCTGAGCGCAGAGATAGAAGATCTGGCGGCCCTCTTCGTCCGCCAGGGAGGCGAGGCTCTTCGCGATCAGCGAGAATCGGTCCGGGTCGCTGGTTGTGAGGGCCTCATCCAGGAATAGAGGAAGCGGCTCCCGGTCTTCCTCGAGGATGCGGGTCCAGGCGACCCGGACGGCCAGGAGGAGCTGCATCCGGGTCCCGGAGGAGAGTTGGCTGAGGGATCGCCTTTCGCCCATCCGCTGATCGAACGCTCCGAAGATCCCGCCATCCTGCAGGTCGAGGGTCCACTGGTGTTGCGTGAACCGTTCGAAGCGCTCCCGCGCGTCCCGGAGGACGGTGGGCTCATGTTCCGTCCGGTGCTCTTCCTTGACTCCCTCGAGAAGGAACTGTCCCGCCTCCGCAAGGAGCGTCGCTTCGAGTGCCTCTTCCAGGGCCGTCCGCGCCTGCTCCGAAGCGGCCATCGCCTCTTCCAGCTTGCGGTCCGCACCCGCTTCCTGGATCCGCGTCACGATCGCCGTGCGCTCCTCCTTCAGCCGTTCAACCTCCTCGGCTCTCGCCCGTAGTTCATCGAGGTTCGCCCGAAGCGCCGCCTCGTCGTCCGACTCGACCCACGCCAACAGCTCCTCCTCGCCCTCCATGCCCGAACGAAGCTGGGCCTCGGCGATCCGAGCCTCGCGGAGCTTTCCCTCCCGTTGCCGGAACGCCTCCAGCGCCTCCAGACGCTGGTTCAGGATCCCGCGGGCCCCAGGCTCCAGGCCGGCTCGCTCATAGACCTCCCGCTCCTCTACGCTCAGCCGATCGCGTTCCGTGTCCAGCTCTTCGATCTCTTCGTTCGCCCTCCCGATTGTGCCTCTGGCCGAGTCCGCCTGGGTGCACCGCCTGGTGAGGCGCGTCAACGCAGCCTCCAGAGCGTCCACGATGATTTTCCAGTCGCCCGGGAGTTCGGAAGCATCCTCTTCCGAGGAGCCCCCATCTTCGCGGCTGATCGAGTCCCACTGCGCCAGGAAGGAGCGGACTATGCGCACATGCTCGCCAATCCTCGTGTCAATTTCCGCGACGGCTTCTTTGGCACTCTCCCCCCGGACCCTCCACTCATGAAGGCGGTCCACAAGCCGCACGAACTCGTGAAGCGAGGCCGCAGTGCAGTCCGGCTCGAAGCCGACCTGTAAGGCAAGAGCGCGCTTCCGGGCATCAAGTTCCTGGAACCGTTCGCGAGCCGACTTGAGCCGTTCCCCGTCCGCCTCGACGCGAAGGCTCCGCGCTTCGGCCTCTCTCAACTCGACGATCCGTGCCTCGATCTCCTCGAGACGCACAATCACCTCGGAGACGGTCCACCGCTGTGGAGCCTCGACTCCCTGTTTCGAGAAGCGATCGCGGGCCGAGGTCCGCTGCTCCCGGATCATCCATGAGAGGGCAGCGACGGCGGCAGCTGCAACCCCTGCAACGATCGCGGCCCCGAGGGACACACCGCTCCACCCGGCGATGAGCGCGGTCACGGCGACGGCCGACGCCGCGAGAACCACGAGCCCCGGTATCCACAACCGCTCCGTGTGATTCGCCGGCCCTGCGAGCCAGGCGCGAAGTGCCGCAGCAGCTTCCCGGTTGGCTTCCAGGCCCGCCGGATCGAGCGAATCCGTCGCTCCGGACAGCCGAGCCTCCAGCTCCTGGATCGTCTTCCGGACGCCCTCGAGCTCTACCGCCAGCGTCTCGGCTTCCGACACCGTCCCTGGGTCCAACGCCGGCCGTCGACCGTCCGGGACGCCCAGGCGCTCGGCCGCCACTCGTTCCTCGCCGATCGCCCGCCGGCCGTTCTCGAGTTCCGCCGTGCGATCGCGGAGGAGCTCCCGCGCCTTCTGAAGGTTCTTGCTGTGAAGCTCCAGGTCCTCGCTGTCGGGAGCTTCCTCCTCCAGCCCCGTTTCCTTAATGGCGACCTCGGCATCGGAGCGCTTCCCACGCCACTCCCCCCGCTTCTTGTCCAACTCTTCCCGCCGCGCCGTCAGCTTGTCCAATCTCTCGGCTTCATCTCCCTGTAGGCGCGCCATCTCCTCCGCCGTTGCGGGAAACTCGGCCAGGGCCGCCTCGGCCCGGATCCGCTCTCGCCGAGCCGCGAGAAGATCAAGGGCT
>Ga0315541_1001861_pt1 | contig 18595 bp, 15 predicted proteins | sample SalMarSW160190MG_FD_203095 | JGI IMG/M metagenome (GOLD analysis project Ga0315541, IMG submission 203095) | Salt marsh sediment microbial communities from the Plum Island Ecosystem LTER, Massachusetts, United States - Salt Marsh Sediment SW1601-190 ...
GCGCGTCGCTTCTCACCGTCTTCCGTTTCAGTATCCTCTCTCGGATCGAGCCCTCTGCAACGGCGGAAGCCAAATAAGGAGGACTAAGGTTAAGACTAGTTTCAGTATCCTCTCTCGGATCGAGCCCTCTGCAACAGAATCTATCTTCAAGGGACTCTCTGCTACAGTGGTGTTTCAGTATCCTCTCTCGGATCGAGCCCTCTGCAACCTGCTCTCCTGTTCACCACCCGGCAACGTTGCCGCCTGGGTTTCAGTATCCTCTCTCGGATCGAGCCCTCTGCAACCTGTCCGCCGTGACGCGGGACGACAACCGGTCGACCGTTTCAGTATCCTCTCTCGGATCGAGCCCTCTGCAACCGTCCGGCTCCGGGTAGACGTGGGAAAAGCCGTCCTCGAGTTTCAGTATCCTCTCTCGGATCGAGCCCTCTGCAACTTCACGTACTGATCCTGATAGCCAAGCGCAGATAGCCGTTTCAGTATCCTCTCTCGGATCGAGCCCTCTGCAACTGAAGCATCCGCCCCGACCATAATCGCTGAGCTCGCTGGGTTTCAGTATCCTCTCTCGGATCGAGCCCTCTGCAACTGAACCCCTCCCGCCGCAGCGCCCGGAATTCCTCCACGTTTCAGTATCCTCTCTCGGATCGAGCCCTCTGCAACCTGGCGGAGGTGCAGGCGCGGCTACAACGGGTGCTGGAGTTTCAGTATCCTCTCTCGGATCGAGCCCTCTGCAACACTGGATGAGGCTGGCGATTGGGCTGCCGCATATCGGTTTCAGTATCCTCTCTCGGATCGAGCCCTCTGCAACTAAAGGAGGTGAGAGAGGATGGACGTGTTGAGTTTGTGTTTCAGTATCCTCTCTCGGATCGAGCCCTCTGCAACAGGATCGAGGAATTGAAATCTCAGCGGAGGAAACTCGGTTTCAGTATCCTCTCTCGGATCGAGCCCTCTGCAACTGCGCTGGGCTGATCTGTGCGGGGCCGACCTGTACGGTTTCAGTATCCTCTCTCGGATCGAGCCCTCTGCAACCTCTTCGTACTCCACTCGACCGTGTCTTCCGCCTGGCGTTTCAGTATCCTCTCTCGGATCGAGCCCTCTGCAACCCCACGGCCTGGCGAGCGTACATCTCAACCTCCCCGGTTTCAGTATCCTCTCTCGGATCGAGCCCTCTGCAACAGGCGGACCGGCGAGCGAAGGAAGCGCGCGAGCCGGCGTTTCAGTATCCTCTCTCGGATCGAGCCCTCTGCAACAGTGATGATGGCGATAGTGGTGGCGGTGGTGCTGGGTTTCAGTATCCTCTCTCGGATCGAGCCCTCTGCAACCTGCAATGAGGCGACGTTCTGGCGGAGGGACCGGGGAGTTTCAGTATCCTCTCTCGGATCGAGCCCTCTGCAACTTAGCGCAGGTGCAGCAGGAGCAGCAGAACGCTCAGGGTTTCAGTATCCTCTCTCGGATCGAGCCCTCTGCAACCATTCGACCAGCAGGTGCAATTTGTATACTTTCAAGTGCGTTTCAGTATCCTCTCTCGGATCGAGCCCTCTGCAACACACCTCGCAACTTTACATAAGTCCCAGTTCGCGCAACAGTTTCAGTATCCTCTCTCGGATCGAGCCCTCTGCAACAGATGTCAAGTCTTTTATCCCAATCTTATCCCAAAAGCGTTTCAGTATCCTCTCTCGGATCGAGCCCTCTGCAACAGCGACCACGACACACCCCCGAAAAGCGCGGGGAGCCGGTTTCAGTATCCTCTCTCGGATCGAGCCCTCTGCAACTTTTCCTGCGTACCTCTCCAACCACCACATCCAGTGGTTTCAGTATCCTCTCTCGGATCGAGCCCTCTGCAACTCCTCGTGCCGCTGGAGATGGGACGCAACGGCTGGCGTTTCAGTATCCTCTCTCGGATCGAGCCCTCTGCAACATAATGAGAATGTGACTGGGGATCTTCGCACGGTGAAGTTTCAGTATCCTCTCTCGGATCGAGCCCTCTGCAACTGCTTCAGGTCTGGCATCCTAATCTCCCCCTTGCAGGTTTCAGTATCCTCTCTCGGATCGAGCCCTCTGCAACCCGCCGTCAACATTGCACGACGTGCGATGTATCACAGTTTCAGTATCCTCTCTCGGATCGAGCCCTCTGCAACCAGCGGAGCGGCGGGCGAGCGAGGCGCGGGACCCGGCGTTTCAGTATCCTCTCTCGGATCGAGCCCTCTGCAACTGCGTAGCTGTTTGCCCCCCAACGTGTCTGTGTAGTGTTTCAGTATCCTCTCTCGGATCGAGCCCTCTGCAACCGACTACGATGTAGCCGATGTCCTCGTCCGGTATGGGTTTCAGTATCCTCTCTCGGATCGAGCCCTCTGCAACCGCCGGGGGGTGGCTTTCTCCGGTGCGCTCTTTTCCGTTTCAGTATCCTCTCTCGGATCGAGCCCTCTGCAACAAAGAACAGTTCAGCGCCATGCAAAACATTTGTGTAGTTTCAGTATCCTCTCTCGGATCGAGCCCTCTGCAACAGCTCGAGGAGAACGGCGAGTTGAACGTACTCCTCAAGTTTCAGTATCCTCTCTCGGATCGAGCCCTCTGCAACAGTACACAAGTATCCATTTCTCCAGATTCTCAGTTGGGTTTCAGTATCCTCTCTCGGATCGAGCCCTCTGCAACCTGCGCCAGTCATCCAATGCCACAATCTCCGCTTGTGTTTCAGTATCCTCTCTCGGATCGAGCCCTCTGCAACTGACCGACACCAAAGAGATCAGCCGGATGAGCCCGGCGTTTCAGTATCCTCTCTCGGATCGAGCCCTCTGCAACGCACGATCCAGACCCTGACGAGGACGGCGGACGGGATGTTTCAGTATCCTCTCTCGGATCGAGCCCTCTGCAACACGTAGGCTTAATGAGCGCTGTCGTTTACGGTGTAATGGTTTCAGTATCCTCTCTCGGATCGAGCCCTCTGCAACCGAGTTGCGCGAGTTGCTGCCAGTGGTGTCGTTGCTGTTTCAGTATCCTCTCTCGGATCGAGCCCTCTGCAACCCTGTATTAGAAGTGGTGGTATCGCATTTGAGTGAAGAGTTTCAGTATCCTCTCTCGGATCGAGCCCTCTGCAACTTTCCGACCTCGGTGCGGGTGATTTTGTCGAACAGAGTTTCAGTATCCTCTCTCGGATCGAGCCCTCTGCAACTGCGGCGCTGCGGGCGCCGGGGGCGAAGCAGGTGTGTGGTTTCAGTATCCTCTCTCGGATCGAGCCCTCTGCAACAGAATGCCATTGAGGAGTTTAGTCAGAAGTTCCCCGGGTTTCAGTATCCTCTCTCGGATCGAGCCCTCTGCAACCCGATACGACGGAAAAAAGCCATCTAATACTCGTAGTGGTTTCAGTATCCTCTCTCGGATCGAGCCCTCTGCAACAGGGGAAGGTGGAGATAGCGGCGAAGTTTCTGCCGGAGGTTTCAGTATCCTCTCTCGGATCGAGCCCTCTGCAACGGTTCGTCTCCACGGCATTGGTCGCCGACAGTGCCGGTTTCAGTATCCTCTCTCGGATCGAGCCCTCTGCAACACGTGGAGACTATCGCAGCAGGCACGGTGTTGTTTTGTTTCAGTATCCTCTCTCGGATCGAGCCCTCTGCAACAAAACCAAACCACGGCAACCCCATCCCAGCTAAGATGTTTCAGTATCCTCTCTCGGATCGAGCCCTCTGCAACCCAATCTCCCCACCGACCTCTCCCACGGCTCCCACCAGTTTCAGTATCCTCTCTCGGATCGAGCCCTCTGCAACTAACGTCACCAACCACTCCCCACACGCCTCAATCTTGGTGTTTCAGTATCCTCTCTCGGATCGAGCCCTCTGCAACAGAGTTTGGCCGTGCGTTGGCTTGTGCTCTCTATTGGTTTCAGTATCCTCTCTCGGATCGAGCCCTCTGCAACCTCGTCACAGGATTTCCACGAGGCAGTGGAGATCCTGTTTCAGTATCCTCTCTCGGATCGAGCCCTCTGCAACCTCCGCCCTCTCCTTCTTGTTCGTCCCCACCACCACCGTTTCAGTATCCTCTCTCGGATCGAGCCCTCTGCAACCGGCTATGGCTCTGCATGCGGCCCTCGATGCCCAGTGTTTCAGTATCCTCTCTCGGATCGAGCCCTCTGCAACCAATTTTCGGAGAGCGTGAGTGGGGATGCGAAGTTGTGTTTCAGTATCCTCTCTCGGATCGAGCCCTCTGCAACTGTAGTCGTTTTGTGGTATGTCGAGACGAGGACCGGGAGTTTCAGTATCCTCTCTCGGATCGAGCCCTCTGCAACTGTGGACAGCGCGGCGGCGAGAATGGAGAACAACGAAGGTTTCAGTATCCTCTCTCGGATCGAGCCCTCTGCAACTTACGTTCCAGCCGCTTCATACCTTTTGTGGAGCCTGTTTCAGTATCCTCTCTCGGATCGAGCCCTCTGCAACTAATCGTGAACCTGATAGCCTCCATCTCTGCGTTCCCAAGTTTCAGTATCCTCTCTCGGATCGAGCCCTCTGCAACTTCATCGATATAGACCAATCGTGTCGCCGAGTTCGGTTTCAGTATCCTCTCTCGGATCGAGCCCTCTGCAACTATGCTGCGCTTCTTGCCAATGTCGAGGCGCTTTACGCAGTTTCAGTATCCTCTCTCGGATCGAGCCCTCTGCAACTATTCGCAAGTTTCACCCGCCAGCAGGACGTTTCGAGTTTCAGTATCCTCTCTCGGATCGAGCCCTCTGCAACCTGCACGTCCCCCGACATAGCCTCGATGCCCAGAACTGTTTCAGTATCCTCTCTCGGATCGAGCCCTCTGCAACCCCCCTGGATTGTAAAAGTACAGACCTCGAAAAGGCGCTTTGGAGTTGTTTCGAGGCTTAGAATGGCCCCTGGAGGGCGTTTTCGTTGTCTTACCTCCATACATCCCCTTGCCCATCTCCTCTGGGCGCAAATCGCTTTCTGCGCCCCAATCCCGCCGATTTGCGACCTTTGCAGTCTCCCCCTCATACCACGTCATTGCAGAACCGGCGGAACTCGCAGTTGATACACGGCCGGCGCGACCGCGGTGGGTCCGGCATGACTTCCCGCTCCACCATCTCCCGCATCGCCGCCGCTACCTCCTGCACTTCTCTCCGCAGCCGCTCCGTCAGCGCTATCTCCTCCACCTTTCTCGTCACCAGAGAGTAAACGAAGCCCCGTCGCACTCTCCCTCCCCACGTCTCCTCCAGCATCATCCCGTATGCCGCCAACTGACGCCGGATGTGCGGCCCCGCCCGCCGCCGCGTCTGCTTGTACTCTACCGGGATCCACTCTCGCCCCTCCCCCTCCCCCTCCCCCACCTCGACCACCAGGTCAACCCGCCCGTGCAACCCCAGTATAGGCGATTCCACCCACACGTCAAAATGCCGCTCCCCCTCCTCCAGCCCGTAGGCCGCCAGTGTGCGCCGCTGCTCCCGCTGCCCCGCCTTCTCGTGCGCCGCGCTCCCCGCCTCCATCTTGTAGGTCGTCGGGCGCAGCAGTGGGAGACAGTAGGTGTAGAAGACGACCCGCGGGCAGTAGGTATACTGCTTCAGATCGGTCACGGTGAAGATCAGCCTCTCCCCCGCTTCACTCCTCATCTTCGTCCTGCTCCTGGATGATCTCCAGCCGCTGGCGCCAGTCCTTCTCACACATCACGAACAACTGGATCTTCCCATCACGATCCCCCAGCCGCTCCCCGATCTTCAGGATCAACTCCTCCTGGTGCGTGCGCGCCAGGTCCCCCAGGAAGGCCGAGTATTGGATGCGGTCCAGCCCGTAGTCCAGGCAGAAGTCGGCTATCTTCGTCCGCGTCCCGTCATGCGGGATGTCGTACACCAGCAAACATTTCATAGTCGCTAACGGCTGACTGCTAACGGCTGACGGCTAATCACCACTTCGCAATAAAGGGTTCGTAGGCAGCCCGGTCGCCGCGCACGAAGGTGGCGATGTGGCGCGCCTGGCTCTGGACGATGACGCGCAGCGGCTGCCGCTTCCGCTCGTACCGCTCCGCCGCCTCCAGCCGCGCCAGCACCTTCTCCGCAATCACCCTGCGGCTCTTCTGCACCAGCAGCCCCTTCTCGTCCAGTTCCAACTTCGTCCCTTTGTTCGCCATCCCCACGATAGTGCGGTCCACGATGACCTGCCTGAACTCCTCGATCAGATCGAAGACCAGGCTGGGTTTGCCCGGCCGGTCGGTGTGAATGAAGCCACCATAGGGGTCCAACCCGGCCAGCACCAACGCCCGCTCGATCTGGCCATAGAGGATGCCGTAGCCGTAGTTCAGGGCCGCGTTGATCGGGTCCCGCGCGCCGCGTCCCTTCCGTCCCGGCCAGCCGTACTGCTCCGGGATGACCTGCTTGAGCGCGCTCCAGTACTTCTGCGCCGCCCGCCCCTCGATGGAGAGGATCTGTCCCCTCATCTCGTCCACTGTGTTTCCCTTCAGGCGGCGCAATTCCTCCAGGTGATCCCGCACCTCGTCGGCGCACCAGCGCAACTCCTGGTACAGGTCGGGATCGGTCTCCTGGCGGTACTTGGCGGCGTAGCGCAGGAACCCGGCCTGGTTGCTGATCTTGCCCCGGGCAAAGGTCACCGCCAACTCTAACCCGCGCCGGTCGGCGTAGGCCAGCAACTGCTCCCGCCGCGTCAGGACCGTCCCGGTCAGCCCGGCCGCGTAGAGCGCCGCGTAAGGCCGGCCTCTGCTATCCAGGAAGTAGATCGGGATGCCCGCCGTGCAGCAGGCGCGGATGGCGTCGGCCGAAAGACCGATCCCCCGCCCGGTCACCAGCACCTGCTCCAGGTGCAGGAGCGGCGCTTCGGCCAGCCTCTCCTTATCCTTCGTGACCCGCAAGCGCCCGCTGTGCTTGCCGATGAAAGCGCCGTACTGGTCTACGACGAGATGTTGGACAATAGGCATCATCTTCTCCAGAATGGACGTGGGCGAGTCAGCGAGTCGGCGAGTCAGCGAGAGCGTTGGTGAGCAAGCTCAGTGACCAGCAAGGCGATGACCTCGTCGGCCAGGGCCAGGCGGTGATCCAGCACTCCTGGTGGCAGAAGTTGTCGGGCACGCCAATACCAGCCCTTGCTCTCACGTGCCGAACCGATGGCCACCGTGAAAAACCAGTTCCGTTGCTTGCCGTAACCACGCCCGTGTCCCTCCTCAACATTGGCGCTGATCGAACCGGCACTGCGGATCAACTGTTCCGCCACGGCCCGCCCGCGCCTGTCGCGCATCAACCTCTCGCAATCCTGCCAGGCCAAGTCGTAGAAGAACAAGGCCTTGCGATACCCCAAGAACTGCCACACCGGTTCCCTCTTCACCCGATCGTGAACCTCTGTCTCCCACTCCTCATACGTCACGCGCACTCCCCCCTATTACCTCGCTGACTCGCTGACTCGCTGACTCGCCGACTCGCTGACTCGCTGACTCGCTGACTCGCTTCGTACCACCCATTCCCCTTGACCGCATCTTTCCCCACGTGCACAAACTGCCCCCACACGAGCCACGGCCAGAAGGGAGACCAGTCGCCGGCCTCCAGCGTGACGCTGCCTATCAGACCCGATGTAGGAGACTCGGCCCGGCGGCGGGTGGAGTAACTGCGGAGTTCTTCCCAGACCAGGCGGTTTTCAGTCACGCGCACGCGCCCGGCGGCCTCGATCAGCCCCCTGGGATCGTCGAAGCGCAGCGGTGTATCCGAGAAATCACGGCTCAAGGCCTCCAGCCGCTCCATCAATCGCTGGAAGAAAGGCTGGAAGCGGAAACTGTCCGGCTTGAGCAAGAGTTTCCGCTCAATGATGCGCGTGGGCGTCAGAAAATGCAGCGTCACCCGGCTGTGCCGACCGCTAACTGCTAACTGCTGATCGCTAACCGCTAATTGCTGACTGCTAACTGCCACCTGCTGATGGGTGATGGGAATGTCGGGCACGTGTACCAGGTTGTCGCCGGCTTGCATCACCGGCTGGCGCTCACCGGTGAGCGGGTTTTCGGCCCGCACCTCCTGCACGACGAAGGTGCCCCTGCGCCAGCGGCCGTCCGCCTGCTCCGTCCTGCGTCCGATCCCTCCCTGTTCCAACCTGCGCACAGTCAGGACGACGTAGGGAAAAAGTTGCAGCGCCTGGGCGTAGAGCGTCAGCCCGAACTCGAACCGTTCGCCTGGCTGGTAGTGGAAGACGATGCGCCCGTGGGGGAGTTCGACCAGATGGCCACCCGCGCCCGGCAGGGGTGGCTGGATGGTGTAGGGGCGCGGCACGTCACGGCCCCGGCCGCTTCCCGGCCTGAGCGTGCTGACCAGCGTGGCGACGGGACAGGTGGCGACCAGCGGGCAGCCGGCACACTCCTCTTGAGCCTCCCGGTTCATGCAGAACTGGTTGCGCAGCGCGTGGAACAGCGAGCCACGGATGGCCGAGCCCTGGTGCTCGTTCAGTTCGATTGTGCTCTGCACTTCGGTGACGAAGCGCAGGCGGTGGGCGGTGAAGTTATCCATCATCTTGCCTGCTTCGCGGTCTTGTAGATTCACGTGCATTTCCTGAGTACGTCTGCTGCCCACAGGCCATCGGGGATGAGCCGGTCGTGAAACGGGCGCAGGTATTCCAGCGTGAGCGGTCCCGAGAAGCCGCTGTGGGCGATACCGGTCAGAATCTTCTCGAAGTCGAGCATCCCCTCCGGGTGTCGCAGCGGCAGGTGTTGTTGTCCTCCCTCCGCGCTCCGATTGGACAGATGAAAGCAGCGGATACAGTCGCTGTAGTCCGCGACGTCGGCCAGCACCTCTGCCTGGGGCTTATGCAGGTGCGACGTGTCGTAACAGGCGGCGTGGTGCTCCCGGCCCCGGCAGAAGGCAGCGATACCCTCGATGCCGGACAGGAAGCGCCGCCGGCCGGCAAAAGTCTCCCAGCACAGCGTCACCCCCGCCTGCTCCAGTAATGGGTCCACCAGCGCAGCGATCTTCCCCTCCACCTCGGCCAGCCGGGCATTGGTGGGATGGGCCACGATGAGCGGGCAGCCCAGGGCCTGGGCGATGGCGATAGTCTTGTGCAACACCTGCACAAAGGCATCAAACTCGGCGATCTTCGCCTGGGCCATGTGGACCGAGGTGGCAGTGAGGGGCAGGGAGGAGAAGGGAAGCAACACCTTCTCCATCTGCACCCCCGACAGGAACAACTCTGGCCGGTAGAAGGCGACCTCGACCGCGCCGATGGCCTGGTAGGCGGCCAGGGCATTGTACCAGTTGTAGTTACCGCGCTCCGGGTAGGAGACGCGCACGGCAATGTGGATGGGCAAGGCTTTTCCCATTCTTTCTTTCTGCAGTGGGAGCGGAGATAACCTCGGATGGGGAAACACACGATTTTCTATTCATCCATCGTGTATTTCTTTGTCCGTGGTTCTCTTTCCCGGAACGCGTCTCAGATCCAGTCGTCGTCTCCTTCGTCGGGTAACTCGTCGAAGGTCAACCCGACCTCCGAACTGTACGCTGCTTTGACGACGTAAGGCTCTCTTCGTTCACGAGGCAGCACCCGCCCCTCGTTGGCCAACGCGTGATAGCGCCCCCAACTGATGGACACTAGCAACTCGTTGGCCCGGATGGGCTCCTCTTCCTTCAACCTCTTGTACTCATCGTACAATGATATAGGCAACACTTCCAGGCCATCAAACGCCCGGTAAAACAGATCCTCCAGGCCCTCGTCGGCGGTGAAGGGACGCAAGGTTTGGACGCAGGTGGCCTCGAACTCATCGGCGGCGACGGCGTATTCCTGCTGCCACCGTTTGGCTACCTTGCCGCTGTAGATTTCGTCCAGCCAGCCTCCGATAGCGTTTTCATCCAGCGGTCGGCCCTTCTCACGTTCTAGAATCGCCAGGGTGCGTGTAACAAGCGCCTGCTCATAGATCTTCTGCCCATCGTCCGGCTGGCGATAAACGTGAACTGGAGCCAAGTCAGATTGCTTCCCCTGTCGGTTGATCCGCCCAAAGCGTTGCACCAGTGCCTCTAACGGCGCCGGGTCGGTGTAGATGGTGTCCAGGTCAATGTCCAGGCTCACTTCGACGACCTGGGTTGCCACCAACACGATAGGCCGGCGCTGCTTGCTGGTCGAACCGGTGGTCTCTCGCACCAACTTTTCCTTGTCCAGCCGGTCACGCCCGGTAAAGCGCCCGTGAAGCAACTCGACGAGGATGCCGCTTCCCTCCAGTCGCCCGCTCAGTTCACGATAGACGGTCTGGGCCCTATCCACCAGATTGCACACCACCAGCACCGACTTGCCCGCCCCGGCGTCGTCGGCGATGCGCGCCAGTCCCTCATCCGATAAAAGTTCGCCTTCGAGCAAGACCAGGCGGTGACGCTTAAAGTCGTCGAACAGAGCCGGTTCAGCGGTAATTTCCGCCGGATCGCCCAGCGCCTCGCGCAGCCAATCCTTGATCAGCGTGGGGAAGGTGGCCGACATCACCAGAAAGCGGGCACTATAGTTTCGCGCCAGGTATTCGATGGTCTTGAGGATCAGCGCCAGTCGCTTGACCTCGTATGCGTGGATCTCGTCGAAGATGAACGCCGCACCGTGATAGTCGGTCAGCATGGCCTCGTAACCCTTCAACCGGTACATGCCTTTGAGCATTTGATAAGGACTGAACACGCGCACCGGCGGATAGTTGAGTTTGACCAGGTTACGTGCCCATTTTGCCTGTTGGGTGGCTTCTTTTGGATCATGGTCGTGTTCCATCAGCATCCGGTACAACGCCAGTAAACTGCGCCCGTGTTGCAAGCCAACTTTGCCGGGGAAACTCTCCTCCAGCCGTATCTTCATCGCATTCATACTGGCCTGGTAGGGCAACGTGTAAAACAGGCGGGGAAGCCCTCCGCTGATTGCGGCCTGGTGTGTGGCCCAGAGCAGTGCCGCCTCGGTCTTGCCACTGCCGGTCGGCGCGGTCAGCAGCGCCGAGCCAGCGATTGTCTCCGCCGTTGATTGATGCTTGAACAGTTCGTCACGCCCAAATCTCCAGCTGGCTAGAATGGCATCGGCGTCGAAGCGGGCGCGTGGCAAGGAGCCGGCGTGAGCCGAGGCGCTGTGGTCGGCATTGACCATGTGCCCGCGTAACGCCAGCGTGCCCACAATCAGCGATTGCTCGTCGCTGTCCTTGATGTGGCGCACAAAGCGACGGTAAACCTTGAGCCAGTGCCGGATACGGGCCACACCTTGCTGTTGCACCATCGCCACCGCGCGATCCTGGCCGGGCAGGGCTGGCGCCGTGACACCGGCCTCACCCAATCCCAGGTCGGTTATCCAGGCAGCGGAACACTCGGCCAGCCAGCGCCAGAGGCCGCGCAGCGTCGTCTCATTTAACTCGGCCACCCGTGCGATGAGTTGGTCGTCGTCGGGGTCATCGGGCGGCGCGTAGAGGTGCTGGATTTCGGCAGCATCCTTGTGGTGCGAGACGATGGCCGCTACCACCCAAGGCTGCTCGTCGGGCGTCAACCCGGCAGTTATCCAGTCGAGGAAGGCCAACGATAGCACCTCGTGGCGGTGGGGCCAACGTTCGCCGCCGCGCAGCCCGGCCTGGAAGCCGCCGGCTACCTTGCCGAAGTCGTGCAGGAAAGCCGCCCAGAACAGGATGTGCCACAGGCACGGGACGCCGAGCGTCTGTGGCAGATCGGGGCGCAGGCGGATGAGTTCGGTCAGCCGTTCGAGCACGTACCAGGTGTGCTGCGCCAGGCTCTCCGGTTGGCCGCCTGCGCCCTTTCCTGCGCTCTTGGCCCATACGTCGTCCAGCCAGTCAGGCCAGCGTGAAGCGGTCACCGTCGTTTCCTGTGAAGCTGAGGAAGGCTAACCCCAGATGTGTCCCCTTCACCTCGGGCGTGGTCGGGTCCACCCAGTAGGGACCATTGGGCCGGTCGCTGAACTCGTAGAACTCATCGCTAAACACTCGCTCCCGGATGACCACATAGCGGCTGAAGACCGGCGTCCGGTTCCGAGCATAGTCCAGGTAACGAGGCATCAGCACCGTCACACCGCGCATCGTCTGCAGTGCCATCTCGTGCGGTGCAAGTGTGTGCTCAAAGTAAGCACGGTCAGCCTGTTCCAGCTCTACTGTGCCGACGTAGGTGTAGGTGAACAGGTCCTGCGAACGGCCCAGCACTACGGCGTAGCGCGGACTACGGAAAGCCGATTCCCACCCGGGCCGGTTGATGTACAGCGTCAGCCGGGGCTGGAAAAGCAGTTCGCGCTCGAAAGGGTTGACGTTACCCTGTAGAACCTTCGGAACTCTTGTGCCCGGCAGGTGGCCCCTTGACCGGCTCAGCACGATGATGTTCTCGATGTCTCTCACCTGGCCCTGGTGGGTGAAGTGATAGGCGAACTGGACATCGATCGGGTCGAACCATTCCCCCAGCGCACTACAGATGTGCCCGTAGATGGTCGCTGGCGGCGGCATCTGGAAACTGGGGTGAATCTGCTGCATAAAGTGTGGGTAGCGGAAGGACGTAGTCAGACCTTGTGCTACCACTTTGAGTACGCGCATAGTTGCCTCCTTTGGTAGAGTCTCCCGGAGGCTAGAGGCCGCCGGGAGACTGTTCAGTCCAGCCAGCAGACATTCTCAGGCTTCTGCAGATCGGCCACCAAAGCTTGGAACGCTTCGCGCGGATGGCTCAGTTTCACTTTGTCAGCGAAGACAGCAAGCGGTCCCTCGTCGCCCAGCGCGGCCTCAAGCCTGGCACGCTCGCCATCCAAGTAGCCCTTCACCCAGCCGACGTACACATCCGACAGGATGTCGTCCTCAAAGACGGTGAGGGCCTCTTTGAGGGCGTCAATCTTGAGCTCGGGCAAGCCGCGCCCCGTAGCGCCGATGACGTGACCAAAGATGTGATTGCCACCCTTCGTCACCGCCAGGATAACCAACGCCGGAGCAACGTCGGTATAGTGCAGGGTCTGCTTGGCCCCACCTTCCAGGTGGGCTAGCCCCTCGAACAGGGCGCTGATCCGCTGCACGCGCTCGTTAAACGGCAGGCGATATGATTTCTCGCCCTCCAGGTGCTCTATGCCCTCTACCTCTTTCGCCATCTCAATACGCACATCGTCCAGATTGCGGAAACCGGTCCTCTGGCGGTAGGAGAATGTGCCGCAGGCGTGCAGGTCGAGGGAGAATAGGCCCTTGAGTGTTGTGCGGTAGAACTGGTGCTCATGGGGCACAGGGTCTCCCTCGTGGCGCGACATCGTGCCAAAGTCCTCTGTAATGTTGACCGGGGCAATGGAAACCAGTGTACTTGCGCGGAAAGGTGAGACACGAGTCACGGTGTCGGTCGTCGGTGTTTCGCCTGCACGAGATTCATCGGCAGAGCGGGCCTCGACCGCGTCGGTCTTTTTCGATGGCGCGCGCATATAGCCGAACAAATCGTCGTCCCACCACAAGGTGGGGTTGGCGTCTGTATAGGCGATCTTCTTTTCACGGTAGATGGGGGCTGCCTTCCAGCCCTGGTCGGCTTTTTCAAGGGTGGTGCGCAGCCAGTAACGAAACGCCTGCGCCGAAACGTAGGGATAGGCTCCATCCTTAGCACGGATGAGCTTCACGCCGACAATGTTGTCGGTACGCGCACCAGGAATGTTGCCCAGGTTGTTCAGGGCCGATGCAGGAGCGTCAATTAACATCAAACCTGTTACGAATGACATGGCTCAAACCTCCTTGTGATAGTTTTATCGGCCATCAGGCCAATTCGGTTTCTTCCTCAGCAGGCTCAGAGAGAACATCCACGTTGCTCCCCAGCCAGCCTTGCTCGTACAGGCGCTCGACCATGCGGATCAGCACCAGGTCCCGTGCCAGTCGCCAAGCCGGGCGGGCAAGTTCGTCGCCCTCCTCGAAGACCACGATGTACGGATCGAGGGTGATGATGGGCGGATTACCACGCTTCACGTGAGCCAGATTAGCCTTGATGAGCGCCGTGCGGAAAAAGTCGTAGCGCTGCACGGTGAAGAACTCCCGGAAGAAGCGACGATCATTCTGACTGCTGACGTACTCGGCCAGCCGGTCACCCATCGTGCGGATTTGTTCGATACGTTCTTTGTCCATATGCATAATCCTCCATAGAAATCGTTCTGTAATCCTCCACGAGACCAGGTTGGCCTCGTTCTGCAGCGAGTAGCCAATACGCGGGTCTGTCTTGCTCCGGGCGTGACGCAAGGCCATACGCAGAAAGTAGGTGCGCAAAAACCTCGGCGCATTGCCTGGTAGATCAAAAAGGTCTTCGTACAGCAAGTTGCGGCGTGGTTGGAATGGTTTGTCGTCTTTCTTCCTCCTTTTCTTCTTTGGTGCCATCTCCCACGCCCGGTGGACGATGGCGTTCCACTCATCGCGGTAGTCGGCAGTTTGCATATCACGCAGGAAGCCTATCATCTCCATCGGCAAATGGTGAATATCCAGTTTTGGTCCTTGACCACTGTTGCTCAGATGATACGCGGTCAGAGAAAAAAGGCATTCGTCCTCACGTGCTTCGCGTTGCAGTTCATTTGCCTGGAGCAACACATCAATCAACAGCGTGCGGTGGGAAAACTGTGTCTCGGGCATCTTCTTGCTGCCAGCCGCCTGAGTCATCTGCGCTGCCTTGCGATTTCCGAGCAAGAACGTTTCCGCGAAGTGATAGGTCAGTTCGTCGTTGTCAGAGTGAACGGCGAGGAGACGTCCACCGCACTTGGCACAGCCCAGTGGGAATGCTTGGAGGCAGAGAATGACTTTCCCTGAAAGCGGAAGTCCTGGAATGCCATTAGCGTAGAAATTGATATATTCATCACCTAGCGCTAGCGGCACCTGGGCACGTCCACCTCGTCCTGGTGGCAGTTTTCCAGACAATTCGACCGATATAGTGGGCTCACCCGTGAAGACATCCTGCTCGGTAGCGGCTTCCTCCCTCTCATAGGCCCATTGCCTTAGGTGATGCCTTGCCCACTTTTCCCTTTTCTGCCGTCGTTCTTCACGCTTTTCGGCTGACAAACCAGGTTTGTCTGGGTTATAGGCATCTTGGCTAAACCAGGCATTACTGGTGAAGGCAACTGTCAAGAACGACTTAAGCGGCTGTCTGACGTACTCGCGGGTGATGTAGTCGGCCACCTTGTCCAAATCGTCTTCAGTCAACCTGGTTGGGTCGCGCTTGCCGGCAAATGCTGCAATCGTCGCTACCCCCACGTCTACCAATGGATGTCCCGTGTATTTGAGCATGAGCACCTCCTGACTTTGCAGTGACTGTTCGACTGTTGCCAATTTCAACTTCCCATATACACCTCCGCCGCCCATCTATGCTCCTCCGCCACCCGCTCCCGCAAACTCGGTGGCTCCAGCACCTTCACCCGGCTGCCGTAGTGCAACAGCCAGTTCCTCACTTGCGCCTTCCCCATTATACGGTAAAATGGATTTGTTGACACTTCCTCAACCCATCTGGAACACCAAAAGGGAGACGTGGGCCTATGAGCGAAAACCCATCTGATGATCTTGTCCAAACCTTGCGCGAGCGTGGAGCGCGGTACGTCGTCGGCACAGAGGGCCATCCGGTCGCTGTCCTCTTGACGCTGGACGAATACGATCACTACCTGGATTTGCTGGATGACGAGGCAGACAGCCGAGACGATGAACTGGCCATGCGTCTAGTTCAGGCGGCTGCTCAGCCAACCCGCGAAGAGCGTCAATCCTTTCGAGATTACCTACGCCAGCGCGAAACGTCCCGTGCCGAAGTATAGGGTCGAACTCCTCGACCGTAGGACACGCCGGCAACTGGATCGCATCCACGAGCCAGATTTCAGCCGCATTGCTGAGGCCATTCTGAGGCTGGAAGATGACCCGCGTCCACCAGGATGTCGCAAACTGCGTGGGCTGGAAGGCTGGCGCATCCGCGTCGGCAACTGGCGTGTGATCTACCACATCAACGACCAGGAATGCGTGGTCACTGTTGTGGAGATCAGACGCCGCCGAGAGGACACATACCGGTGATCTCATTGGTATACTCTTGCCGCGCTTCTGTGCTCCTCCGCCACCCACTCCCGCAGTTCTTGCGGCTCCAGCACTTCCACCCGGCTGCCGTAGTACAGCAGCCAGTTCACGAACTCCGGGGTGACGGCCACGTGCAACTTGAAGAGTACGCTGCCGTCCGGCTGCTCTTCAGCCTGCTGGCTGGGGTGCCAGTACTCCTCCGCCACCCAGCGCCCCGCTTCTGGCCCGAACCGCAATACCACGTCCACCGGCTCCCCTGCCTCTCCGCGCATTAAGCCCCACGTCGCTCCCATGTAGGCGTCCAGGTCGAAATCGGCGGGGATGCTGTAGCGGTCATCCAGCAACGTCGCCTCCCGTATGCGGTCCACCTTGAACATCAACACCGCTTCTCGTCGTTCGCAGTAGGCGATCAACTGCCAACTCCGCACGTAGGGTATGACGTAGTAGGGGCGCACCACCCGTTCGCTAACCGCACCATCCCGGGAGCGGGTCTCGTAAACCATGCACACCTTGCGCCCCTCCATCAGCGCCCGGTTGAGCAGCATCAACATCTGCTGCCGGTGCTCCCGCTGGACCGTGATCACTGGCTGGCCGACCACCTGACGCAACAGGGGAGTGAATTCGGGTGGGAACAATGATTCCAGCCGGGCTACCGACGCCGCGAGTTCCGCCGAACTGATCCCCGATACCTGCCGCGCCGCCTGCACTGCCAGCAACAGCGCCAATGCCTCGGCGAATGTGTACTGCAATGCCGGCAAGCGAGGCACTTCCTCGAGGTAGTATCCCTCCGGCGAGTGAAGGAGTGGCAATTTCAGGCCGTGGCGGATCACCTCCAGGTCTTTCTGAATCATGCGCTCGCTGATCTCGAAACGCTGTGCCAGGTCGCGCCGCAGGTAACGCCGTGGGGCCGTCGCAATGATCTGCACAATTTCCAGGATGCGCGAGGTGCGCTTCATCTCCTCGTAGCGTCGGTTCAGCCCGGACAAGTCATGCCCCGTTTCACTGTTCTCTCTCTTATTCTGCCATTAGTATATCACAAGTGTGGGAACCCTGCTATTCCCGTCCAGGCCCGCCGGGGCATGAAGTGCCCCGGCTACGGAGCAGCGCCCGATAAATCGGGCTTGAAACCAATTGGGTGCAATCGCTCTCATTTACCAGGCCCGATTTTCGCCAAGGAAATTAGTAGGCAGTGAAGATTCTTTGCCTATTTGTGAAAAATTGACAAGAAAACTCAGGATGATTTTAACAAATTCGCTGTGGTAAATAAGGGCAACTGCACCCAAACCAATTACTCGTTTGGAAAAGGGTCTGCTCGTAGGGCGATTCGTCGCCCGCCGTTCCGTAGCCCGGCGACTTTATCGCCGGGCGGTCCGGGCGGTCTGGGTATTTCATCATATTTGCTATCCGACCCTATTGCTACAACGAGGCTTTGAGACAAACGTCATTCCGAGCGGAACGGAGCGTAGCGGGGTGAAGTCGAGGAATCTCTCCACGTTCAGCAGCAAGAGATTCCTCGACTCCCTTCGGTCGCTCGGAATGACGGAACGGTCGGATGCCATGACGAGAATGGATTGATCCGCTGATGTCCTGAAATCCGATGTTCTAAAGATCCAGCGGGTCAAAGACGAGCACCCGGTTGCTGTAGGCGTCGGTCACGTAGATGGAGCCGTCCTCGGATACGGCGATGCCCGTGGGGAGCGCGAAGGAGCGCTCGTCGAGGCCATATTGGCCGAAGGAGAGTAGATAGTTACCCAGGCTGTCGAACACCAGCACCCGGTAGTGGCCTGGGTCGGTGACGTAGACACGTCCCCCGGCGTCTACCGCCAGGTAGGGCTTCTCGTCGGGCAGCCCGGTGTCCCATCCGGCGATGGGCCACTGCCGCAGGAAGGTGCCGTCCCCCTCGAATACCTGCACGCGCCGGTTCCACGTGTCGGCCACGTAGACCTCACCGTCCGGGCCGATGGCAATGCCGACCGGCTCATCCAGATAGCCTTCCAGCACGCCCTCCCCACCCCACTGGAGGGCGAACTGGCCATCCGGCTCGAAGACCTGGACGCGCTTGTTGCCCGTGTCGGTCACGTAGACCCGCCACCCCCCCGCCCCCTCCTGCGAGGAGGGGTGGATGGCGATGCCGCGCGGGCCGTAGAAGGCGCTCTGTCCAATTGGATCATCGGGAGTGTACTGGCCGAACAGCCCCCAGGCGGTGATCAGGCGGCCCTCGGCGTCCAGTTTCTGGATGCGGTGGTTCCATGTATCGGCGACGTAGATCGTGCCATCGGGGGCGACGGCGACGTCCCAGGGCTCGTTGAAGCCCCGGGGCGCCCCCGCCTCCGTCTCGATGGTGGAGGGACGCCCCCAGGCGGCGACAAACTCCCCGCCGGCGGTGAACTTCTGGATGCGGTGATTGCTGCCGTCAGTGACGTAGACGAAGCCGTCGGGGCCAACCTTGATGCCGCGTGGGTTCTGGAACTGGCCCGGCGCAGAGCCCTCGCCGCCGAACACCAGCCGCGCGGTCAGTTCCTTCCAGCCCTCGGCGTAGGGGTCAGTCGGGCCGATCTCCGTCGGGCCGGTCGTGCCCAGGTCCCACATCTGGGCCGCCACGTCGCGGCGGACGTAGAGGCGATAGTCGCTGTGCAGTGGCCACTCGTCG